>Ga0224723_1001702_pt1 | contig 12996 bp, 15 predicted proteins | sample Balambano_FR2_Me_FD_161647 | JGI IMG/M metagenome (GOLD analysis project Ga0224723, IMG submission 161647) | Freshwater sediment microbial communities from Lake Towuti, South Sulawesi, Indonesia - Balambano_FR2_MetaG | ecosystem: Environmental > Aquatic > Freshwater > Lake > Sediment | place...
GACACTGGTGGCGGAGGGGGTGCGACAGGCGGCGATACCGGAATGACGACGTTCTTTGGCGGCGGCAGGTTCTTGGCGGCGGCAAACGCATAAGCACGAATCGGAATGATCGTATAGCCAAAGTCGCGCAAATCGCCCTGAATATCGAGCAGGTCATCGCGTACCCAGCCCGTGCGCCCGTCAGCAAACGTCAGCGAAAACCAGCGGTAGGTTTGCCCTTGAAAGTTGTCATTGTTCGGATCAAGGCGGATTTCGCTAACCTGCGCGGTCGCGTTGATGGGAATACGAAACAACGTCGTCGTGCCGACTGTGCCGGGTTTATCGCGCACACGCACATCAATAACGCTTGGCTGCTCCGGAATACCACGAATAAAGACCATGTGCGCCATCATCTATCCTCACTTCAGGTACATAAGCAGTTGTAATTCATTTCCTCACATGGTACACCTGAATATGTCGCTGTGCAGACAAAAGTCTACAAGGGGGAATAGACGACCATGATGCCGATTGGTGACATCAACCCGACGCGGCGCACGCCGTATGTGACGTGGATATTGATCGCGATCAACGCGCTGGTTTTTTTCTGGCAGCTTACGCTCTCGCCGCGAGAATTACAGGGTGTGTTCCTCGACCTGGCGGTTGTGCCGAACAACGTCACGCGCGACCCGTTCGGCGTCGAATCGCTGCTCGATGGCTTGCGCAGCATGTTCATGCATGGCGGCTGGGCGCACATTCTCGGCAACATGCTCTATCTATTCCTGTTCGGCGATAACATCGAAGATCGGCTCGGCAAAGTGCTTTATCTCGCGCTCTACTTCATCAGTGGCTACGCGGCGGTCTATGCGCAGGTTTTGATCGATCCTACGTCGCAAATCCCGATGATCGGCGCGAGCGGCGCGATTGCAGGCGTCTTGGGCGCATACCTGGTTATGTTTCCGCGTGTGCGTGTGCGCGCGATTGTCTTTCTGGGCGCGTTCGGGCAGGTGGCAGAGCTTCCGGCACTGGTGGTGCTGGGCTTCTGGTTCGTCATTCAGTTGGTGAGCGGCGTCGGTTCCTTGGGTGCGGCGTCAACCGCGGACGACGGCGTGGCGTTCTTTGCGCACATCGGCGGCTTCGTGGCGGGCGCGGTGCTGGCGTTCATTTTCATGCGCATGGTGCCACAGCCGCCACCGGACGAGCGTTACGAGATGCTGTATCAGCGCACGGGTCGCAGCAGGTTCTAGGATTATTTAACCGCAAAGATGCGAAGGACGCAAAGAAAAAAGCCTATTCAAGAGATTGGAGAGGAAGAGGATAGAGTACTTGTGATAGGTTTCTTCTTGGCGACCTTGGCGTCTTAGCGGTTCAATTGCTGAATTGTTTTGATCGCCAAGACGCCAAGGTCGCCAAGATGGAATTCAACGTAGGGGCGCATGGATGGAGAGACGTAGAGGAACAAATACTCTCTGCGACTCTGCACCTCTGCGTCCCTGCGTTAAGACTCTTTTTGATCGCAACCTGCATGTGTGCCTGTGCGTATACAATCACATAGGCGAATGAGACGCAGGACAAGTGCCGCATGGTGCCCGTAAAAACGACCAACACGCCAACTGAACGACCGCCGTATCTAACCTATGGGCTGATCGCGATCAACATCATCGTTTTCCTGTGGGAGACGACGCTGCCGCCCGCCGCTTTACGCGCTGCCTTTTACAACCTCGCGCTCGTGCCATGCGAACTGACGCGCAACTTCTTCACGATTGAGACCGTCTTTGATCTCGTGCGCAGTATGTTCATGCACGGCGACTGGCTGCACCTGGGCGGCAATATGCTGTTTCTATGGATCTTTGGCAGCAATATCGAAGATTATTACGGGCGGCGCACGTTCCTGATGATGTATCTGCTCGGTGGCACGGTAGCAGCGCTGGCGCAGTCGGTCATTGCCGCGCAGTTGTGCGTGCCGATGGTTGGAGCCAGCGGCGCGATTTCCGCCGTGCTGGGCAGCTATTTGATCCTCTTCCCTGGCGTCAAAGTGCGTGTTGGCTTTGTGCTGCTGCGCTTCTTCTACCAGTCGATTTTGCTGCCTGTGTGGCTGGTGCTGGGCTACTGGTTCCTACTTCAAATCGTGAACGGCGCGTTCACAATGGGCGTGGACACGCTGGGTGAAGGTGGCGTGGCGTTCTTCGCGCACGTTGGCGGCTTCGTCTTTGGCGCGCTGTTCGCGTTCGTGTATACGCTCTTCAACCCCGCGCCGCGCGTGCAGGCGGGGTAAACTCTATCGTGAAAGTCATTGAACAAGGGGCTTCAGCCCCTTGTTCGCAGATCTACGAATGGATGTTTGGGGTTGGTCAGGATGAACGAAGTTTTGTTAATCATCGGAATGGCGATGGTCACGATTGCTGTGCGCTACCCTGTGCTGGCGCTGGTCGGCAAGCTGCCGCTGCCGGAGAGCGTGTTTCGCGCGCTGCGCTATGTGCCGCCCGCCGTGCTTGCCGCCATCATCCTGCCGGAGATGTTCTATCGCGAAGGGCAGTTTCAGTTGCATGGGAGCAACGCGCCGCTGGTTGCGGGCATCGTCACGTTCGCGATTGCGTGGTTCAGCAAGAACATTCTGCTCACGATTGTCGGCGGGATAGTTATGCTGCTGGTGCTGAAGGCGGCGTTGGGTCAGTTTTGAGTCGTCAGTTATGTCGTTTCAACGGACGGCAAGAATGCCGTCTGTACAGGATCATGGCTTTAGGGACGCCTCACGAGGCGTCCGTTAGCCTGCGATTACGGTCCCGGCGGCAGCACTGGCACTGCCGTCGGTGGTTGCTGCGGCGGCACGGCGCGCAGCATTGTCAACAGCGGTGTCGAGCAGACAACCGTATCTGCGACCAGCGCATCAATGCGGTAAGAGAAGCGGAAGCCCGGACCGATGAACGGCTCGCCGACCGGAATGCTGGTCGTTGTCACCACGCCTGGCACATCCACCGCTGCCACCTGCGCGCCGGGTCGCAAATCGGCGTTGAAGATCAACACACGGTAGCTGGTTGCGCCCGGCGCTCCATCCCAGAAGAAGTCCTGACGATCAAACGTGAAACCCGACGTGGGATGCGTGGCGCGGAAGCGCGTGCAATCGACCTGTGACGGGATCACGGATGGGTTGGTCGTCGTTCCGGGCGGCGGCGGGTTAATGACCGTCGTCGTCACCGTCGTAGCGGTGGTCGTCGTACCACCCGTCGCGCAGACCATGCGCAGCACTTGACCGGGGTAAATGCGTGTCGGGTCGGTGATGCCGTTGGCAGCTGCCACCGCTGCATACGTGGTACCATAGTTCAGCGAGATACGGAACAGATTTTGCCCCGCCTGCACCACATGCGTCACGTTCGGACCGCACTGGCGCTGCGCCAGCGTCGGCTGAAGGTTGATCTGGAACAGACCGATGACGAGGATGAGCGCGAACAACACCGTAAACAAATGTTTCAGTTTCACTAGTCGTACTCCTGTTGGTAGGCTCAGAAAGCACAAGGTTTGTCAAATGTAATCATACGGCGGGTTTCGCCTCCTGTTTGGATAGGAAACGCATATAAATCGGTTACGGTTATGTTTATGCGTTAATGCTTCCCAACCATGCCGCCCTTGAAGCGCTCACTACCGTATGCTACACTCCCCACGTTGCCCGGAATTGTGTTGGGCAAACAACCACACGCCCTGATTTTGCGCCGTGTTGCCGTCCGATAAGCGGTTGTGCGCAGAAGCTGAGGGGCGTGATCGTGTAAACACACTGCGACAGGAGACAGTTCAAAATGCCCTCTCAGGTTTCGATGAAGCAGCTTCTCGAAACGGGAATGCACTTCGGTCATCGCACGACCAAGTGGAACCCGAAGATGAAGCCGTTTATTTTCACAGAACGTAATGGCATCCACATCATTGACCTTCAGCAAACACTGGTCAACCTCAACAAATACTATGACATGGTACGCGATATTGCGGCGGGGGGCGGCGTGGTGCTGTTTCTCGGCACCAAGCGCCAGGCACAGGAAGCGATTGCGACCGAAGCCGCACGCGCGCGTATGCCCTATATCAACGTGCGCTGGCTCGGCGGGATGCTGACCAACTGGCGCACCATCCGTGAACGCATTGACGCGCTGAAGAAGCTGGAAAAGCGCCGCGACAATGGCGAATTTGCGCTGCTGCCGAAGAAAGAAGTGCTGATGCTGACGCGCAAGATCGATAAGCTGCAAGAGCGTCTCGGCGGCATCCGCGATATGCGCCGCCTGCCTGAACTGATCATTGTGGTTGATACCAAGCGCGAAGCCACCGCCATGAAGGAAGCCAACACGCTCAACATTCCGGTGCTGGCGCTGGCAGATACCAACAGCGATCCCGAAGAGATCGACTACATTGTGCCGGGCAACGATGACGCCGTGCGCGCCATCAAGCTCATCCTCGCCGCGTTCGCTGATGCCTGCATCGAAGGACAGCAGATGCGCAAGGGCGACGACACGACGATGGAACAGGCAGTCGCCGTTGAAGAACCGGGTATCGAAGGTAAGTTTGCCGATGATGACGACGAGAACAAGTATCTCGGCGCATCGACGCTTGCCAAACTGAAGAACGCCAAGCTATTCGAAGACGAAGAGGAATAAACATGGCAGATGTGACGGCACAGATGGTGAAAGACCTGCGCGAAGTAACCGGCGCAGGTCCGCTCGATTGCAAGAAGGCGCTGGAACTGAACGGCGGCGACATGCAGAAGGCGATCGATTACCTGCGCGAGAAGGGTATTGCCAAAGCCGCCAAGAAGCTGGGCGCCGGGCGCAGCATGAACGAAGGGCTGGTCGAAACCTACCTGCACTTTAATCGTCGTCTGGGTGTGATGGTCGAAGTCAACTGCGAAACGGATTTCGTGGCGAATACAGCCGCCTTCAAGAACTTCTGCAAAGAGCTGGCGCTGCACATTGCCAACCTTTCGCCGCAATATATCCGCCGCGAAGAAGTGCCATCTGCGGTCATCGACGCTGAGCGCGACATCATGCGCCGCCGCACGCTCGATGAAAGCCCGAACAAGCCGGAAGCCGTCATCGAAAAGATCGTCGATGGGCGCATGGAAAAGTTCTTCCAGGAAATCGTTCTGATGGAACAGCCGTCGCTCAAGGATGACAGCAAGACGATCTCGCAGCTGCTTTCGGAAACCGTCGCGGAAGTCGGCGAAAGCATGATGATCCGTCGTTTCGCCCGCTTTTCGATTGGCGACGTGGTTGAAGGCGAATAGATGCAAACTTCTCACCAGCCAGTATACAAACGCATCGTCCTGAAATTGAGCGGCGAAGCGATGGCGGGCGATAAAGGCTTTGGCATTGACCCGAACCGCGCCGAGGACATCGCTCAGAAGGTCAAGATGGTGCATGACCTGGGCGTGCAAATCGCGATTGTGATCGGCGCGGGCAATCTGTGGCGCGGCGCGCAGGGCGTGGAGCGTGGCATGGAACAAAGCACCGCCGATAATATGGGCATGATCGGCACAGTCATGAACGGGCTGGCGCTGCAAGACGCACTCGAACGCATTGGCGTGCGCACGCGCGTGCAGACCGCCATCGAAATGAACAGGGTGGCAGAGCCGTACATCCGGCTGCGCGCGGTGCGGCACATGGAAAAAGGGCGCGTCGTCGTCATCAGCGGCGGCACGGGCAACCCATACTTCACCACCGACACGGCGGCGGCGTTGCGGGCGATGGAAGTCAACGCCGACATTGTGATCAAGGCGACGAAGGTCAACGGCGTCTACACGGCAGACCCGAAGAAAGACCCGACGGCAACCCGCTACACCACGCTTAGCTATCAGAAGGTGCTGGACGACCGGCTGGGCGTGATGGACATGACGGCGTTTACACTGTGCCAGGAGAACAAGATGCCAATTATGGTCGTCAACTTCTTCGAGGACGACCACATCGTGCAGGCAGTGTTAGGCAACGAGGCAGTCGGGACGGTGATTCGGTAGAGGGCGACCTATTGCAACGGTACATATCGCACCTGATTCTCAAAATCTGAGGCTTCACCTGCGGCAATCAGGAACGATAAGTCGGCGATTGCCTCAGCAAACGATACGTTACGCCTTACTTCAATCACACCTGGCATCGATAACCCTGCCTCAACGCGCTCGAAAGCGTATTTGGGCAGGGTTTTTGCGTCGTGGGTAATGATGATTGCGCCCATTTGCGCAGCATGTTCAAGCAATACAGGATCGCTTGCCCCTGCCAAATCTGTATCTTGAACGCGGATAATCTCAATTGCGGGATTCTGTCGCAGAAGCCCGCTCAAAATGTCCCCATTTAAGTTTTCGTCAGCGAGGAATTTCATCTATCCTCGCTCTTCTTGCGCTTTGCCTCAAGCCGTTCCAGCAGCATCGCTCGTGTCAGAGGTCTATATCCAGGCAACGACTCGATCTTGCGGCGGATTTCTTCGCCCGCCGCTTCCACCTGCCGCATATATTCGTCTACTTCATCACTGTTGCGAAGATAGTAGGCAATGACCGCATACACCTGATCCAGCTTGAGAACATCGTAACTTTCGACAATCTGCTCCGGCGAGTCGCCGCGCAGATAAGCACCGATGACGATTTCGAGTAGTACTCGCGTCTGCCCGATGCGGATTGCCCCTGCCTCATCCATGCGCAATGGCACTTCCAAAGATACAGGTGTAGCGATCATGATTCTACCCTCTCACTAGGTTTCTTACGCCCCGCCCAGCGCGCTCCAAACGTCCAGCTTTTGCTTGACCTGGCGAATGACCTCGTTGGTGTACTCGCTTGTCGATGCCTGCCCGCCCAGGTCTGGCGTGCGCACGCCATCATGCACCGTCTCCAGCGCTGCCTCGTAAATCGCGCGGCTGGCACGGTCGGTCTGGTCGGTGTGCAGGTAACGCAGCAGCGCTGCCCCCGCCAGAATCATCGCCATCGGGTTGGCGATATTCTTGCCGAACAGACTCGGCGCAGTGCCGTGCGGCGCTTCCGTGACGACCGTCTTGATCTCGAACTGTTCGTCCAAACTCAGGATGACCGACTCTGCCCCGGCGATGCTGCCGAACATCTCCAGTACCAGGTCGCTCAGGCTGTCGCCATCGCGATTGAGCGCTGGAATGACGAGCGAGTCGCCGCTGGTCTTGAGCAGCAGCGCATACGTCGCGTCGATCAACTGCGGGTCGTACTTCACATCGGGATAGCGGGCAGCGGCGGCGTCCAGCTCTTCCTTGAAGATACCTTCATATGTCGCGCTGACGGTGAACTTTGGACCGCCAAAGACCTTGCCATGATTGCGACGTGCATGGCGGAACGTGTACTCGGCGGCGGCGCGGCAGTTGCGGCGTGTCAGCTTGCGCGTGCTGTAGGCGATTTCGTCCAGCCCTTCGCCCTCGCGCCACTCCTTCGCGCCATAGGCATCTTCCACCGCCATCCGCACGACTGTGATCGGCGCGTAGACCCCCGCGCGCGGCGCAACCGACGGGATGCGCCGCCCCGTGCGCAGAATCACCTGGGCGTTGACCGCCTCGCGCAGCAGCGCGTTCGGGCTGCCCACGTCGTCCTTGCCTTCGGGCGTGATCGTTGCCGCTTTGATGCCGTAGCCCGTTTGTTTGATGCGTTCCGCCGCTTCAAACACCACCTCGTTCCTGGTTGCGCGGCGATTTTCCAGTGACAGATCAAAATATTCAAACTGCACGTCGCAGCCCATCACCGACGGGTCGATCACGCGCAGTCCTTCTTCCAGCAATTCTTGTCCGGTTTGATCGCCTTTCAAGACGACGATGGTCGGTATGCTCACGAGGTGTCCCTTTGTTTACGTGACGAAATCAGGTTGCAGTTAATTTTAGAGGACATCATCGGGAATGAAAACGACGATCCTTACATTTCTTTTACAGGCTTTATAATTGCGTAAGAATAAATTGACGTTTATCACATTTATTTACCTCAATCTTATGTTTGTTTTTCTGGGCTTTTCGATTACACTAAAAGTGTAGGAGTTTGATGCGAGAATGATACCGATGGCACTCATTGAAACCCACTTCCAAAATGGACTGTTCTATACCTATGCGGAAAGCCACCTGACTCGTTATGACATCGAGCAGTGGATACAGGATTTGCACGCCTGCGCTGCCATTCATGGCTCGCCCATTGTCGCGATTTTTGACATCAGCCGCGTCACCAGGGTTGCATCTGCTGCTCACATCGCGATTGCCGACATCACGCGCACGAACCTGCTGGGGGCAATTGTATTTGTGGCACAGGGACACAGCAGCACGCACGCCGTCAAGACGATTGCACTCATGAGCGAGCGCAGCAAAGTGCATGTGTTTGACACGCTCAAGGAAGCACGGCTGTACGCAGAAATCTGTCTCAATAACCTCTATACGGTCTACGCCTAGCGCAGATGCTCACGCCATCTGCGCCCGCAGGCTGGCAAACCCGTCGGTAATGCGCTTTTGCAGCGCCGCGTTTTGGTCAGTCGGTACTAATGCCGCGCGTGCCGCATTCATCGTCAGCCGTTCCAGCAGCAGCACATCCCAGCCGAACGCCTTTGTACAAGCTTCAAACTCTTGCGTCAGCGTGGTGTTGAACATCGGTGGGTCATCACTGTTGACGGTGACGTACAAGCCTGCGTCGAGCAGCATTGGAATGGGGTGGTCGGCAAGCGACGACACAACTCCCAGGCATACATTGCTCGTCGGGCAGACCTCCAGCGGTATCTGCTGTTCGTGCAGATATGCCACCAACGTCTCATCCTCCAGGCAGCGAATGCCATGCCCAATGCGCTGGCTATAGCCCTCCCGCAGCGCTCCCCAGATGCTTTCCGGTCCCGCAGTCTCGCCCGCGTGCAGCACACACGGCACTCCGGCTGCGTGCGCTTTGGCGAAAGAAGCGGCGTGCTTCTCCGGCGGATGCCCGACTTCGTAGCCGCCCAGTCCTAATGCAACCACCCCATTGCCATACGACTCGATCACCATGTCGGCGGTCAGCAGTCCTTCTTCTGGCGACACTTCACGGGCAATATCGACAATCAGGTTCATCTGCACGCCAAGCGCTGCTTCGCCCCACGCCCGCGCCCGGTTGATCGCTGCCAGTTGGTCGGCGAATGCCAGCCCCTTCTGGTGCAGATGCGTGTAGGCGGTATAGGTTGCTTCGGTATAGACGATGTTCTGCGCCGCTTGTCCTTCCAAGAATTCGCGCGTCACCAGTTCCAGATCGTCGGGCGTCTGGATACATTCCGAGATTTTGATGTAGATGTCGATGAAGTGTGGGAAATTGACGAACGTGTACCAGTTTCGTAACCCTTCGACCGTATCGGCAGGCAGGCTGATATGATTCTTTTGTGCCAGTTTGAGCAAGGTTTCGGGACGCACTGCGCCTTCAAGATGGACGTGGAGTTCGACTTTGGGCATCTGGGCGATGAAATTGGATAGTGGCACGGGTACTCACCTCAGAGATTAGGGCAGTCGGCATTGGCGTGCCAATATAGTATAGTCATAGTTGATATGCAAGCAGACTCGCAAAGGCGTATCTCACCATGACCCAGTGTAAGCCAACGCCCCGACGTGTAAGTGTAAGCTTTATCCTGCTCCTCATGTTGCTTCCGGTGCTGGCGTGTTCGCTCTCAAACGTACCGCCGACCGCTATCCCGACCAATACCCCGGTACCGCTGGTGCTGCCGTCTGTCGCCACGCTGCCGCCGCTCGGTAATCCTGCGATTGCGCCTGTTTCGCCCAATCCAAACTGCCCGTTTACGCCCCCAACGTGGGTTGCCTATACGGTGCAGCCAGGTGATAGTCTGGGTGTGATCTCGGTCAATGTCGATACGCCAATTGACGAACTGGTGACGAATAATTGTCTGGAAAGTGCTGACTCAATCTTTATCGAACAGGTGTTGTACCTGCCGCGTCTGCCGTAGCGGGTTGAGTTTTCAGGGCGCGTTTGTTACTCTGTCCTGTCAGCATCGAATAGCGACTGGAGTAACCGACCGTGCCAGATGTGCGCGCCTGCTGGATCAGCAGTACCCGCTATAGCCAGCCGTTGAACGCAACCCAGGCAAAGAAGTGGGCAGCGCTGGCGGCGGCTGGCATAGACATCACGGTCATCGGCTTTGCCAGCGACGCGCACTGGCATCGTTTCACGCAGACGGCGCGCTTCATCCTGCTGCCGCTGCTGCCGTTGGCGCTGCTGCGCTACGGGTTGATGTTCGTGCTGACTCCGCTGCTGCTGTTCCGGCTGGCATGGCGTGGCGAAGCGAACACCTTCATCGCGCAAAGCCCCTACGAAGGCTTCCCCGCAGCACTTGCCAAACAACTGCTGGCGTTATTCGGGCGCAGGACGGCGTTGATTGTCGAAGCGCATGGCGACTTTGAAGAGTCGCTGTTCCTGTATCGGCGTATCCCGTTGGCGGGCGCGGTGCGCTGGCTGATGCGGCGCGTGAGCGATTACACGGTGCATCACGCCGACGCCTTGCGCGCGGTGTCATCGACCACGCAGGCACAGTTGCAGCGGCGCGCACCAGGCAAGCCGATTGAGCAATTCCTGACGTGGACAGATGTCGAAGTCTTCCAGAAAATATCGCGCGCAGCCGCGCCCTCTAGCAGCCATGATTTGCTTTACGCCGGGCAGCTTGTGCCGCTGAAGGGGGTGCATGTGCTGATCGATGCGTTCGCGCAGGTACACAGCGCTCTGCCTGCCGCACATCTACACCTGATCGGGCGACCGGACAGCGCGGACTACACGACGCAGCTTCAACAGCAGGTGGTTCGTCTCGGCTTGCAGGATCGGGTGACGTTCGTTGGCGGGCTGGATCAGGCGCAGCTTGCCAGACGGCTGGCGGCGGCGCGGGGGCTGATTTTGCCGAGTTTCTCCGAAGGAATGCCGCGCGTGCTGGTCGAAGCGATGTCCGTCGGTACACCCGTGATTGCCACGCGCGTTGGCGGCGTCCCCGATCTGGTGCAGACGGGCAGGAATGGCTGGCTGATCGAGGGGCGCGACACGGCGGCGCTGGCAGGTGCGCTGCGCGAACTGCTGACGAGCGCCGATGTCGATACGTTGGGCGCGAACGCTCGCGCGGATGTGATTGCCTTGTTTTCTACGCAACAGTATGTCGATGGCTATCGACGCTTATTTGCTCATGCGGAGCGCGCTTTATGTCCCTAAATCTGCTGCTCTTTAACCTGGCGACCGACGCCGACGACCCGATCCTTGGTTTCACGACGAACTGGATCAATCGGCTGGCGGCGCACTTCGACCATATCGATGTGGTGACGATGCGCGCCGGACGGCTGGCAATCGCTGATAATGTGCGAGTGCATACCGTCGGCAAGGAACTGGGCTATAGCGAACCGCGCCGCGCTGCAGAATTCTATCGCATTCTCGGCGGGCTGCTGGCGAGCAAAGCATACATTGCCTGCTTTGCCCATATGATGCCGTTGTTCGCGGCGATGGGCGCGCCGCTGCTCCGGCTGCGCAGCGTGCCGATCACGCTCTGGTACACGCATCGGCAGGTGACGCATGTGCTGGAAGTGGCGATGCGCGTCAGCCAGCGTGTCGTCACCGCTGCGCCGGACAGCTTCCCCATCGCCACGCCCAGGCTGCGCGTGCTTGGACATGGCATCGACACCGATTTCTACCAGCGGCGGCGCGCAAATGAGCAATCGTTCGACATGATGCAGACATCACCCACGCGCCCCAAGCTGACGCGCACGCAGGAGATGATCGTGCTGGGCGGCGGCTATGTCGTGCAGGTGGCGCGCATGATGCCGATCAAACATCAGGAGACGGCTATCTGCGCGCTGGAACGCGCACCCGATACGCGACTGGTGCTGATCGGTGGGACGCCACAGGGGGAGGACGGCAGCTATGAACATCGGCTGCGCGGGCTGGCACATGGCATGGACCTGGGCGGGCGCGTGGTGTTTGCGGGCGACCAGCCGCCGGAACTGCTGCGCGAATATTACCAGCGGGCGGGCGCTGCGCTCAATCTCAGCCCGCCGGGGCTGTTCGACAAGGCAGCGCTCGAAAGTATGGCAATGGAACTGCCGACGATCGTTGCCAATCCTGCGTTTGACGCGCTGCTCGGTGAACATGTCGATCTGCTGCGTGTGGGATCGTCGGAAGATGTGAACGGGCTGGCAGGGCGGCTCAATCGCCTGTACGCATTGCCGGACGCGATGCGCGCGGCGATTGGTGCGCAGCTGCGCGAACGGGTCGTGGCGGCGCACGGGCTGGAGGGACTGACCGTGCGACTGGTCAACGTGCTGAAGACGGGCGAACTGTGAAGCTGATCTACGTCGCGGGCATTCGCCTGCCCACCGAAAAAGCGCATGGACTCCAGATCATGCAGAACTGCGAGGCGTTCGCGCAGGCGGGCGCGGACGTGTCGCTGTGGGTGACGCGGCGCTTTAACACGCCGGAACTGCGCGGCGTCGATCCGTTTGCGCATTACGGCGTCGAACGGCGCTTCCGGCTGCGACGGTTGCCCGTGATCGATCTGATGCCGCTGGTGCCGGGGCGCAGCGATTTGCCCGCAAAGCTGATCTTCGCGCTGCAAGTCGTCAGCTTCACGCTGGTGGCGTGGCTGGAGGCGCTGGTAACGCGCGCGGACGTCTTCTACAGCCGCGACGCGCTCCCGCTGCTGGCGCTGTCGCTGATCAAGCCACGCCGCGCGCTCGCCTACGAAGTCCACAGCCTGGCGCACGGGCGCATCGGCAGCGGGTTGCAGCGATGGGCGCTGCGGCGCGTCGGACACATCTTCACGACGACCGCCCGCCTGCGCGACGACATCATCGCGCTCGGCATCGACACAGCGCGGGTACATGTGGCGCACGACGGCATTCGCCGCGAACGCTTTGCCGATGTGCCGACGCAGGCAGAGGCGCGGGTGGCGCTCGGCTGGTCACAGGCGGCGTTCATCGTCGGCTATGTCGGGCGGCTGCAAACGATGGACATGGACAAAGGCGTCGGGCTGCTGGTGGACGCCCTGGCGCAGATCGGCGGGGCGCAACTGGCGC
>Ga0224723_1001704_pt1 | contig 12994 bp, 12 predicted proteins | sample Balambano_FR2_Me_FD_161647 | JGI IMG/M metagenome (GOLD analysis project Ga0224723, IMG submission 161647) | Freshwater sediment microbial communities from Lake Towuti, South Sulawesi, Indonesia - Balambano_FR2_MetaG | ecosystem: Environmental > Aquatic > Freshwater > Lake > Sediment | place...
GGTCTGGGCAGCCCGCTGGCGTTGTATCTGGCGGCGGCGGGCATCGGGCGCATCGGGCTGGTCGATTACGATGTCGTGGACGAGACGAATCTCCAGCGGCAGGTGATACACGGGCAGTCGAGCGTCGGCGTGCTGAAGGTTGACAGCGCCGAGCAGCGCATGAAGGACATCAACCCGTACCTGCAAATCGACAAGTACAATGTGCCGCTGACCTCCGCCAATGCCATCGAACTCATGACGCCCTACGATGTGATTATTGACGGGACGGATAACTTCCCGACGCGCTACCTGGTCAACGACGCCTGCGTCAAGCTGGGCAAGCCAAACGTGTATGGCAGCATCTTCCGCTTCGAGGGGCAGGTCAGTGTCTTCTACGCCAAAGAGGGACCGTGCTACCGCTGCCTGTTCCCGACACCGCCGCCGCCCGGTCTGGTACCAAGCTGCGCCGAAGGCGGCGTTCTCGGCATCCTGCCCGGCACAGTCGGCACGCTGCAAGCGACGGAAGCGATCAAGCTGCTGCTCGGCATTGGCACGCCGCTCATCGGCAAGATGCTGCTGTATGATGCGCTCGATATGAGCTTCACGACGCTGAAAGTGCGCAAACATCACGACTGCCCGGTGTGCGGCATCCCCGCCGAACAGGTCGAACTGATCGACTATGAGCAGTTCTGCGGAATGCCCGCGCATGACCACAGCGATTACAAGCCGCAGGTGCAGGTGACGCCCGTCACGATCCCCGAAATGACGGTTCGCGAACTGAAGGCGCGCTACGACGCCGCCGCGCCAACGGTGGTGCTGGATGTGCGCGACCCGCACGAGTGGGACATCAGCGTCTTACCCGGCACGCTGCGCATCCCGAAGGGGCAGATCGAGACGGCGAAGAACGAGGTGGTCGCCGGACACAAGCGGCGCGAGGAGACGGTGCTGGCGCAGATTCCAAACGAAGGCGAGGTCATCGTCCACTGCCGTTCGGGAAAGCGCAGCGCCGACGCGATTGCGTTCCTGCGCGAGGCGGGCTACACCAACGATCTGGTCAATCTGGCGGGCGGCATTCTGGCGTGGGCGCATGAAATCGACCCGACGATGGCGACGTATTAGACGTTATTAATGGTTACTCGTCATCGACTTCGACCATCTCGAAGTAAAGCAGGTCGCCAATCTCACAGTTGAAGTATTCACATATCCCCACAATGAGGGGCGCATCAAAGCGCGTCACCTCATTGCGAATCCAATTGATGATGGTGTGATCGGACACGCCAACAAATTGGGCAATGTCGTGTTGTTTGACGCGCCGCCCAATCTTGCGCTCGCGTTCCTGAATCAGTTCTAGCAACCGATTACGTACTACTCGCTGCTGCATATCCTGCTCATGTCACATAGTTGACAATTTTAAAATCTAAAATACAATTATGATGTCAACAAGTATACAACCATCGAGGAATTATGTCTAACTTGCCAATGATCTCCAATGACCCAATTCATGACGATATGCCGCTTCCTTTGATTGTCGCCAAACGCTGGAACTTCCCACTGGCGTGTGTACAAACTCAGGATGGGATGTTTTACGCTGTCCAGGACTGGATACGTGGACTTACGGGCGAAGAGAACGTACGAAATTTATGGTACATGTTCAAAAGGACAGATGCAGGAAAGCAGATGTCCAATTCAATTGGACAACTGGGATATAACTCGAGCGACGGTAGACGCTATAAAATAGATCATACCAACGACAAAGGACTTTATCTCATCGCGCAATATCTACGTGTCAAAGAGAATCGCCCGATGCTCGATGAAATACGGCGCTTTCTTGCAGCCGCAGGTGCATTTGTCGATGAAGTGCGTCTCGATCCTGACAAGCTTGCGCTAAACGTGAACAATCCCGATAAATTGCTGGACGCATTTATTGACTACCATCGTAAGCGCGGCAAGGATGATCGTTGGATACAGATGCGTATCGATAGCAAGATTAAGCGCAATCAGTTTACCGCGGCGCTGGCAGAATTTGTACGCGATGAACTCGGTCCACGTCACTACGCAATGGCAACCGATGATTCCTACCGGAAATTGTGGGGGCGTACTGCCGGGCAATTAAAGGCTGAACTTGGTATTCCGAACAATGGCAACCTCCGCGATCATCAACCAACACTTGCTCTCTACTATCAAGGGATTGTTGAAGAAGTATGCGCACTCAAGTTGGGTGAGCGTGAAGAACTGTGGTGGGAAGAAGCACGGGAAATCATTCGTGCCGTCGCCACGATTATCGGAAGACAGGCGAAGGAAACCGGCGATCTGCTGCGGATGGATTTGGCGACTGGAAAGTCTCTGCTGCCCGGCTAACAACTACCGCACGCACGCTGGCGCACGAAATCGACCCGACGATGGCGACGTATTGACTCACCACGCACTCAGCGGCGACTCGCTGGCAGCGGACACGGCAGCAGGCGCGGCTTCTGGCGCGGTTGCAGCCGCCTGCTCGCGCGTCACGCCCCACGACTCCGCCAGCCACGCCATCAGTTTGTTCATTACGTCGCTGGTCAGGCGGGCAGCCGCTTCGATATGCAGCGGCGAGAAGGCATAGACGTTGGTGTAGTGCTGGCGGCGGCTCCAGACCAGGTAGTCGCTGCGCCAGCGGTTTTTGCTCCACAAAATCAGCGGGCGCTCCGGGCGCTGGCTGATGTGATCCAGCCACTGTGCGCGGTCGCCGTCGTTCAGGCTGGCAAGATCGAATTGCAGCGACAGCATCGAATACAACGTGAACGTGCAGGTCAACGCGCGCGTTGTCATGTCGATCTCGAACGTCATGCTTGCCGACCCGTCCTGCACGCTCAGCACCGCCTGCGCGCGTGGCAGCCGCCCGCCGACGTGCTGCGTGCTGAAGAGCGACATCAACGGCTGGTTGGGGTAGCGCTGCGCCAGGTCAGTGTGCAAATCGCCCTCGCCATTCAACAACCGACTGACGACCCAAGGCATGTCGTGGATATCGGCGCGCAGCGAGCCACTGTTGCTGCTGCGAGAAGAGCTAATGGTGGGGTCTGCCTGTGGCGCGGGTTTGCGGTCGGTCATGTTGCGAGTCCTTTACACTACCCACGTAGTATAAACGCAAGCGCCTTTCGGGAGGCTAAACGTTATCCTCACCCGCTTATTCGATTTCCCAATCGGTCACTCGATACATCATGGGATCGGATCGCGTTCCTCGAACTCGCCCTGCGACGGGCGCTCGATAGGGTCATTCGCCAGACTACCGTAGGTGCGCTCGAAGAACCCTGGCGGCCAGCCCGGTGCTTCCGGCAGTTGGGCAATGTATTCCTGTTCGAGCGTGCGCGTCAGCCGCGTAATGAGGCGCAGCTTCTCGCGTGGAAGCAGCGCGAGTGCGAGCGACTCCAGCTCGTCATATTTCAGCGCAGGTTCACCCATGATGAAAATCCTTCAACCATAACGTTTGACTCAATTTTACTTGCTTTTACAAGCCCTGTCCGGTCAATACCCTTACGATCATCGCAATCGCAGATAGCGCACCACCTGCATTGGCGACATGCTCTAATGAGCGTCCAAGCTCTTGGATGACTTTTCCGGCTTTTTCTATACGTGTCGTATCATTCGATTGTCTTAGTTCCTCGATTGCCGCAGCAACTTCTGGTCTGTCTGCATCTGCCCCCAAGAGTTTGATGATTTCATCTGGCAGTGTTTGAGCAGTCACACTGACATCGCCAATCCCGGCTGCTGCACTTTGAAACAGCGCGCCTTTGTCGAGCGTGAGATTGCCATAAATGATTGTGCCGACGGCGCTAGTTGTGAGAAAGAAGTCCGACACTTCAAAATCGTTCTCAACAGCTCTCATAAGTTCTTCAAGCAGGAGAATCTCCCAACCGTCATTGCCGGAGAAGTGAATCTGCAATAATCCAAATCGGGCAAGTTCCATTAAGAGCGACCGCTTCAACCCTTCATGACTTTTGCCACTATATGCTGATTTAGCAATAGTTTCCGAAATGGTGCCGTAACTTGTGTTTTCGTTAAAGTAGAATAACTGATCAAGTTCGCCCGCTTTCCAAATGTCAGAGAGCTTTTTCGCCGCCTCTTTCGCTTCGGGCGTCAACGGATATTTCACACGACTTTGCATACGCATCTCCTGAGATATAACCCTTTATCGAATAATAGCACAAGTGTGTTGCGAGTCAATTTACGCAAAGCATGATTTCTTGCGTCCCGCCCCACCACCGTCCATAATATGCGCTAGTACCTTCTCTATATTGAAATACCTATCGTTGGGAGATGGATCTATGCGTACTGCTCGTCTTGTACTCCTGATCGCCGTGCTGCTGACCCTCAGCATCACCAGCGTCGCGTCGGCACAGCCCGCAGGCAAGCTGGCAGAAGTCAGCGAACGCGGCGTGCTGAACTGCGGCATCAATGGCTCGCTGCCCGGCTTCTCGTTCCTCAACGCCGATACGGGCGAAATGAGCGGCTTCGACGCCGATTTCTGCCGCGCGCTCGCCGCCGCCATCTTCGGCGAAGCCACCGCCGATAACATCGTCTACATCCCCGTCCCCGCCGCCGAACGCTCGACCGCCATCCAGTCCGGTCAGATCGACGTGCTGATCCGCAACACCACCAACACACTGACGCGCGATACTGACTGGCAGGGCGATTTCGGTCCAGTCGTCTTCTACGATGCGCAGGGCTTGATGGTGCGCGCCGATGCAGGAGTGTCGTCGATTGATGATCTCGACGGCGCGACGATTTGCAGCATCACCGGCACAACCACCGAACTGAACATCACCGAGGCGATGAGCAGTCGCGGTCTGGCGTTTGAACTCGTGCCGTTTGAAGACTCGGCAGGGACGTTGAGCGGCTTTGAAGCCGGGCGCTGTGATGTGCTGACCAGCGACAAGAGCCAGCTCGCCAGCCTGCGCGCTTCGACCGCCGACCCCAGCCTGTACGTCATCCTAAACGACTCGCTGAGCAAGGAACCGCTCGCGCCGCTGTACCTGGAAGGCGATGCCGATTGGGGCAACGTCATTCGCTGGGTGATCTACGCGACGTTCCAGGCGGAAGAATTCGGCATCACGCAGGCGACGATTGCCGACGCAGCCGCCGCGCCCGCCAACCCCGCCATTGCCCGCTTCGTCGGCGCGGATGACAGCGGTCTGGGCGCGTTCCTGGGTCTGAGCAACGATTTCGTCGTCAACGTCATCAGCACCGTCGGCAACTACGGCGAAATCTACGAGCGCAACATTACGCCCGTCGGCATCGCCCGTGAAGGCACGGCGAACGCGCTGTGGACCAACGGCGGTCTGATCTTCGCCCCGCCCTGGCGCTAAACAGTAAGAAAGTGCCTATTCAAGAGGGTAGAGGGGAAGACGCTGGAGGGTTTTACATCTCTAAATTCTTCTCTTGGCGTCCTTTGCGTCTTGGCGGTTCAAAAATTGAGCAAACCGCCAAGACGCGAAGTACGCCAGGAAATACCTCCAGTCTCTTCCTCTCCAACCTCTTGAATAAGCTTTTTTGTTGCTATTCTATGATTGTTCGTTCTCCCTTTTTATTTTGAGATAGCCCTATGACTTCTGACACGCTTGACGCACGCGCGCGTGAACTGCTGGCGCAGATGACGCTCGATGAGCGCATCCACGAAATGTCCGGCACGACCCCCCTCTGGCGCGCCATCCGCGAACTGCTGATCGATTACAACTTCCGAGCCATCCCGTCCGGCGGCTGTCAACGGCTCGGCATCCCGCCGCTGCTGTTCACCGATGGTCCGCGCGGCGTCGTCTTGTATCATTCGACCTGCTTCCCCGCGGCGATAGCGCGCGGCGCAACCTGGGATGTTGCGCTGGAGGCGCGCGTCGGTAATGCGATTGGCATTGAGGCGCGGGCGCAGGGCGCAAACCTGTTCGCGGGCGTGTGCATCAACGTGCTGCGCCATCCAGCCTGGGGACGGGCGCAGGAAACCTATGGCGAAGACCCGTATCTTCTCGGCGAGATGGGCGTGGCGCTGGTGCGCAGCGTGCAGCAGCATTTGCTGGCGTGCGTCAAACATTTCGCCACCAACAGCATCGAAAATGCGCGCTTCAAAGTCGATGTCACTATCGACCAGCGCACGCTGCGCGAAGTCTATCTGCCGCATTTCAAGCGCTGCGTAGACGCGGGCGTGGCGTGCGTGATGAGCGCCTATAACAAGCTCAATGGGGATTACTGCGGGCAAAACCGCACGCTCTTGCGCGACATCCTCAAGGACGAGTGGGGCTTTGACGGCTTCGTCATGACCGATTTCTTCTTCGGCGCGAATGATGGCAAGGCAGCGGCGCTTGGTGGGCAGGATATGGAAATGCCGCTGACGCGCTTGTTCGGGAAGCGGCTCAAGGCGTTGGTCGAAAGCGGTGACGTGCCGCACTCGGTCGTGGATGAGGCGGCGCTGCGCATCCTGCGGCAAAAACTGCGCTTCGGCACGATCAGTGACCCGCAGCGCTACCAGTTCAACAAAATCGACTGGCAGGCACACCGCGCGCTGGCACGCGAGACAGCACAAAAGGCGATGGTGCTGCTGAAGAATGAGAACCCTCACCCTAAATCCCTCTCCCTCATGGAGAGGGACTTTAACACGACTCCTGAACCCCCTCTCCATGAGGGAGAGGGGGCAGGGGGTGAGGGTCGCTTGCTCCCGATTGATCTTTGCCACACACGCCGCATCGCCGTCATCGGCAAACTGGCGACCGCGCGCAATCTGGGTGACAAGGGCAGCAGCAAAGTCCGCCCGCCATATGCCGTGACGCCGTTGCAGGGCATCCGCGCGGCGGCACAGAGCGCAACCGTGACCTATGCCGATGGTAAAGACATCGAGGCAGCGCTACTGACGGCGCGAGAGGCAGACGTGGTGATCGTCGTGGCGGGCTATGGCGCGCGTGACGAAGGCGAGTATGTCTTTCTCTTTGGCGGCGACCGAGACAGTCTGACGCTGAAGCCGCACGACGAAGCGCTGATCCAGGCGGTCGCCGCAGCCAACCCGCGCACCGCCGTCGTCATGATCGGCGGCAGCGCCATCGTCACAGATGCCTGGCGCGACCGTGTGCCTGCGCTCTTGATGGCATGGTACGCGGGTATGGAAGGCGGTCACGCGCTGGCGGATGTGCTATTCGGCGCGGTCAATCCGTCGGGCAAGCTGCCATGCAGCTTCCCGTCCGCGTCTGCCCGGCTGCCGCATTTCGACAAAAATGCCGACCAGATCGACTACGGCTACTATCACGGCTACTGGCTGCACGAGAAAGAGCAGCAAGCGCCTGCCTTCGCCTTTGGCTATGGCTTGAGCTACACGCGCTATCGTTATCACGACTTGCGGGTGAGCGCGTCCGCAATCGGCAAAGACGATACGCTCGAAGTCAGCATTGCCATCAGCAACGCTGGCGAGCGCGCGGGCGATGAGATCGCCCAACTGTACGCCGGAATCGACGACACAACGATTGACCGCCCGCTGAAGAAGCTGGTCGGCTTTCAGAAACTGCGGCTGGAGCCAGGCGAAACGAAGCGCGCTGTCTGGCAGTTTTCGCCGTCGGCGCTGGCGACGTATGACGTGGAACGCTGCAACTGGCAGATCGAGGCGGGGACATATCGGCTGTATGCGGGCGCGTCATCACGGGCGGAAGATGTGCTAACGATCACGCTCACGGTGTCGTAAGTGCAGGCAAACTCTGGATTCCTGCAGAAAAACTCCATCCAACTTGCATCATAACTCCCCTAAGGGTCAACCCTCTATCGAGATGACCTTGCGAAGATGAATACATCGCACGGTTAAAGGTCGAGTTTAGAAGGAGACCCGAATCATGAAGAAGTTGTCCATCCTTGCCAGCCTGTTGCTCATCGTCGGCGTTATCGCAGGCGGCAGCATCGCCGCTGCCGATGACGACACCTCACTGCCTTACTTCACCGACGGGCGCATGAACGCCTACGATATTGCAGCACCCGTCGTCATCTACTGCATCAACGAAGATGTGAGTGAAGGCGCGATGCAAAGTATCGATCTCTACGCCCAGCGTTACAGCGATGGCGCGTGGGAAGCAGTCCTCAGCGTGCCAGCCGCCGATATTCTGGAGGCAATGGAAGTCGAACGCGATGAAGCCGTGGAACTGGGCAACGAGTATGGCTACGCAGTCTGGCTCAACACCGATGACAGCGTGACGGTGGTTGCCCCTGCCGACGCGAGTGGCAATGTCTACAGCTACACCTGGAATCTGGATGACCCGGGCTGCTAACAGTAAAAGGGTGGCGTAAACGCCACCCCTCTCGATGACAACTCTATATTTCGGGCGGCACAGGCGCGAGCAAAAGCGCCCAAGCCGCCCGAAAGCCGTTTAAAGCACTCTCTACTATTGCGAACAAGGGGCTGAAGCCCCTTGTTCGATGAATGTACCGATAGACCTCTATGCACGGGAAATGACCCGCGCTGTTACTCCTCTTCGACCACCAGCACGAACTCGCCTTCGCTGGCGTCGCCGAACGTCGCCATTTCGATGATGATCGTGTCGCCGTCTTCAAGTTCCAAGCCTTCGATGCGCGAGTTGAGCTGCACGCCCAGTTCCACATCGTCGTTTTCGGTGATCAGATCGCCGTCTTCGTCGTAGACGCGGATGTAGGTATCGAGATCGTCGTCCGCGCCTTCCGCCGTGATCAGCAGCGTCACGTCGTCATCAACCGTCAGCGTATACTGAATGCGCTCGCCAACTTCGATTTCGCCTTCGATTTCATCGCCGACTTCAATTTCGCCGCCGTCTGTAATCACCAGATCGCCGACGACTTCACCAGCGCCGCCGCCGCCCGTGTCCTGCTCATCAGTTGCGAAGCCGAGCGCTTCATCCAGCGCCGCAACACCGAAGTCCAGCACCGGGTCCTGCAACTCAAAGACTGTCTGCTCATCCACAGGCACTTCGACCGTTGGGACAACGCCGATGCCCTCGATGTGAATCTCTTCATCCAGGTCGGTCGCACGCCCGATAGTGAAGCGTACCACGCCACCTTCTGGCATGAAGAAATCTTCGACGCTGCCGCCCAAGCCTGCGGTCGGGTATTGACCGACGATCTGCGCGCGGTCGTCAATCGTCAGATTGTACGAGAAGAATTCGCACGCGCTGGCGCACGCCGGACCCACCAGCACCGCGACTTCGCCGTCATAAATCAGGTTCTGTTCTTCCGGCGGCGGGATCATCGGTCCGTCTTCCAACTCATCAAAGAAGAACTCGTCGCTTTCGGCATCATAGAAGCCCGTGTAACCCGTCGGTGTAACTTCGTCGAAGAAGTACGCCGCCAGTTGATCTGCCAGATAGCCGCTGCCGCCGCCGTTCTGACGCATGTCGATGATGACGCCGGGGATTTGGTTGTCAATGACGGTGCGCAGGAAGCGTTCCCAGATGTTGACCGTCAGCACTTCATCGTCCGAGAATGACCAGATTTTGGCGTAGCCGTAGCCGCTCGGCAGGATCGAGAAGGTGACAGGCAGTTCCGTCCCCGTTACACCGCGGAAGAACGACGAGAAGGCAAAGCTCTGGCGCTCTTCAATCGTCGTCATCTCGACCGTGTCTTCGTCTTCGCCGGGGTTGGCAAACGTGACTTCCACATCTTCATCCAGTTCAAAGCGGATGACGTAGCGCAGCTGCTGCAAGCGCAGCGCGTGTTCGGTGCTGAACGGTAACGAGTAAGGACGAGTGTCTTCGATAGCATCGTCAATATCATCCCCGTTGATTTCGGTGATCTCCGCGCCCAGTTCAATCCCTGCTTCATCGGCGGGACCGCCCGGCAGGATGAAGTTGACCAGCACGCGCCCATCATCGAGTTCGACCAGCGACATGCCCAGCCCGCCCGCCGTGCTGACGACAAAGTCTTCCTGCAAGACGCCGCCGAGTTCGCTCTGGAAGCCAGCGCTGACATGCCCGTCCGGGATTGACCAGGCGAAATCACGCAGGGCGAAGGCGTAGGCAACCGGGTCTTCGTCGTCTTCGGCGTCTTCAAAGCGCGGGCGGAATTCGTCAGAAATGTCGTTCCAGTCCAGGTCTTTGTAATCGGTGAAAGCATATTCGCTGCGGAACTTTTCGATCATCGCGTCGAAGGCTTCGGTATAGCTGAGGTCGGAGAAGTCGGTCGCCGCGCTGGTTTCCGGTTCAACGGTATCGATCTCAACTTCGCGCGAGCGGTCGAACTCAAACTCGTCCGGGTCGCTCATATCGACCATCGTGTAGCCTTCGGGGATGCGCACGATTGGGTCGTCTTCGGTGAAGAGCAAGCCGTCATCACCAAAGCCGGACGGGAAGCCCTGCTCGTCGTCTGGTGCCCAGATCAGATAGACGCCGCCTTCGACTTCGCGCGTGACCGGATCGATGACCGTTGAGGCATAGGCAGTAGACCAGCCACCGCCGCCCTGATCGCGCCGTTCCAGGAACGGTTCGCCCCAGATATTCGTCCAGTAGGCAACTGCGTAAATCATCACACCGTCGTCATCGTCGCCGTTCTGATCGACATCGTTCAGCGATGCTGTCGGCTCAATCGGCAGTGTGAATGTGTAATCAACAGGCGATTCGCCAAAGCTGGAGGTAAAACGCCCCAATACCTGCGACTCTTCCGAGAAGATGAACTGGCGGTCGCGTTCCACAAAGCCGCCCTGATCTTCCAGGATGATGATCGGCTGGCTGACGCCGAGCAGGAAGAACGGGTTGGTGAAGCTGAGTTCGCCCGTCACCAGGACGACACCGCCGTCGTCATTTTTGATGTCGGCGTCGGGAAAATCATCCTGCGCGATGACTGTCCCAGCCATCAAGAACAGGCTGAGCAGCACCATGACCAGCAAGAACACTTTTTTCATCATTGCGATGACTCCTGATTGCTGTTTCTATTCGGTTTGTCGATTTGATTGTAGCGTGAGGACGGGAGAGCGCAAATCGCTTTAGATCGCCACTTGTATTTTTCTGATAATGTCGCTACTATTATATTTATAGCTTTCTTGATTTACGTTCTGGATTGCAAAGAAATGAAACTTGAGTCTGTACTTGCACTGAAACAACAAGTGCTTGCTGAAATTGATGAGAAGTTTGGCGTCAATTCAAACACACCAGAAGCAGAACAATTGCTGAACCAAAGGCCCGGTAAACGTGTTGCAGTCGGTTATAGCCAGATCGCGAAGAATAACTTTCGTTTGGAACTGCGTGTTCAGCGCCATGATCAATGGGCACATACCTACGCCGAGTCAGTTGTAGCAGATGCAAAAGGCGAGGCAAATATCGAAGTAATTCCAGTTATCGAAATTCCTAGCGGCAAAGATACGAAAGAAGCGAATCGATGCAGCCCGATTTTGGATCGCGATACCGAAGCGCTTCAGCTTGGATTATCGATTGGTCCAAAGGATAGTGGCATTGGCAGCTTAGGTGCAATTATTAGCCGTCGCGACGGGGACTATGTGCTGAGTTGTAATCATGTGATGGTGCGAAAAAATGGAGCATTAATCACCCACGGAAATGAACGCGGTGACTCAATCTATCATCCCGGACGTGAGCCCAATTACAGATTGGACGCGACTCGTGAAATTGGTTGCCTCACTAACTATATTCCGCTGTCCAAAGATGAAGAGAATGATCTCGATTGTGCGATTGCGAAACTCGACTCTGGTTGGAACTATGACATTATGCGTATCCCATCGGGATTACAGTATCCGAACGAGGGCAGGTCAATTTCTGTGATGTCCAATCCTGATGAGCACTTGCGACGTGACATGACTGTGGGCAAAATTGGTCGTACAACATGTTATACACAGGGATTGGTCCGCGCAGTGGACATTGACCGTCTCACCGTCAATATGCCAGGGGTGGGTAAACTCTTGTTTCGCAACGTGTTCGAGATACGTTCGGCTACAAAAGAGAAACCTTTCTCTCTGCCCGGTGACTCAGGAAGCCTGGTTTTTTCCGAAGATGGGTTTGAAGCAATCGGACTTGTATTTGCTGGCGGTTATCGCGATGATGGCTTTAAGCTCACATATGTCTGCAAGTTGCAACCGATCCTTGAGTGGGCGCACGCAAAGCTGCTGAACTGAAATTGAAAGGCAAGCAACAATGACTGGTTCTTTGGCAGAAGCAAGAAAAGCAAAAGAAATTGTCAAACACCTCTTGATAGATGTTGAAGGCGTGTCAGGTATTGGCGTTACCTGGGATGATCAGGGAACACCTGCTGTCTTGGTCAATGTCCGTTCAGAGGCCATTCCTGCTGTCAACGTTCATTTGTCTATGCAGCATTTCGACGTGCCGATTGTCCTGCAAGCAATCGGCACGATCACCCTCGAAGCAAAATAATCCCCACATGCTATACTGATACCACTATTGCACGCCTAACAAGGGCGAACGCTTATGATGATCCTGCCCAATCATCTCATTCGCGGTCTCGATGCACAGGTCGGTATTCCCGCACAACGGGCGGAACTGGGCTGGGCGGGTACGATGCAGGTGGGCGTCTTCATGCCCAACACGCGCCCGGTACAGCCGGATTTCGTCTTTGTGCTGCAAGCGCGGCGCAACATCGTCAAATCGCGCGGCGTGATGGGCGTGCCAGACCTGATTGTCGAAGTGTTATCGCCCGGCAACCGACAGTATGATCTCGAAATCAAGTTCTTCGCCTATGAAAAAGCAGGCGTCCCTGAATACGGCATTCTCGATTGGTGGAAGCGCGAGCTGCGCGTCCACCGCTTGCAGGACGGGCGCTATCATGAGCCTGCTGTCTATGGTGTGAACGATACGCTGGCGTTCGCGTGCCTGCCGACTATCAAGTTTCGACTAGGCGATGTCTTTGCAGGCGCGCCGCAGTCAGACGATGACGAGTAACCTCAGACCGCCCGCTCGATGATCTCGGTCAGTTCGTCGTCCGTCAGCACCAGCGGGTTGCCCTTCATGCTGCTGGCGCGCCCCGCCTTCGCCACGATGTCTGCAAACGCGCCGCTCGCCACGCCGTAATCGCCCAGCGGCAGAATATGTAGCAT
>Ga0224723_1001705_pt1 | contig 12979 bp, 11 predicted proteins | sample Balambano_FR2_Me_FD_161647 | JGI IMG/M metagenome (GOLD analysis project Ga0224723, IMG submission 161647) | Freshwater sediment microbial communities from Lake Towuti, South Sulawesi, Indonesia - Balambano_FR2_MetaG | ecosystem: Environmental > Aquatic > Freshwater > Lake > Sediment | place...
TCATGAAGCCGGACATTTTCTGGTCGCTTACTTGCTGGGCGTGCCTATCACCGGCTACACGCTCAGCGCCTGGGAAGCGTTTCGGCAGGGACAGTCTGGTTTGGGCGGAGTGAGCTTTGATTGCAGCGAACTGGATGCAGAGCTAGAGCAGGGCAAGCTGTCTGCCCGTTCTGTCGATCGCTTTGGTACAGTCTGGATGGCAGGAGCCGCCGCAGAACTGCTGGTGTATGGCAACGCCGAGGGAGGCGCAGATGATCGCCAGAAGTTTCGTACGCTATGGACGCAGTTGCAACGTCCGGCGGCAGAGGCTCATCTGAAAGAACGGCTATCAGCGCTCCAGGCAAAAACGCTGCTCCAGTCAAATTGGGCAGCGTATGAAGCGCTCGTGCCGCAGATTGAGCAGCGGGTATCCGTACAAATTTGCTGTGAGACCATTGCTCAGCAGGTAAACTGCGCGTCCCAGCCTGCGGCATCATCAGCGGTCACTGAATCGCTGCCGCTCAACCAAACGAATCCAGATCAAGCGCTTTAGAGCCACCGCGCTCGAGCTGCACCAGCAGCCGACCTAGCTGCGTCCAGACGAGAATGCCGGTGAATGCCGTTAGCGGAATGGCGATCGCATACGACAGCCAGCCTGGAAACCCGAAAATCGTCAGCCCCGATGACAGAAAAAAGCACACCCCGCCCACAATTCCGGTAAACGGAATGAAAAGTTGCATTCCCTGCATGTTGGCGAGTGTCCGGGTCGATCGCTGCTTTGACCACTCCTGCACCGACTGTTTGAGCGTTGCTTCAAACGCGATACCCGATGTTATTCCTGCCAGCAAACCCGCTACCAGCAAAAAGTAAGGAGGAGAAAAGTAATAGTCCATAAGAAAAAGAGGTAAATTAACAGCGCCAGGTTCATCAAGCCAGGGAAGCGGGGTTGCAGCCACCAGACTAATTGCCCTTCTGTTCGGGAAACAGGGTCAGGGCTGCCATTGAAGGCAGCAGCGCCGCAGCACTCTCGGCAGAAAAGCCACCCAGAGCATCCAGGGCAGCATTGAATAGCCGTGAGGGCTTGAGGTCGTCTTTGATCATGTTCCACAGCCGACGCACTTCTTCAGTGTGCAGGCGATCGTCTTCGACCAGCGCCAGAATGAGCTGGCGACGCAAAAAGCGACCTTCATCCGACAAAAGGTATTGTAAGCCGAGTTGGGCAGTTGGTAGCAGATCAAAGCGTTGATCGCTGCGGGCGATCACAATTAGATTCTCTAACCGCTGCCATTGGAACTTGTTGTCCTTAAACAGCACTTCAATTAACCGCCGCCGCAGCGCAGGAGATTCACCTGTCAGCAGCCGCCGTGCCACGTAGGGATAGGCGACTTCGACGATTTTGAAGTTGGGGTTCAGGCTCAGCGCCAGTCCTTCTTGCGTGACCAGCGATCGAATGATTAGCGCAAACTTAGCAGGCACTCGAAACGGATATTCATACATCAACTCTGAAAACTGGTCTGTGATCGTCTTGAAGTTGAAGTTGCCCACACTCTCGCCGATCGCGTTGCCCAACACCGCTTCTAGCGCCGGAATAATCGGTGTGATGTCGGTTTCTGGCGTGAGGAACCCCAGCCTGACAAAATCTTGAGCCAGCAGCAGGTAGTCTTTGTTGATCAGATGAACGACCGAATCAACCAGCGTTTCTTTTGTTTCCTGGCTGAGCTGATCCATCATGCCAAAGTCAATGTATGCCATTCGCCCGTCGGGCATGGCAAACAAATTTCCGGGGTGCGGATCGGCATGAAAAAAGCCGTGCTCTAAAAGCTGGCGCAGTCCAGAAGTGACACCAATTTCAATCAGCTCATCGGTGTCGATGCTGGCTTCCTGCACTTTCTGTGTGTCAGTCAGTTTGAAGCCGTTAATCCATTCCAGCGTCAGCACATGAGGACTGGTGTAGCGCCAGTAGATCAGCGGCACTTTTACCGTGGGGTCATTGCGGAAGTTTTCGGCAAACTTCTCGGCATTGCGTCCTTCATTCAGGTAATCAATTTCTTCAAACAGCTTGGTGCCAAACTCATCCACAATCAGGGTGAGGTCGTGCCCCAGATTTAAGGGCAACCACTGCGCCAGCCAGCCTGCCGCCCAGCGCATCAGGTACAAATCTAGCGTCAGGATTGGCAGCAGGTTGGGACGCTGCACCTTAACTGCAACCGCTTCACCACTGTGCAGCTTAGCGCGATAGACCTGTCCTAAACTGGCAGCCGCGATCGGCTCTGGCGAAATTTCGCTGTAAACTGCCTCGACCGGACGATCGAACTCCGCAGCAATAATTGCAAAGGCGATCGGGGTTGGAAACGGCGGCAACTGGTCTTGAAGTTTGACCAATTCTTCTAGAAAATCCTTGCGAATCAGATCGGGGCGGGTTGACAGCGCCTGTCCAACCTTTATAAAAGTGGGTCCAAGTCGGGTTAGAATCTGCCGTAGCTGCACGGCGCGTTTCGTCTTGTTAGTTTCAGCCTGACCGCGCCACTTGTCCCACTTCAAACCGAGCAGAAACCCGGCAAATAGCCCAATAACGTTCAGAGTCCGCCAGAGTGTTTTCCACGGGCGGATGCGGTAGTAGCGGGCGATCACGCCCTGGTCATAGCGTTTGAGCCGACTGAGTTGATGCTGACTCACTCCGGGATATACCTCTCTAACGAGGGATTGTCTGAAAGGACGGGCAGCCCAAACACCCCACTGTTGGCGGGAGAATGTTGATAAAATCAGCGACTCTCACACGGGATGCCGCACCAGCTTAGTCGGAATCACGGGGACAACCGCTTATTCTGCCCACTTCTTATCAATGTATTAACTATAGTATAAAAAACTACAGATTGTATAAAAAACTTAATTAAAAGTTAACATTTGTATCCTTTGCAGATTCTGGACTTTGATGCCACTCGATCGCGTCCTGCAATAAATTTGAGTCGCCATAGACAGCCTCGAACTTAACATGCGAGCCTGCCGTTTGTCCCCTCACGGTTGAATGAACCCTGCGGATGGGAACTCTCGTATTGAACACATGACACAAACACACAACGCAGTGAGCGACAGGAGGCATCAATGGCAAGTGCAGGTCTAAACAAGTGGGTGGTCAGCGGCAATCTGGCAGCCGATGCTCAAATCAAAATGGTCGAACTTCGCAGCGGTGAACCAGCGAAGGTTGCAGAAGCAATTTTGTATGTGCGTAAGCCTCGGAACCGCGAAGAGTCGTTTACCGTCCGGCTGAGCATTTGGGAAAAATCCTATGGATGGCGCAAACTACCGTATCTCAAAAAAGGTTCGCTGATCATCTGCACAGGCAGCGTTGAACCCAATCCCTACATCTCCAGCAACGGCAATGCGCCCAAAGCAGGCTTAGAAATGACAGTGCTCGACATCGACCTCGATATTGTCCGAGATGGAGATGGAGAGAGTGAAGATGAGCACGAGCCGAGCGATGCCGTTGAGGTTGCATCGCTGTAAGTTATTCGCTAATTCAGCAGCAGGGCGATCGAGCCAAGAGCAAAACTCGATCGCCCTTTTTGATGCCAATGCTCACAAGGGGCTGTGATCAGTTCGTGGCTCGCTCCAATGGGCAGCAGGGGTGACAGCTCCTCGGCGGGTTGATGAGGCAGGCGCGGTCATGCTGGTCTCTCAAGCGTTTGACCCTTCATGGATGACGCGCCCTAGTTTTCCTGCGTGATCGAGAGTGTGTAGGGAAAACTGCCCTGATTTCGATCGCCCACATAGAGCGAATAAGTTCCTTGTGCCCGCAGTCCGGGCACATCAATGGAACCGCCCGATAAGCTGTCTGCCATCAAACACTGAGTCTGACCATTTGGCTCAACGATCAGCAAAGTGGGTGCACCGTCTCCTTGCACTCTAAACCGCAAAGGCGCAAAGGCTTCTGTCACCCGAATAACTTGAGTGGGTGTGTTAGAAACATAGCCACATTCGCTTTGTTGAGCACCACCAGTATTGCCGCTCACAGAAACAGACGACTGAAGCGGTGTCTGAGCTGGATTGCCATAAGCGACCGTTGCGCTAGCCACTAGAGACACAAAAATCGTGGAGCCAACTATCCATTTTTTATAGAGTTTCATCATCACCGTTCCCTGCTGAAGCGCTGTTAATTTGTATACTAACGTTGTCGATTTGACGCGAGGCTGATTCTGTGACAGTTCCTCAAGTGAACGCCTGTCAGCAGCTTTCGCGATCGGGCAGTGAAGCTGCAACGCCACCGCTGACAAGCAGTTCCGCCGCCCAGTTTATCGCTCAGCCGTCTGAAAGATGATACACTTGCACGGTGATCTGCACCCTGATGATTAGCGCGCTACAGCGCCGCTTTCCGCTAACCATAGCTCGGCGATTGCGCCTTAGCCTTGAATGAAAGTCGTACCAGCGGCATCACACAATTCACAAAACTGGCTTGAAGCACGAGCAACTCGATGACAAATTCCCTGCCGCCGCTGATTCAACAGATGCTCAAGCCGGATTTTTATCCGCATCCGGTTCAAGAACCCATTCAGCTCATTCAAACGCACGTTTCTTACGTCTTGCTCACAGGTGACTACGCCTACAAAATCAAAAAGCCTGTAAACTTTGGGTTTTTAGATTTCTCTACGCTAGAGAAACGACAGCATTTCTGTCATGAAGAGCTACGTCTCAATCGCCGGGGCGCAGCAGAGCTATATCTGGAGGTGCTGCCGGTCAGCCAAACCCACGATCGCTTTTTGTTCAGCGACGAGAATCCGGTAGAGTATCTGGTCAAAATGCGGCAGTTCCCGCAAGACACTTTGCTCAGCAATCGGTTCGAGCGGGGCGAACTCACTGAGCCAATGCTCATGCAGCTTGCAAAAACGATCGCTGAATTTCACGCCAAAGCAACGACAAGCGATTACATTCGCACCTTTGGAGAGATTTCCAGTATTCGTCACGATATTGATGAGAACTACGAGCAGACCCAAAAATATATTGGTGGACCGCAAACTCAACTTCAGTTTGACGAAACTCGTGCCGCAACCGATCGCTTCTTTGCCGAAAAGCCAGCGCTCTTTGCCAGCCGAGCCAGCAATCACTGGATTCGCGAGTGTCACGGCGATATGCACCTGAGAAACATTTGCCTGTGGAACGATCGCTTCTTGCTGTTTGACTGCATTGAGTTCAACGAGCCGTTCCGCTTTGTCGATGTCATGTTTGACATTGCCTATATTGTTATGGATCTGGAGGTGCGACAGCGCCCAGACTTGAGCAACGCCTTTCTCAACCATTACGTGGAACAAACCGGCGATTGGGAAGGGTTGCAGGTCTTGCCACTTTATGTAAGCCGCCAAAGCTATGTGCGAGCCAAAGTCACTTCATTTCTGCTCGATGACCCCAATGTTTCAGCCGCTGACAAGCAACAGGTGGTGGAAACAGCAGCACCTTACTACCGTCTGGCATGGCAGTGCCTGCAACCGCAGCAAGGATGTCTGATCCTGATGGCGGGGCTGTCTGGTTCTGGCAAAACCACCGTTGCCCGTCAGGTTGCCCGCCAAACTAAAGCGATCCATATTCGATCGGATGCGGTGCGAAAGCATCTGGCTGGCATTCCGCTCTATCAACGCGGCGGTGCAGACCTGTACACCGCAGAGATGACCGAAAAAACCTATGGGCGGCTGTTAGAGTTGGGAATCACGCTCGCAGCACAGGGGTATCGAGTCATTCTGGATGCTAAATACGACCGTGAAGCGCAGCGGACAGCAGCAATTGCTCAAGCTCAGTTGCATCAACTGCCGCTGCACATTTTGCACTGCGATGCGCCATTAGCAGTGCTGCGTCAGCGATTACAGCAGCGCACAGGCGATATCGCTGATGCAACCGCAGATCTGCTGCCGCAGCAGCAGCTTGATCCCTTTACAGCGGCAGAACGTCCCTATCTCAAGACGTTAGACACAACGCAGGCGATCGATAAACAATTGGATCTACAGCAGTTAGTAAAAGGTCAACAATGAAGGATAGAAGCTAAAGACTGGAAACCGGCTCCGCACGGGTAAGAGTGCAATACAAACGGGGCAACGTATGAACAACGACGGGATTGAAGCAGGATTAAAATATTGGCTCGTTTTTTTGCTTGCGTTCTTTTTTTTGGGCTATCCAGTGCAGCTCAGCATTCTGTTGAGCGCTTTGGCGGCGATTGCAGGCGGTTTTATTGCCTTATGGTGGAAATCAAAAGACTTGCCGATCGCTCCCGATGCTGAAAAAGAAGTGCGAGAGACGCTGCTAGGACGAGCAAAGCGGCGATTTGGAGGATTGCTGCGACGCAAAAATGCCGGAGCTGACAGCAGCTTTCGCGCTCAAAGACTGGGACGCAAACCACGACGCTCGCTTCGGTCACGTCGCTGAGGCAGCAGACCTGCTGCACAATCGCTTCGGTCTCTTTGCACAAGATTGTCGCAATTGCCTTAAATCGCTATCTGGCACCGCTCCAGTCTGGGCAGGTGCTGCCTTGCCAGCCATAGGGGTGAAAACCACAAATCAACACAGCTCGCGTATCGCGGCTGTGACCGTAGGCAATGCCGTGATAGTGTTCACATCCCTGACAAACTTTGGGACGAGAAGACGGTACGTCTGTGAAGCCAAGCTGTGATCGCAAAATGTGGAGCTTGCTTTGCTGTCGGTGCCACTGAGCATAGTCAGCTTTCCGAAAGCAGAAGTCAGCTTTGCTGAAAGGATTGTGAGCGGCATCCATAGGGTTATGTCTAGCGTTAAGTAGAGAATCAAGTTGCTACTGGTGCTGCTTGTAGAAGCCTTGCCAAATTGGAAATGTGGCGCTAGCAGAAGCTTATCAATCGCAGCGATCGAACTTGAAAGTTATTCAGTGGGCGAGGCTGCATTCAGACCAATTCTGGATGTGCAGCAAAAGTTAATGGTTTGAATATGAGTGGGTCGCCATAACGAAATCTAAAGCCCAAGGGCGGCTGCTCTCAAACAGCAGATTGCCACAGCAATCCTACGACTCATCATAGCTGTTCACTCAGGTAAAGTATAAGGGAAACGTTGATCAAACGCCTGCTTCTCAAGCTAGATATTTCGCGCTGTGTCTTGTACCCAATCCGTAGTTTGTTCGCTGCTTTGACTGCTACACACCAACCGAAAAATCGGTTACTGCCCTGTCGATCGCATTTCTTCAGCGCTATCGATCGTCACCGCTCCTCGGCGATCGATCTGGAGCATGTGCACTTGCACCGAGACATCTTGGGCAGTCCAGGCATCTGCGATCGCCACTTCAACCGCGCCAGCGTGGGTTGGGTGAGCCAGCGCCAGCAGCGTTGGACCTGCGCCGCTTATCACCAAACCATAAGCCCCGGCTGACAGCGCCGCAGACTGTACGGCTGTATAGCCCTGAATCAAGTGCTGGCGATAAGGTTGATGAATGCGGTCTTGCAGAGCGGCACACAGCCAGTCAGCCCGTGCGGTTTGCAGTCCCCGCACCAGTAGCCCCAGGTGAGCCATGTTGAAAATCGCATCGGCGCGGCTGTATTCGGCGGGCAAGACTCGACGTGCCGCTGCGGTGGATACTTCAAAATTTGGAATCGCGACGATCGGCACAATGTCAGCGTGCCAATCGACATCGCAGATTGCCCAATCCTCACTGGCGCTAGCTGTGAGCTGGCACCCGCCCATCAGCGCTGGCACAACGTTGTCGGGATGTCCTTCGATCGCGATTGCCAGCTTCATCACGGCTGCTTGCGACAGCGGTGCACCCGCCAGGGCATTGGCTCCCAAAAGTCCACCAACGATCGCCGTTGCCGAACTGCCCAAGCCTCGCGCCAGCGGCACGTTTAGCTCAATCTTGAGGCGGACTGGCGGGGGAGCTTGCCCCAGGTGCTCATACAGTTTGACAAAAGCCTGGTAAGCTAAATTGCTCTCATCAGTCTTGACCCGCTCTGCTTCTGCCCCAACCACATCGATCCTGACGGTTTCTGCTGCGTCGAGCCAAGAAAACTCAAACTGGTTATAGAGCGTCAGGGCTGCACCAATGCAGTCAAACCCTGGACCCAGGTTGGCAGTTGTAGCCGGAACAATCACAGTGGGCATAGGTGCGTTTTTCAGCGTCGATCAACCAGCATCTCACACTGGGGCGATGAAAGCAGAAGGATGCAGCCGATTTCATCTTGCTGATGCCGCTTGCCGTTGTCTGCCTGCCCGCAGGGAAAACGCTCGGTCGATCGCTAGCTGATTCGCAGCAGCTCTACGTCGAAGAGCAGCGTCGAGTTAGGGGGAATCGGTCCCACGCCGCGAGATCCGTATCCCAGTTCGGGCGGAATGATGAGCTGACGGCGACCGCCCACTTTCATCGTGCTGATGCCTTCGTCCCAGCCGCGAATGACTTGACCTGCACCCAGGCGGAATGAAAAGGGACGATCGCGGTCACGAGAGCTATCGAACTTTGTGCCGTCCTGCAATGTGCCGGTGTAGTGAACCGTTACCGTTTGTCCACTCTGGGGAGTAGCACCTGTGCCTTCCTGAATGTCAACATATTGCAAACCAGAGTCAGTTGTGATCACGTCAGTCGGCTCCGAAGTAGCATCAAGGGAAGTAGAGTCTGGGACGGGCAGTTGCGCGATCGACAAGGGGGCAGTTTCTAGCGCAGCAGTCGGGCGCTCAGCGGCAATTGCTTCTGCCCGCGGCTGACTCACCTGAGCTACCACCAGCAATACCAGAAAAACAACCATGACCCCGACGCTAATTAAAATTTCTCGCACCGTAAATTCTCCTTTTGCAATCCGACAACAAAACGATTGCTAGCAGATGTTCAGCTCACTGCTCAGTTTAGTGGCTGCTGCCCATTTTGAAACGACTGGCAGCAAAAATCAACGCCACAGTTTGTTTTCCAGGTCGCGCACCTGTCGCTCCAGGCGATCGAGCCGCCCGCGCAGTTCATCCATTTCGTTTTGACGCGGCACGCCCAGGTCTTGCAGCACATTGCGTAACTGCCGCTGCATCTGCACCTCAAAATTGTCTTGCCCGGTTCTGAGCTGCTGCATCAAGTCGTTGACAAAGGTGCTGGCTTGATCAGCATCCAGCTTACCCTCTCTCACCCACTGGTCGCTGACTTCTCGGATCTTCTCGGCAACCAGCGAAGTTGTGCCGATGCCAATCATGAGTAACTGTTTGAGCAAATTGTTGCTGTCCATGCTGCGTTCCTGTTGTCTGACTGCAAAAGGTGGATGCGCGGCGATCGAATGTGATTAAATCGAATTTCGACTCCACCGTCCAGTTTTATTCTGGCAAATTTGGAGTTCTATCGATGGTTTCTGCCAAGGAGACGGAATGGTAATTGAATGGCTTAGAATCAACGTTGCTCCTGAACTGCGGGAACAGTACATCCAAAAAGATCACGAAATTTGGACAGCCGCTCTGTCTCGCTACCCTGGCTTCTTGAGTAAAGAAGTTTGGATTAGCCCAGACCGACTAGAGGAACTCGTGTTAGTGATTCGCTGGGAGAGCTTTGAGCACTGGGATGCCGTGCCTGACGAGGTTTTGCGAACAGTTGACGCTGAGTTTAATCAGGCGATGGGCAACACTTATCCGATCGTAGAGTCTACCCGCTATCAAGTCCGGCGATTTCCGCAAAGCGACAGTGTGACTGCCTCCTGATGCAGGTGCGGTTCGTCTGGGATAATCAGCAGCACTCCCTTGCGAGTCTCTCGAAGCGCGACCCTGCCTACCCTGCCTTGATGAGGACGAACGGTGGCTGGGCTAGGATGAAGAAACACCGTTAGTGAAGCACCCTGCTGATGCCCGATTGTCCCCGTTGCCATCAACCGGTTGAGGCTCAGGCGGTCGCCTGCCCCTACTGCCACACTGCGCTAAAAGCATTTGGACATCCAGGGATTCCGCTCTATCGCGCGGCAGGCAAGGAATCGCTGTGCCAGAGCTGTATCTACCACATCGACGACACCTGCAACTTTCCCCAGCGTCCTCACGCGCGAGAATGTACCCTATATCAAAATCAAGACCAGCCGGTGATACTGCCGGAGTACAAGCCACGACTCTCCTGGCAGGCGTGGTTACAGCGACATGCCGTCTGGATTGTGGTGGTCGGGTTATTGGTGGTCAGTCTGCTGCTGGCGCTGTCAAATCGCTGAGCGATCGAGTCGGTGTGTGGGTGTTCGATCGCTGCGAAGTTCTGCACCCAGCAACATTCAGCGACACGCAGCAGCCGGTAAGTTTTGCTACCTGGCTGCGTTGAATCATGTAAACCCAGGGCAGCACACAAAAGCTGAATGCTGCGTTCAACTCAACTTGCCGGATCGACAGCAGGGCTGAGCATCCGCTTCGCTTCGGCTATGGATGCGCCTGCCAGGGCTGGCAGTTCCGGCACAGCATGATCTGAGAAAACAGCGAGGTCAAACCAGAAGGTCGTGCCCACACCGACCTCACTGATGAGATGCACTGAGCTGCGGTGTTTTTCAATAATGTTACGAACGATCGACAGCCCCAGCCCTGTTCCTTCCAGGGTGTGAACGCGATTTTCGACGCGGAAGAAGCGATCGAAAATGGCTTCCTGGTCTTCGGTGTCAATGCCAATCCCAGTATCAGACACTTCAATTCTCACATGCGTCGGCAACCGATGGCTGGGAACTTCTGGCTCTAATAAGTAAGTGCGAATCGCGACACAGCCTCCAGACTTGGTAAACTTCAAAGCGTTGCCCACCAGATTGATCAACACTTGCAGCAGCAGGTCATAGTTGCCAAAAACCGGCGGCAGGCTGGGCGCGATTTCTTGAATCAGGGTAATTCCTTTGTCTCTGGCGTTGAGCTGGTAAGTCCGCAGGGTCTGCTCGATCGGCTGGCAGACATCAACTGCTTCAAAGTGATATCGCTTGTTTGATTCCAGCCGCGACAAATCCAGCACGTCGTTGACCAGGCGCGTCAGGCGATCGGTTTCACGATTGGCGGTTTCTAAAAATTCGCGGCGCTGTGATTCACTCAAGTCTTCGCCAAACTCATGCAGCGTTTCAATAAACGACTTGATGTTAAACAGGGGCGTTCTCAGCTCGTGAGAAACATTGCTGATGAAGTGGCTCTTGGCTTCGTTTAGCTCTACTTCACGCGTGATGTCTTGAACCGTAATCGCGATGCCTTTGACGCTCTCACGGTACTGATCGAGCACCGTCGTCAGCAGAATGCGAACCGTGTGACGAGTCGGTTCAGCGATCGTAATGCGAAACTCAGTGCCTTCTCGCTGTTGCTCACTCGACAGATCACCAGTCGCAATCTGATAGAGCGGACGGGTTAGCTCGGCTTTGACTGGCTCTGGCAGGTGATGCAGCACGTTTGCGCCGACGATCGCCTCATCGTTCTCCCAACCAAAGATGCTGCGGGCGGTCGGATTCACCAGAATCACCTGCATGTTGGTGTCTAGCAGCACGGCACCGTCGGCGATCGTGGCTACCAGCGTTTCTAGCTTGGCTTTTTCGGCGGTTAGCTCCTCAATATTCTGCTCTTCATAGCGTTCTAGCCGCTCTGCCATGTCGTTAAAGCTGAGGATCAGCTCTCCCAATTCGCCGCCCAGAGGCAGATCGATGCGCTGCTTAAAGTTGCCAGCCGCAATGTTCTTTACGCCTACCAACAGTTCTTTGATGGGCTGCGTAATCGTCAGCGCATTAAACACGGCTCCTAAAATCACCATCACCCAAATCGACACAAACACGGCGATCGTCACATCTCGCGTTAGGTGAGAGGACGTGACCACCGTGGGGTTGGGATTGATGCCGATCGCCAACGTTCCCAGGTGCCTGCCATCATGGTGCAGCGGCACAAAAACATCGGTGACTTCGCCATCTGGAGTCAGATGCTGCCGCACCATTGGGTAATCGAGGTTTTCACCGTAGTTGTCGGGCAGGTTCATCCGGCGACGAATCGTCAGCGAGTTTTGCACTTCTGACTCAGAAAACGGAATGCCAAAAAAAATGTTGCCGTCTTCATCGGCATACAGCATATAGCGAACGCTGGTGGTGCTGCTATAAAAGCGATGCGAAAAGCGCGCCAGCTCAGTTTTGTTGTCTTCGTGAACCAGAGGCGCAACATTGGCAGCCAACAGCAGCCCCAGGTCTCGTCCAAAGCGGGTGTCGTTGAGGCGGGCATCCTGCTGAATGGTGTTGACTGCCCAGAAGGTCAGACCGCTCATGATCAAAGAAACCACCAGCGTGGCAGCCGCCATCAGGCGAGTCTGCAAGGTAAAGTCAGACCACCAGCGGGCAATCATTTCGCGAATCTGGTTGAGTAAGCCTATCAAAGCAATCTATCTAAAAGTAATTTAATTTGAGATGAGTGCGCCCCGATCGACAACCAGCAGCGCTCTCTTCGTGAGTACTACCAGGCTTCTTTATCATAATCCGCTGGTATTGTTGCTTTATTATCACACATTATTACAATTTTTTGCGAAATATTCATAAATCTTGACGTGAGCTAGCATTTGCTCTACGGGCTATCATTCAATGGCTGTCACCCACTTTCCAGAGAACGACCCACTAGCTCACCTGCCGCCGCACTTGGTAGCCAATATCGCGACGGAAATACATCCCCTCAAAGTGGATCGGTTCGATCGCAGCGTAGGCATTACCGATCGCCGCTTCTAAAGCTTCGCCAACAGCCGTGACTGCCAGCACCCGTCCGCCGTCGGTGACTAACTGCTGCTGCTTGAGGCGCGTCCCAGCATGAAAGACGATCGCCCCCGTGGTTTCTGCCTGCTCAATGCCGCTGATCGGTAAACCCTTCTGATACGCATCAGGATAGCCTTCGGCTGCCACCACCACGCAAGCCGCTGCTTCAGACCTCCAGGCGATCGGTGGCAGTTGCTCGAGCCGCTGTTGAGCACAGGCAAGCAGCAGCGTATCAAGCGGCGTTTCTAGCAGCGGCAGCACTACCTGCGTTTCGGGGTCGCCAAACCGACAGTTAAACTCAATCACTTTAGGATCACCATCTGGGG
>Ga0224723_1001706_pt1 | contig 12978 bp, 14 predicted proteins | sample Balambano_FR2_Me_FD_161647 | JGI IMG/M metagenome (GOLD analysis project Ga0224723, IMG submission 161647) | Freshwater sediment microbial communities from Lake Towuti, South Sulawesi, Indonesia - Balambano_FR2_MetaG | ecosystem: Environmental > Aquatic > Freshwater > Lake > Sediment | place...
CGAGAACAAGAGATGGCTGATAAAGGCGGACAATTCTAGCTAAAACAAGAGATCCCCTGGCGAGGACACCCGCCCTTGGGGCGGTCACACTCATCAAGCCACCAGCTTCGCTGGGGGTATCTGACTTAAACGAGCCACCCCCAATTCTAGTTGTCGAAGTGGTTAGCCCCTCCACCAAAACGGACGACTACCGCTCAAAGCGGGCTGAACATGGGCTATTAGAAATCCCTGAATACTGGATTGTTGACCCGTTAGAAGAGAAGATTACGCTCTGCACCCTGGAGCATCAGCTTTATGACTTGACTGAGTTTCAGGGGAATGACTCGATCCAGTCTCCGACATTTCCAGACCTCAATTTGACAGTTGCTCAAATTCTGACCAGTCACTAAGGGTTGGAAATTCAATAACCTGTACATCTTGTGGGATGGGCACCTTGCCTGTCCGGGCAGGTGGGACACGCACCCCAGAGATCATTTAATCTGCAATTCTAAGTGGGCAGCAGAACGTCATGTTCAGGCATCCAGGGCAAATCGGTTACGCCCGGATCGTGACCCATCTGGCTCAACAAGGTAGTGAGTTGTCCGCGATGATGAGTTTGATGGTTAAACAGATGTGTCACCAGTACCCAGGTGGGTAAGGTTCGGGTTTTGCGGTCTATGCCGCTAGTGTAGCTAAACGGTTGGGCTAGCCATTCGGCTGACAGCCCTTTAGCCCATGCCAAAATTTCCTGGTCAACCTGCTCACGTTCCTGGCGGAGTTGCTCAAAATCAGAATGCAGATCTCGTCCCATCCCTGGAGACGAAAAGGGCTTTTCGGTAAATCGCCCCATCCAGACGCGATCGCCATACAGCAAATGATTCAACGTGCCGTGAACTGACTTGAAGAAAGCACCCCGGTCTTGCTTCCGCTCCGCATCGGGAATCTCCGTGCAAATGGCATAAAGTTTCTGGTTCATCCAGTGGTTGTATTGAGCCATGACTTGGCAGTAAGACGGATCGATCATTCAGCCTGTCTCCAAATCTTAATCGTCTCATCCGAACTGCCGCTGACCAAAACTTCCCCATCTGGACTGAAGGCAAGGGCGTTAACTCCCCAGGCATGGCGGAGGGTGAAGAGGCGATCGCCCGTTTCGGCATTCCAGAGGCTAATCGTGCGGTCTTCGCTGCCGCTGGCAAAAAGCTGACCATCGGGGTGAAAGACGAGGCAGTTAACCGAATCGGTGTGAGCGGCGAGGGTGCGAAAGGGTTCCTCCGGGTTTAAGTCCCAGATTTTGACATTGCGATCGCCACCACCACTCACCATCGTGCGCCAACCGGAACAAATGGCGATCGCATTCACCCGATCGCTGTGTGCTAGCAGGGTGTTGATCAAGCGATCGTGCTGCAAATCCCAGAGGCGAATGGTTTTGTCGGTGCTGCTGCTGGCAAGGGTTTGCCCATCGGGACTGATGACGAGAGAGGTGATGCGATCGCGATGTTTGTCGAGTGTAGCAATGAGTTCCTGGTCGGGCAGGTGCCACAGGTGAATTTTGCCGTCTCCGCTGCCGCTAGCGAGAAACTGACCGTCGGGTGTGAGAGCGATCGCGCCTACGATCCAGCTTGAACTGTCAAGGGTGACGCTGGCGCGTCTGTCGCTCAGATTCCACAAGATCAGGCTGCTGTCGTCGCTACCGCTAATTAGGGTTTGTCCATCGGGGGTAAAGACGAGACTGTTAATGCGGTCGGTGTGCCCCGTGCGAAACCAGAGCGATCGCCCCAACGTTTGCTCGATTTCCCCAGTTGCTAAATTCCAGAGCCGAATGGTTTTGTCGGTGCTGCTGCTGGCGAGGGTTTGCCCATCGGGGCTGATGGCGATCGCCGTTACACCTCCCGGAAACCCCAACAGCGTTTGCACACACTCCCAGTTAGCCGTTTGGCGATTGCTGGTTTTCTGATATCGTCTGCCAGATTGCCTGTCGAGTTGCGCTAATTCTTGTCCTAACTCGATCGAAGGAGGGCGAGTAGACTGCCGCAAGGATGACTCACCGACTCCAGCCGATGCTTGCTTTGCTGCGGTAATCGAACGGCTGACCCTGGTCGTTGGCTTTGCGCTTAAATCTTGCAAGACTTCTGTGGCAGTTTGATAGCGCTGACTGGTTGCCCGCTGCAATAGCTTGTCCAGCACTCTCTCTAATTTTTCACTAACAGGCTCCACCAAATACTGATGCCACACCCAATCGTCTTCACTGACGGAATAGAGGTCAAACGGATGCATCGCCGTCAGCAAATGCACACAGGTGACTCCCAAACTATAGAGATCGCTGGCAAATTCTGCCCTGCCGATCGCCTGCTCTGGGGCAACAAAGCCTGCGCTGCCGATCACCGTCCCCGTGCGAATGAGAGCCGTTCCGGTGGCGTATTTGGAGGCCCCAAAGTCTACTAAGACGAGGCGATCGCCCGTTTTAGGACGAATAATGTTCTCAGGCTTAATGTCGCGGTGAATTACCTGGTAACTGTGAATAAAGCGCAGAACGGGCAGCAAATCATCCAGCAGTTCAAGAATCTCAGTTTCACTGAATGGACCTTCCTCTGCCAACACTTCAGCTAAATTTTGACCGTCAATGAATTCCTGTACCAAATATTGACCGTCTGCCTGCTCAAAATGCGCCAGCAATTTGGGAATTTGTGGATGTCGCCCTAATTCCGCCAATCGTTCTGCTTCTTGCCGAAACAGTTCTGCCGCTTTTTGCAAATTTCTACCCGGATTCGTTGGCAAAAATTGCTTAATCACACAGCAAGGCTGTGTTGGGTTCAATTCGTCTACGGCGAGAAATGTTCTACCAAAACCGCCCTGCCCAATCAGCCGAATCGCTCGATAGCGTTCTGCCAGCAGTAGCCTCGACCCACACGTTTGACAGAAATTAGCACTATCAGGATTTCGGGGCTTCTGGCAGATTGGGTTGAGGCAATAGCTCATACGCTTTAGGGACAGGCAGTAGTTCTATGGTAAGCCTGCCTTAGCTATTACCAGATTCCAAACGATGAATTCTGCGGTCTAGTGCATCCATGCGTTCTTCCAAGGTGAGATGCTCAGACTCATTGATGAGGGAGTATCCAATTAGGCGATCGACCAGGCGAATCAGGCGATCGATTTCTTCTCGCTGCCGAAGCTGGCTGTCTTGTAGCTCTCGCTGTACGCCTAACATTTGCTCAAGAGTACGCTGTATTTCTTCAAAGGTCATAACGCCTATTCCTCTTGAGAAAAACTTTAATATAGCGATCCTAAATCGTTTGTGAACGTGCCCGTCCGGAGGGCGGGCACGTTCACAAATCGTCTTTTTCAAAGATCAAATAGGAATCCTTATAGATTTATATAGCAATAAGAGGATGTTTGAAAAGGCTAATCTGTAACCCAAAAACTTGTAGGGGCGTGGCATTCGGGCAAGAACTTTCGGCCTATTTCAAAGTTTACCTGCCGAATGCTACGCCCTTACAAAGGGCATTTACCCTCCAAGGAGATGTTCAAGAAAGAGGGCAAATTGCAAATTCTACACGAGTCGAGACGCTCAGGTTGGCACCAGTTCACCAGGGCGCAGCCTTGACCATTTGCCTGCTTCTTCCTTAAAACTGAGGCAACCCACAACATCCCATTCCATCTCGATTTCATCACCACGATTACGAATGTTAACGTTGATGGTGGGTTCCGTTGCCTCAAAGGTAGGAAATTCAGTGAGATGGGGTTGCTGATGCTGCCCTTCGACCGCGTGATAGGTGGTGCAGCGATCGACGTAATGGCAGTTTATGCAAATACACATCTTGGTTTCCTCCGCGCATTCAGCAAAAGGCTAAGCGACGTTTTAGCCTCTTTTCTGCTACTCTAGCTCAAGTTTTGCCAAGACCATCACCGACTATCGAGTGATGTTGCAAAATGAAAGACAAGCGCCCAAGTTGTTTTGTTTGCCTGGATTAGGCTGTTGAACCGTACAAATTTACATTTAGGTTTAGATTGCAGTCAGTCGCAGGAATGCCCTGCCGCTGCGTCTGTTTTGTTTCCCCAGACCTGGCCCTTTAGCCTGGAGTGGCTACCCAGGGCGACCTATTTAGTGGGGGGAAATGTTCGAGATGCCTTGCTCGGTCGGAATGCTGAGTACTTAGATTTAGATTTTGTACTGCCAGAAGGGGCAGTTGAAACGGCACGGGCGATCGCCAACCACTACAAAGCCGGATTTGTCTTGCTGGATGCCGAACGTCAAATTGCGCGAGTCGTATTTGACAAAGCAACCGTTGACTTTGCTCAGCAAGTGGGACACAGCCTGGAGACTGACCTCCAGCGGCGAGACTTTACCGTGAATGCGATCGCCTACCACCCCCACACCGAGGAACTGCTCGACCCGCTGCAAGGCTATGGCGACCTGCAACAGCGGCTCATTCGCATGATCGCCCCTGAAAACCTGAAGGAAGACCCGCTGAGGCTGCTGCGGGCATATCGTCAGGCGGCTCAGCTCGACTTTACTCTAGAACCAAATACTCAAACAGCAATTCAAAAGCTAGCAGGATTGCTCGAAGAAATTGCCGCAGAACGAGTCCAGGCGGAACTGAGCTACCTGTTAAGCACATCTAAAGGAACGCCTTTTCTAAAGATGGCGTGGCAGGATGGGCTGCTGCAATATTGGTTGCCTCATACGACTGCAACCGGATTAGAACAAATCGAAAAAATTGACCGGGCAGCGATCGCCCTCAGCAAAACCTGGTCGTCTCTGGGTCTAGAGCTATCTGGCTGGGTGCGTGACCAACAAAGAGTTTCTGGCGCAGGACGAAGCTGGCTCAAGGTGGCAAAGCTAACCCGCCTGATTGGGACGCTTGAAACCGCCGAACCGGAACTGTGGCGCTTAAAGTACAGCCGGACTGAGGTGCAAGCTGTTTTGACCGTCCTCAAGTTTTTGCCTCAGATGTCAGCTTTGGTTTCATCTACGACATCTTTACGAGAGCAGTATTTTTTCTTTCAGCAGGTTGGCGCAATTTTTCCGGCACTGGTAGTGTTGGCGGTGGCGATGGATATCTCAATAGAGGCGATCGCTCCTTTCATTGAGCGATTCCTTGATCCCCGCGATCCTGTTGCCCATCCCACTCCATTACTCACTGGGCGTGACCTGATGACTCAGTTAAGATTGCCTCCCGGTCCGCAAATTGGTCAACTTCTAGAAGCTCTGCAAATTGCTCAGGCAGAAGGCAAAATTTCCACACCAGCGGAGGCATTGCAGTTTGCTCAGGTGTTGGCAGATGCCGCAAAGCTTCAGCCTTAGTTCCACAGCAGGCAAAATTATCAAAATCATCAGAGTCTTGAGATTGTGCTAGAGTTAACTTCTTGTAAATTGTTTGGGGAGGTTCCCCAGGCAACGAATGACTTTCTTGAAACCAGCTATCCGTTGTTATGGCTGCTCCGTCTTGCTCAGGTTCCCTGCTTCGAGAGGTTCAGCTAATGGTTTTACTATTTGTTCATTGCTCTAAAGAGGTCAAGAATGGCTAAGCGCCGCAACCAAAAGAAAGAAAAAGCGCTTCGTAATCAGGCATACGCCCGCAAATTCCGTAAGCGTACCAACACGGGTCGGTTTGGTAGAAGACGGTATGGCGGTGGTAACATGGCTCAGGATTCGGACGAGTCTGAGCAAGATTCCAGCAGAGATAACAGCGAAGGGGCTGCGGATAATCTCTAACGTTGTTTAGCAGGAAAAATTGACGGATGATAACGGGCGCTCGTCTAGATGCTGGTTAATGGCGATCGCCGCCGTTGCTCCTGACTGGAGAGCATCCTCAATTTGTCTGCCGCCACACCAATCGCCGCCACACACGAGCGGTAACGGGGTAAGGGTTTTTAGATAGCGATCGGGCAAGGGACGACTGGCAAAGGCATAGCGCCAACGATGAACCTGCAAGCTTTCGGGCGTATTTAACCAGGGCAACCCCAATTGGGCGGCTTGCGCTAGCAAATGCTGACCCGCCGGCTGCAAATCGGCGCTCTCTAAATAGCGTTGAGCAAACTCAGGACTGCTCTGAGCAACTACAGTGGGTTGGCGATCGCCAGGGCGTTTGCTGCTTTCTACACTCAACCAGGTCAACTCTGAATTTTGCGAGAACGTAACTGCCTTAACCGTAGGTTCCTGCTGGTAAACGATGGGATAGGTGGCGATCGCACTCAGGCACGGCTCAAACTCAACGGAACGCAGCTTTTCTAAGAAACTGGTTGGCACGGCTGAAGCCAGAGGTTCGATTAAGGCCACTGCTTGGGGCGCAGGGATCGTAATCACTAAGGCTCTAGATCGAAGGTTGGGGATTGGTTCGTCTGCCGCAGGTTCTAGCTGGAGTTCCCACTGATTGGCCGTAGGCGCGATCGCCACCACTCGCTGCCCTCGCAAAACCTCTAGATCCGTTGCCAGAAATTTAGCAACGGCCGTGATCCCCGCTGATGCGGTGTAGCGGGGAGAAGTTGGCATTGCCTGTAAGCGGCTATTTTGCATCTGGTGAACTGTGGCAAGCCAGGGATTTAGGACATGGCGATCGCTCAAAATTTTAATTAACTGCTGCGATAGTTCACCCTGGTTCTCCAGATATCGAACGCCATGATCAGCGCAGCTATTCTGCAATCGCCGTGTAGCAAGCCGCCCACCCAGTCCGCGAGACTTTTCGACCACAACAACCCGATACCCCGCTTGTTGAAGCTGTCGGGCACAAACTAACCCCGCCAGACCCGCCCCAATTACCGCTATGTCAACCATGAGCCATCCTGTTATGCCTGCAATTCAGTAGAATATGGGACAGGCAGAAAAATTGCAGGAAGAATTTGAGCAAAAGAATCTTAACCGCTTTTTACCCGAATTAGGCTTGCACTCTAGGGTACAAAAGCTGCAAGTCGCAGTGACAATTTTTCGGATATTTTTTTAGATATTTAGGCAGTTGCATACAGTGGAGGAAGTTGAGGTGGATGAACTGAGAGCAGGGTTAGAGTTGGCAACTGAGGAAGAGTTGCAGGTTTTGACAGAAATTTTGTTTCGCCGCAAGTTTAATCCGCTCGATTATGTTTATACACCTGACCCACTGGATATACAAAGCTGCGATCGCCAAGTTTGGTTAGATGCATTAGAAGACAGATTTCGCTTCTTAGCCGCTGATGGCATCACAGTCTTGCGTGGTCAAACTGATCAGGTTAACTATCGTCAGGTTTTGATCCAGGTTTGCCGCTATCTCAAAATTCCTTACGGAGAAGACTTCTCCACAATGGATCTGGAAGCAGAACTATTTTTGAATTTGCTCAACCGAGCCTGGAAAAAATTGCCTGCCGCTGAGCAAAGAGTACTAACTGGAAGAATTCAGCGATCGCTCTCTCAGTCACAGCTTGCCCAACAGCTTCCCGACCCAGTGCAGCAAGATCCGCTAGGACTGTTACTCAAAGGCGGCGGGGCGCTTGCCGTTAGCTCGGTGATTCGTCCCTGGCTACTTCAGCACGTTGCTCGTCAGTTTGCGCTTCATGCTGCAACTTATCAAGTGGCAAGGCAGGCAATTGTCAAAGGTGGCGCAACCGTAGCTGCACAAATTCAAAGTCAGGCTGCGCTTCAGACCGCTTACCGGGGAATGGCTCTAAACGCTGCTCGGTATGGCGCGGTTCGTAGCGTTTTTGCATTTTTGGGACCAGCAATGTGGGCCTGGTTTTTTGCAGATTTGGGCTGGCGGGCGATCGCCACAAACTACGGTCGTGTAATCCCCGTTGTGTTTACGCTGGCGCAGATTCGCCTGACCCGTACTGAGTGTTTTGAAATTGTGTTCTGAAGGGAATACCGTTTCCAGGCAAACTGCTGAACCCAGTTAAGATAGTTGGAACACGTAAGCATATTGCAACGAGCAGCAGAGGGTTTTGTGTGACTCGCAACGGGGCAACCTCCAACTCTGATAACTCAGAAACGCCAGAGCAGAGGCTGGCTGGCAGCTACTATGGCCTGTTGGGGCTAGCTCCCTCAGCATCTGCTCAGCAAATTCGTCGAGCTTACCGGAAAATGAGCAAGCTTTATCATCCCGATACCACGACTCTGCCTGCGGCAGTGGCGATCGCCAAATTCCAGGAATTGAACGAAGCCTATGCCACGCTAAGTAGCCCCGAACGACGATTTGCTTATGATCTTAAGATTGGCTATTCTCGTGTGTCGGTCATCCAGTCATCGACCGACCTCAATCGCCCATCTTCTCGGTCAAAGAGCTTTCGGTCTTCTGCCTACCTGGACCCAACCGATCGTCCTCTCTCCCCTGGCGAAATGTTTGCCTTGTTTATCCTGGGTATTACCTTTGTCTGCTGCCTCGTTCTGGTTATAGCAATTGGACTGACTCGCGGTGAGATAGCTTTTCGACCGTTCAGCCAGGCTCAGATCCAGCGAGAAATCTCTCAGCCCGTTCATTTACCTGAGCAGACTATCAATTTGCCCCAAGATAACTCTTTGGAAACTCCTTCACTGGAACCTCCATCTGTGGATGACGAATTCCTGCACGTTCAACCTACTGCTGAACCAAATGCCCTTGACTTGGATTCTAAAGACTCTGTAGAGGAACTATCTAGTCCCATTCCTACAAGCTCCAATCAGCTACTCTCTGCTGATCTGGCTTCTATATCAAACTGGGTTGAACTCAACACTCTTACAACGACTCATGCATGATTCCTCTATGACTCTTCCTCCTGCTGATACGCCTCTTTACAATCACCCCTTACCCGACATCGAGCAATGGCTCGTTTCTCAAGGATGCCATCAGGACAGTCAGGATCTTCACTGTTGGCACATTGATCAAACTACCTGGAAAGCTGAACTTTGGCTGGATGTTGACTCCTTGACGGTACGCTACATTCAGGCTGGAGAAGATGGGCAAGATATTCAGCGCTCATTCAAGTACTCTCTCAGTCGTAGAGATTTAGATGAGGCAATTTTTACCGGCCCATGATGACGAGAACGAGACCTAACTTATTTGGTCTAACTCTCATCTAGAATTTTGGTTTGCTTCTAACCAGGCTACCAGGTCTGCTAAATCTGAAAAATCTAACAGTGCTTCGCCTAAGCTTTCCAGCTGATCAACGGAAAGTAAGCAGATTTGTTCTTGAATAGGGGAGGCGATCGCCCCAAACTTCCGAGTTAATAGACGCAAAAGCAGTTCCCGCTCCCCTTCGTGGCGACCTTCGTGGCGACCTTGAGCAAGTGTGGCAAACGGCAGGAGAACTGGATCTGCAAGAAGCGGGGTTGGATCTTGTTCCCATAGGCGCATGACTCGATAGCGATGCAGTGTGTTTGATACCTGAAATTGGTTAACAAGCACTCGGACATCAGCCGCTTCAATCCCCAGAAGCCAGCGTACAAAACTGGCTGGATGCTGCTCGGCTAGATATTTGCAGACATTATCGTAAGTCATGCACTAGCTCTTGACTTTTCCAAAGCGGCGATCGCGCTGTTGGTAGGCACAAAGGGCCCGATGAAACTCAGCACGGTCAAAGTCGGGCCAGAGGGTTTCGGTGATGTAAAGCTCAGCGTAGGCCACTTGCCAGAGCAAGAAGTTGCTGATTCGCATCTCGCCACTGGTGCGGATCAGCAAATCAGGATCACAAATGCCAGCCGTGTAAAGATGACGCTCAAAAACGGATTCGTCAATCTGATCGGGTTGTAAGAGTCCCTGCTGAACTTGAGTGGCGATCGCCCGACACGCTTGAATAATTTCCTGCCTGCCACCATAGTTTGTGGCTACTGTAAACTGAATGCCCTGGTTCTTCTGAGTTTCCAGCATTGAGCGCTCGATTTCAGCCTGGAGCGATCGCGGCAGTGCATCCAAATTGCCGACAAAGTGAATTTGCACATCTTCCGCCATCATCTCCCGTAACTCTTGGCGTAGAACCCGCTCAAACAGAGTCATCAAAAAATCAACCTCTTCTAGCGGACGACCCCAATTTTCGGTCGAAAACGCGTAGGCCGTTAGTGCCTTAACTCCCCAGTCTTTACAGCAGCGCAGCAGATCTTTGAGTGTATCCACTCCCCGACGATGGCCCATGATTCGGGGTAGTCCCTGCCGCTTTGCCCAGCGGCCGTTGCCGTCCATAATTACAGCGACGTGCCTGGGTAAGCGTTCCTGATCCAGATCCGCAGGCAGTTGCAAAAGGGTTGTCTTGGCTGTCATTTTTTCTCCCGAGAAGCCGATGATGAAAGGCGAATAAGACGCAAAAACAGTGCTTTTAGCTGGGCAGTTAACTGACGACCCAGGCTTCGTAGCTGGGGTGCAACTGCTTCGCGCTCCACAGATTGAGAGAAACGATCCCGCAAAAGCTCTCTCAGTTTACTGCTGGTTAAGGGCCGGTTTAGAGTACCCCTCTCAGCTAAAGAAATTGATCCTGTTTCCTCAGATACAACGACGCACAGACAATTTTCGACTCGTTCTGTAATTCCCATTGCGGCACGGTGGCGAGTTCCAAGTTGGCGAGAAGCTGTTCGCTCAGAAATTGGCAGAATGACTCCCGCAGCCACAACACGAGAGCCACGAATCAGGACTGCACCATCATGCAATAAGGTTGTGGTTTGAAAGATAGTTTGCAGCAATTCCTTAGAAACTTCTGCGTTAATTCGGACACCGGGTACTGAAAAGTCTCGTTCATCAATGGGGCGATTGGTTTCGAGAATTAGCAGTGCGCCAATGCGGTTTTGGGAAAGCTCTTTAACGGCATCCACAATTTCGTCAATCACGCTATCGGGTTTGGGAATTGCTTCATGCGCGGGCTTAAATAGCTGAACAATCTCTCCCCGCCCAAGTTGCTCTAGAAATCGCCGAAATTCGGCTTGCAAGATGAACGCCATTGCGACGGCAGAGCCGATTACCAGCTTTTCCAACACAAAGCTCAGCAGCTTAAGATTGAACGTACTGCTGAGCGCCGCTGCCAGCATGAGAATGATCAGCCCTCTCACCATCCACAGAGTCCGGCGCTCTCCGATGATGATTAGCACCATGTAAGTTAAGACCAGAACTAACCCGATGTCAATCGTGGAAAGCAAGGACTGAGTCCAGCTCAGGTTTTTCAGCCATTGCTCCAGCAGAGATCCCATCTGATTGATCTAGTTATTCTTGCGTCGCGGTTTGAAAGGAGGGGGAGAAGAGGAGGAAGGATGAGGGATAAAGGATGAAACGTAGATGCAGTTTTATTGTTACTGGACAAATGTTGCTGAACAAACAGGTGGTCTAGTTAAAATGTTTCAGTCAAATAGAGGACAAGCGGAATACAAGTGGTTTTGTTCAACCCTCTATCCTTCATTCCTCATCCTTTATCCTTCATGATCAGCCTTTCTGGTATGCAGTCTTGTCTCACCAAATCCTGATAAGTTTCTCTTTGTAGAATTAGATTTGCTCCTCCCTGGTTGACTAAAACTGCTGCTGGACGAGGAACCCGATTGTAGTTAGAAGCCATGCTGTAATTGTAGGCTCCTGTGTTCATAACGACGAGGATATCTTCGGGCTGAGTTTTGGGCAGGTGAGCTTGCTTAATTACAATGTCGCCAGATTCGCAGTGTTTTCCGGCGATCGCCACCGTTTCTGTGCAGTCTGCCGACATTCGGTTAGCAACAACTGCTCGATACACTGACTGATAGGTAATCGGACGGGGATTATCGGACATACCGCCGTCTACACTAACGTAAGTTCGCACGCCTGGGATCACTTTTCGGCTACCAATCGTGTATGCCGTAACGCAGGCAGAGCCGATCAGCGATCGCCCCGGCTCAGCAACTAGCTTTGGCAAAGGAACCTGCTGGGTCTCACAGGCTTTAACGACGCTTTCACAGATTACTCGCACCCATTCGTCAATGCTAGGCGGATCGTCTGCTTCGGTGTAGCGAATTCCCAAACCGCCGCCGATGTCTAGTTCGCGCACAGGTAGTCCATATTGAGAGGCTTTCCCAAGCCATTGCACCATTACGCCTGCCAGGTCTTGATGGGGCTGTAATTCAAAAATTTGAGAGCCAATGTGAGCATGAAGCCCAATGCACTCTAGCCGCTCTTGCTGGCTGACAAACTGAAAGACTGAATCTAGCTGGTCGAGATCAAAACCAAACTTGCTGTCCAGGTGCCCAGTGCGAATGTATTCATGGGTGTGACATTCGATTCCTGGCGTCAGGCGCAGCATAATAGGCAATGGAGAAGTTTTGCTCTGCGTCAACTCTGCCAGTGTTTTTAGCTCAAACCAGTTGTCTACTACGATGGTGCAGCTAGAGGCGATCGCCAACTGCAATTCTTCCAGGGACTTGTTGTTGCCATGCAAATAGAGCGTTTTGGGATCAACTCCTGCCTGTAGCGCTGTATAGAGTTCTCCACTAGAAACTACGTCGATGCCCAAGCCCTCACTAGCGGCGATCGCACAAACCGCCAGACAGTTCCAGGCTTTTGAGGCGTAGATGACCAGCGATTCAGCCGGGTAGTAGCGCTTAAACGCATCCCGATACTGGCGGCAAGCCGTCCGCAATGTCTCCTCGTCCAAAACATAGAGCGGTGAGCCAAACTGCCGAACCAGCATGGGCACATCGCACCCGCCAATTTCTAAATGGTCATGCGAATTAATCTGAGCAGTCAGCGGCAACAGATATTGGTTGGGCGAGGGCTGAGCAGTGGTGAGATGCGGTAAATACTGGCAACCAGAATTCATTCCCACAGCAGGAGTCAATACCATTACGTTTGCAATGTCCTTAAGAAAATCAGTAATTATTGGGTTCTACTGTCTAGTGTACAATTGAGGGCTGTGCATCCTTAAGTCATTCCCTCAAGGTTTGTTTGAAATTCCTCAAAATTGCTTCTCTCACTCGAAATCAACTCTCCGCTGCTGTAGAGCTAGACCAGCTTGCTCTAGGAGGATTATGGACGTTTGATGGCTATCAGCGAGAACTGGATAGTCCTAATAGCGATCTGCTGGTTTTAGAAAGTTTGGAAGGTGAGGGACTGGGGGCTG
>Ga0224723_1001707_pt1 | contig 12978 bp, 9 predicted proteins | sample Balambano_FR2_Me_FD_161647 | JGI IMG/M metagenome (GOLD analysis project Ga0224723, IMG submission 161647) | Freshwater sediment microbial communities from Lake Towuti, South Sulawesi, Indonesia - Balambano_FR2_MetaG | ecosystem: Environmental > Aquatic > Freshwater > Lake > Sediment | place...
TCCGTTGGACGCAGCCGCGCTCCGCATAGGGCCGCGACGAACTCCGGCGGGAAATGGCCGCGCCAGTCGCGCAACGCGGGATCGCTCCACGTCTGGTGGACGACATCCAGCTTTTGGCGGTCGAGGGGTTTCATTTCAGCCGCTTCCGCTTGGCCGATGGCTTGGGTAACTGCTTCACCGCCGCCTCAAAATCCGCGTCCACCTGCTTGGGTTGCGTATCCAGAAACGAGCGGTATCGCTGATACTCCGCCTCGGCCTTGGCCCGCGCTTCTTCGGCGGAAACACTGCCCGCGTGATCCAGCAGCTTGCGCCCGGAGATTTTCAGAAACTCATCCAGCTTGCTGATCCACTCCCGCATCGTCATCGGCCTGCGCTGCAGCGCCTGAAGCTCCGCGTATTCGAGGTAGAGATTCACGATCCGGTTGAGCGTCTGCAATTCCGGATCGCTCAGGTAATTCTTCGCCACCGCCGCGTCCTCCTTGCGCACGATGCCGCCGGGCCGCGTGGACTTCATGCCCATGAACGGCTGTCCCGCATCCGCCCGCGCGTGGATGACCTCCGTCGCCGTCTGTCCATGCGCCGCCCAATGCATCTTGTTCTGCACCGTGGCGAAGAACTGCTGCGACGCTTCCGTGCTCGGGTCGTAATCCGCGCTCGTCGCGTAAATATCCAGCACCTTCTGGTAAAACCGCCGCTCCGACGAGCGGATGTCCCGGATGCGTTCCAGCAGTTCGTCGAAATAATCCTTCTGCCCGCGACCCGGCGGATTCTTCAACCGCTCATCGTCCATCGTAAACCCTTTCACGAGATACTCGCTCAATCGCGCTGTGGCCCACTGCCGGAACTGCGTGCCCCGGTGACTCCGCACCCGGTAACCCACCGCCAGAATCGCCTCCAACCGGTAATGCCGCAGCTTTCGCGACACCGACCGCCGTCCCTCCGGTCGAACTTGTAAGTAATCCTTACACGTTGCCGCCTCCGCCAGTTCGCCCTCGGCGAAAATGGCCTTCAAATGCAGCGTCACGTTTTGCGGCGTGGTCTGGAACAACTCCGCCATCTGCGCCTGCGTCATCCAAACCGTGTTCGCCTCGAACCGGCACTGGATGCGCGTCCGCCCGTCCTCCGTCTGGTAAAGCACGAGTTCGGATTTGGATGGCGGCTCGTCGCTCATGCGGGATTAGTCAACGGCCCACGCGACGGACTCCGGCGTGAACTGGCCGCGCCAGCCGAAGAGGTTGCTCCGCGTCTTGTTGACGACATCCAGCTTTTGGCGGTCGAGGGTTTTCATTGCCTAAACTCGCTTGCTCCCGGGAGTGAGCAGCGCCTGTTGGCGCGCATACTCAATCGGAATTTCAAGCTGCTCGCACAGTGCTTGCCGGGTGGAAACCTCGGTGTGAAAGAGGCGAAAATAGTGGATGACCAGATGCTTTAGCACGCGGTCAGCAAAGACTGAGTCGCGAATCCCCTTGTGGACATCAACGATGTGCTTGGCATTGATCTTGGCAATGTCCAGACGAACGGATGCGTCGAGCAGGCGAACGGCGTGACTCGGCTTTGCCGCGTCATCAACGAGCCGGTCGTAAGATAGTTCGAGTTGCGGCGACCCGACTGCCTGAGAGATTCGCTTGATGATTCCGAAGGTGACGAACTCCGAGAACATGAAGATGAATCGCTTAACAAGTTTCGTGAGGTCGTCACGCGTCATCTTCTTGAATTCTTCATCGTCAGCGTAGCGGCTCAGAATGTTGTCGATGATGTTGTTGATAATCTGGTCGGGGCTTTCTTTCCATGCGCCGAGCAGAACGCTCAAGACACGAAGCCCAAGATTGTAGCACTCTTGGATGAGCACTTTCTTCGGCTCGGCTTCCAGTTGGCCAGCGAACGTCTTCACGACCTGCCCCAAAACCTCAATCGTCCGAATCGCATCGTTGAGGTCTGCTACGAATCGTAAAACTTCGTCACGCTCGTATTCTTCTTCGGTCGGCTCTGGCGATTTAATTTTTGCTTCCTCGTCGGCCTGAACCCGCCGCCGCTCTCGGATGGAATCCGGCGTGTCATCTCTGTGGATAATCTTGGGAATGGAGTCGTAAACCGAACAAAGAAAGCTCACATCAGATTCAAGCCGGATAGGCTCTACGTCCGTGAACATTGACCTCGCGTGCTTCAGCAACAAGTCCCGCAGCCACGGGTCAGGACAGAGGTAAGTTAGGAACAGCCAAATGTTGGCCGTCTCCTCGCGGTGAATTCGAGTGGATAGCTTTTCAATCTCCTCTTTGACGGCGGGCAGGTGGACGTTCTTCCAGAAGTAGTGCGCAACGAAGTAGTAGTAGTGGTAGCTGTATTTGAAAGACGTCTCCCCGTCAAAAGTCGTAAGGATGCTCGCCTTCTTCAATTCATCGCGAAGGTCTTTGAGGTTCAGCCTCGTGTCGTGCTGGCTGTTGTATTTCGCGTGGAACACCTCATAAGCCTTATCGTCAAAGCTCCGCGCCTTGGCTCGGAACAAGGCGTGAGCAAGTTCCGCAAGGTAGGTTTCTTTGGTGATGACATCCGCAACGCGATTCTCCGTCGCGAGCGCCTTCGTAATGAGAATCTCCTGGAGCTTCGCGTAGCTGGCTGACGGGGCACTGCCGAGGTCGGAATTCGACAGTGCTTGCAAGAGCGTGAGGACGAAGAACGGAAGCGAAGGCAGGTATCCCTGCTTGAGCAATTGATCAATTTGCACCTCATACTGCGTGATGCGCCGATGGATTTCTTCCGTCGTTAGGTCATACTGCCCGCCAAACTCCACCCACTTCGTAATAATCTTTGTCCGCAACAGCAGGCCGTATTCGAGGAGTTGCACCTGCGTGTATTCTGCCAAGAAAATCTTCCCGAACTGCGCCTCGCGCAATTCTTCGTATCGAATGCTCTCGTCGGTGAAGATGCACACACGCTCAAATCGCTTGTGGATTGCTTCAAGCAACGCGAGCCGTGCTTTGGCTGACAGCTTGGAGTGGTCGAAATCGTCAATCAACACAACCGTCTGGTCGCGGTCGAGTTGGTCGAATAGGGGTAGTTTTGGATTTTGGTAGTGGCAACCGAAGCGTTGCTGGATGAGTTCAATAAACTTTTTAAACTTAGAGGAAGTGATGTCCTCGCCGGAGATGAGAACCGGGACAAGGTTTCGCTCGTAGAATTCGCGGAACAACACTCTCGACAACGTGGATTTCCCAATCCGTTCTTGGCCGAGAAACACGAGCCGTCGCTTGTTGAGGATAAACTTGAGGAGGTCGCGGCTGGGGATGTTCTTGTCCGCAATCGTCTCTCGCTTTTCGTTCAACTGGAACTCGTGTGCGTCGGGATAGACGAACAAGTCATGGACTGTCAGCGCCTGGTTGGAAGGGTGGGCGTAGTTTGCGCCGGGATCATCCAAGAACTTGTCGAATTCGTCGTTCAGAACAAAATCCCGCTTGGCAACAAGACCGCCGCGCTTGAACGGAAGCCAAGGATTGTGAGGCGTCTCCGGTTCAAAGTGGTCGTCAACCCAAGTGTAGGTCACTACCCTTCGTGTTTGTGACGAGAGGTCCACCCACACCGCATTGAACCCGCTGTATTGGCTCTCCCGGTGTTCTTGAAATGCCGCTCCCTCTACGAATGTCACGTTGTCGCCCCGAGTGCGGCTGACGCTGAAACTATCCGCTTCATGCTCATGGCCGGTCAGCATCAAATCCGAAAGCGATTCAACGTGGTGCGCGAATGACTTTTGGACGCCTTGACTAATCCACGACGATGGATGGTGAAAAACTGACACAACAAAATCGTGCGGAGCATACTGCCCAGCGTCTTTGAGAACCTCGACGGGATACACCAACTCCATCGGCATCTCTGGATTCCGCGAAGTCATCGCCGTGTTGAAGCAACGGAAGAGTGCTTTCGCCCCACCAACTGGAATGCTGTATTCGTAATAGACGTGACGCTTTTCCTTCGAGGGTGCGTCCGTCTGGTAGCTCGTCAGGAAACCGAAGAACTCCTTCTGAACGGCAGTGCAGGCGTCGCAAGCGTCGTCTGCAAATGGAACAGCCGGGTCATCGTTGAGTTTCTCAATCACAATTTCGCGAATGCTTCCCGCATCGTGAAAATCACAATCATGGTTTCCAGGCACAGCGAGGCAATGGATAGGAACATCCCGAAGTCTCCGGGCCAGCTCCGCCTTCACCGCTTGAAGATGCGGCAAGGCAATGGCGTATTCTTCCTTTGACCCGGAGAACGCAATGTCACCTGAAACAACAATCACTGCCGCGACGACATCCGGCACTTCGTTGGCAATCGCTGGCGCGACTTTATCCAAACGGGACAAGCAAGCGTTTCCATCCTTACGGATGTGGATGTCGCTCAAGTGCAGGATTAGAAGTTTCATTTGACGTAAACCTCCGCGCCCTTCTCTACAAACTCCTTCGACTTTTCTTCCATGCCCGTTTGAGGGCTTCGTCCTCGGCGATGCTTTGCTCCGCAGCAAACTTCCTGACATCCTCCGTGATTTTCATGGAGCAGAAGTGAGGGCCGCACATGGAACAGAAGTGAGCCGTCTTCGCTCCCTCCTGGGGTAGCGTCTCATCGTGAAACTCCCGGGCGGTTACCGGGTCAAGCGAGAGATTGAACTGGTCTTCCCAGCGGAACTCGAGTCGGGCTTTCGATAGCGCGTTGTCTCGGTATTGCGCGCCGGGATGGCCTTTGGCGAGGTCGGCGGCGTGCGCGGCGATCTTGTAGGCGATGACGCCGTCTTTCACGTCCTTCTTGTTCGGCAGGCCGAGGTGTTCCTTGGGCGTGACATAGCAGAGCATCGCGCAGCCATACCAGCCGATCATCGCCGCGCCGATGCCGCTGGTGATGTGGTCGTGGCCGGGCGCGATGTCGGTGGTGAGCGGTCCGAGAGTGTAGAACGGCGCTTCGTGACACCACTCGAGCTGCCTGGCCATGTTTTCCTCGATCATGTGCATGGGCACGTGGCCCGGGCCTTCGTTCATCACTTGCACGCCTTTGGCCCAGGCGCGTTTGGTAAGTTCGCCTTGCACTTCGAGTTCGCCGAATTGCGCGCGGTCGTTGGCGTCGGCAATCGAGCCGGGACGCAGGCCGTCGCCGATGCTGAAACTCACGTCGTAGGCGGCCATGATGTCGCAGATGTCGTCCCAGTGGGTGTAGAGAAAATTTTCCTGGTGATGCGCGAGACACCATTTGGCCATGATGCTGCCGCCGCGCGAGACGATGCCGGTCATGCGGCTCGCGGTGAGCGGCACGAAGCGCAGCAGCACGCCGGCGTGGATGGTGAAGTAATCCACGCCTTGCTCGGCCTGTTCGATGAGGGTGTCGCGGAAGAGTTCCCAAGTAAGGTCCTCGGCTTTGCCGCCGACTTTTTCGAGCGCCTGATAGATCGGCACGGTGCCGATGGGCACAGGCGAGTTGCGCAGAATCCATTCGCGCGTGGCGTGGATGTTCTTGCCGGTGGAGAGGTCCATGACGGTGTCCGCGCCCCACTTGGTGGCCCAGCGCATCTTCTCGACTTCCTCCTCGATGCTCGACGCGACGGCGCTGTTGCCAATGTTGGCGTTGATCTTCACGAGGAAGTTGCGGCCGATGATCATCGGCTCGGACTCGGGGTGGTTGATGTTGTTCGGGATGATGGCGCGGCCGGCGGCGATTTCGCTGCGGACGAACTCGGGCGTGATCTGCGCGGGGAGGCGTTGGGGGAAGCGGCGGAAGACCGATGGGACGAAGGGGGCGGAGGCGACGGATTGGGCGCTGCCGGCGTGCTGTTTGTGCAAATCGTTGCGAACGATGTCGCGGGAAAGATCGCCCATGCGGGGCGCATCGGCGGACACGCGGGGCACGTGTGCTCCCCGATCCAATTCACGAACGACGCGCATGTTTTCGCGGAGGGCGATGAATTCCATCTCGGGCGTGATGATGCCGGCGCGGGCGTATTGCAGTTGCGTGACGACTTTTCCCGCCTTCGCGCGGAGCGGGCGGCGGCGCGGGGCCGTCAGACCTTCGAGGCGGTAGCCGGTTTCGTCCTGCCGCTTCGCGCGGGAGAGGCCGCGGTGTTGTTCGGACAAATAGCCGTCATCCAGCGGCTTCACCTCGCGGCCATCATATTCCTCCACGTCGCCGCGCTGGAGAATCCATTCACGCCGCAGCGCGGGCAGCCCTTGCTCCACCGTGCCAGTGAAGGCGGGATCACCCCACGGCCCGGAGCAATCATAAACGCGCACGGGTTCGTTCGCCTCGAGGCGCCCGTCGGCGGCGCGGGTGGGCGACAGCCCGATCTCGCGCATCGGCACACGGACGCCCGGCTGTGCGCCCTCGACGTACACGCGGCGCGAGCCGGGAAGCGGCTCGGAACTGTGCGGCTCGAAATCCTGGGGGCGGGCGATCATGGCGGCGGTGCGGTTGCGGTGTGTTGTACGGACGCGAAGCGCGCCAGAACAGCCGGAAGGAAGAAGGCCCGGAGGCCCGAGGCTCCCTTCGCCGGCATGATCCGGTGCAGGTTCGACGGGTCGCCCGCCGTGTCAGCGAGCCTCTCAGTCCCATGCGCGGGACTCCCCGGTGCCGGAAGGCATAAGGCAAAAGGGGAAAGGCAAAAGGAAAAAGTGCGCGGCCGGCGCCCGGCGGGCTAAGCTGCCGGCATGTCCACGCCGTTGAACCGCCGCGATTTCCTCGCCCTGGCCGGCACCGCGCTGGCCGCGCGGCCGGCGGGCGCCATCACGCCGCCGGCCGCCAAGGTCGAACCGGTGGTCGGCACGCAGCTCTACGGCTGGGGCCAGTACTACCAGCGCGAGGGCCGGAGGCTGGACGACCATCTGGACGAGGTGCTGTCGGCCGTGCGCGACGCGGGTTTTGCCTACGCCGAGCACGGACTGGACGCGGGCGTGCCGGAGAACAACGCGCGCTTCGCGGAGCGGCTGCGTGCGAAGGGCCTCCGGCCGGTGAGCCTGTACACCGGGGGCCGGCTGCACGAGGCGGGGCGCGCGGAGGAGACGGTCGAGCGCCTGCTGCGGGCGGCGCGCGTGGCGCGGGCGGCGGGCTTCGAGGTCATCGTCTGCAACCCCGACCCCATCGGCCGGGAAAAGACGGAGGACGAGCTGGCCGTGCAGGCGCGCGCGCTGGGCCTGCTGGGCGGCGGGCTGAACGCGCTCGGACTCAAGCTCGGCATCCATCATCACACGCCGGAGCTGGCCGCGGGCGCGCGCGAATTCCACGCGAACTTCCGCCGGAACCCAGGCACGGCCGTGGGCTTCTGCTACGACGTCCACTGGGTCTTCCGCGGCGGGCTGCGGCCGGACGCCGTGCTGCCCGAGCACGGTGCGCGCGTGGTCTCGTGGCATCTGCGCCAGAGCCGCGACGGCGTGTGGTGGGAGGATCTGGACGACGGCGAGGTGGACTACGGCTGGATCGCCGGCTTTGCGCGGGAGAAGGGCCTGCCGCCGCGGTGGACCGTCGAACTGGCCCTCGAAGCAGGCACGAAGATCACGCGCGGAGTGGTGGAGAACCACCGGCGCAGCCGCGAGTACGTGCGGCGGGTGTTCGGGGCGTAGCGGGATGTGGCGCCGGCAGGATGCCGGCGCTGCGCTACCCGCCGCTCTCAGCGCCGCTCGATGACGCGCGCGTGCGGAAAGCGCACCTTGGGCAACGCGGCGTACCTGTCCGTGGCGGCGCGGTAACCGGCGGCGCAGGCGACGACGGTCGCATGGCCGGTGGCCGCCAGGCCCAGCGCCTCGTCGTACTTGGCCGGCTCGAGGCCCTCCATCGGGCAGGTGTCCACGCCGAGCAGGGCCGCGGCGGTCATGAAGCTGCCGAGCGCGATGTAGGCCTGGCGCGTGGCCCACTCGTTGATCTGCGGCCGGAAGGGACCCTCCACGAGCGATCCCATCATCATGCTCCGGTAGCCGGCGAGCTGCGCGGGTGGCGTGCCGCGCACCTCGCTCACGCGCGCCAGATGGGCGTCAATCTCCGCTTCGCCGAGGTCGCGGCGGATGGCGAACACGACGAAGTGCGAGCAGTCCGCCACCTGCCGCTGGCCCCACGAATGCGCGACCAGCGCCTCGCGCAGCGCAGGGTCGGTGAGCACGAGAAACTTCCACGGCTGGAGCCCGAAGGAGGACGGCGTGAGGACCAAGATTTCCTCGAGCGCCTGCCAAGTTTCCGGCGGGATGGTGCGGGCGGGGTCGAAGGCCTTGGTGGCGTAGCGCCAGCGGAGCTGGCCCACGAGCTGCGGGGCGGGGATGGGAAGCATCGCGGCGGGGAAGCTGCGCAGTTCCGGCGCGGCGGCAAGCGACCCGGCCGGCGCAAACGGGCCTTCGCGCCAGTTCCGCCTTGCCCTCGCTCCCGGCCGCGCCGGAATCTCGCGCACAGAGATGCCCGCATGAACCTGGCCGACATCCTCAGCCCGGCGCAGATCCTTCCCGAGATGAAGGCGGCCACGCGCTGGGAAGCCATTGACGAGCTGATCGCCCGGCTCGTGGACACCGGCCGCATCCGGCCCGAGCACCGCGACGCCATCGCCGCCGTGGTGAAGAAGCGCGAGACCTCGATGAGCACGGGCATCGGCTTCGGCGTGGGCATCCCGCACGCCTCCACCGACCTCATCACCGAGGTGGCGGGCGCGCTCGGCCGCTCCTCCGCGGGCATCCAGTTTGACGCGCTGGACAACCAGCCGGTGAAGCTGACGATCCTCTTCCTCGTGCCGCAGGGCCAGTTCCAGAAGCACCTGCACACGCTCGCGAACATCGCGAAAAACCTCCACAACCGCGATTTCCGCCAGGCCCTTGAAGCCGCCCCGGACGCCGAGGCCATGTACCAGGTCCTCGCCTCGATGCGCGCCGGGCGCTGAGCTGAGCGGCCTTCTCGGGACGGGCGCGGCCGGATCAACGTCAGCAGCCCGCCGTGGGACGTTCCTGCTCCGGCACTTTTGCCTTTTGCCTTCCCCCTTTTGCCATTTCTTCCACCTCCATGCTGCTGCCCGAACTGCTCTCCCGCCTGCGCGCCGCCGTCGCCGCCGTGCTGCCGGACGCCGCGCCGGACGAAGTCGTCCTCCGGCCGTGCGAGCCGCGCTTCGGCGACTACCAATGCACGTCGCTGATGACGCTGGCCAAGGCGCGGAAGCTGAACCCCCGCCAGCTCGCGGCCGACGTGGCCGCGCGGCTGGATGTGGCCGGGCTGTGCGGGCCGCCCGAGGTTGCGGGCGCGGGCTTCCTGAACTTCCGCCTCGCCGACGCCGCGCTCGCCGCCGAGGTCACCGCGGCGGCGGCGGCGGCGCATCCCTTCGTCACGCCGGCCGCCGCGCCGCGCACGCTGGTCGTGGACTTCAGCGCGCCCAACGTCGCCAAGCCGATGCACATCGGGCACATCCGCTCGACCGGCCTCGGCGACGCGCTGGCGCGGCTCCTCCGCCGGCTCGGCCACCGCGTCATCACGGACAACCACCTCGGCGACTGGGGCACGCAGTTCGGCATCCTGCTGCTCGGCTGGAAGACGCGCCTCGACCGCGCCGCGCTCGACGCCGATCCGCTGGCCGAACTGGAACGGCTCTACAAGCAGGTCAACGGCCTCTGCGACCCGGACCAGCCGGGCTTCGACCCCGTGCTGCGCGAGGCCGCCAAGGCCGAGCTGGTGAAGCTCCAGGCCGGCGACGCCGAAAACCTCGCGCTCTGGCGCGAGATGCAGGCGCTCTCGCAGGCGCAGTTTGACGCCGTGTACGCGCGGCTGGGCGTCGCCTTCGACCACACGCTGGGCGAGAGCTTCTACAACCCGTGGCTGCCGGAGGTCGTCGCCGACCTGCTGGCGCGCGGCATCGCCCGCCGCAGCCAGGACGCCGTGGCGGTGTTCTCCGACGGCGTGTTCCCCGATCCGGCGACGCGACCGGAGCCGAAGAACGACCCCTTCCTCGTGCGGAACAAGGACGGCGAGTGGGCGGACCTGCCCGCGCTCATCCAGAAGTCCGACGGCGGCTTCAACTACATGACCACGGACCTCGCCACGATCCGCCACCGCGTGCGGACGTGGCGGCCGGACGAGATCGTGTACGTGGTGGACGACCGGCAGGCGGCGCACTTCCGCCAGCTCTTCGCCATCGCGGCGCGCTGGCTGCCCGCGGTGGCGGACGGCCGCACGCGGCTCACGCATGTGGGCTTCGGCAAGATCTGCGGGCCGGATGGGAAGCCGCTCAAGACCCGCGCCGGCGGCACCGTGAAGCTCGCCGACGTGCTGGACGAGGCCGAGGAACGCGCGCTGGCCATCGTCACGGCGAAGAACCCGGACCTCCCGGAGGCGGAGCGCCGCGCCATCGCACGCGTCGTCGGCCTCGGCGCGGTGAAGTACGCGGACCTGCTGCCGAACCGGACCAGCGACTACGTCTTCGACTGGGAGAAGATGCTGGCCCTGCAGGGCAACACCGCGCCCTACCTCCAGTACGCCTACGCGCGCACCCGCAGCATCCGGCGGAAGGGCGGCGCGGAGGCGCCGGCCGGCGGGCCGGTGACGCTGGGCGAGCCGGCCGAGCGCGCGCTCGCGCGGCATCTGCTGAACTTCGGCAGCGCGCTCGAGGCCGCCGCCGCCGAGTTCCGCCCGAACCTGCTGGGCAGCTACCTCTACGAGCTGGCCGGCCTCTTCGCGCAGTTCTGGGAGGGCTGCCCCGTGCTCAAGGCCCCGGACGCCGCCACGCGCGCCTCCCGCGCCACGATCTGCGAAGTGACCGGCGCCGTGCTCCGCGAGGGCCTCGGCGTGCTCGGCATCGAGGTGCTGGAACGGATGTAGCCGGCGGCCGCCTTCCAGTCCGCGACAGCCCGCCAGAATGACTGAGGACCCAGGACTCAAGACTCTGGACCCAGGACTCAGGATTCCGCAGGCCGTACCGGCCCGAGCGGCCGGTCCGTGGTGGCGGCCTCGCGGAAGTCCCGCGGGGACTGGCCAAAGGCGCGCTTGAACAGCCGGTCGAAGTAGCTCTGGTCGCTGAAGCCCACGTCGGCCGCGATCTCGGCGATGGTCTGGCGCGTGGCGCGCAGGCGCTCGGCGGCCTTCGCGAGGCGGACGTGGTTCACGTAATGGACAAACGTCATGCCGGCGACGCGCTTGAAGAGCCGGCTGAACTGCGGCTTGCTGAGATGCACCAGCGCCGCGGCCTGGGCGATGCTGATGCGCTCGCCGTAGTGGGCGGCCAGGTGGTCGAAGAGCCGCTTCAGCCGCAGCGAGCGCTCCTGGTGCTGGAGGAACTCTGAGCGCATCACCTCGTGCGGCGTGAAGTGGCGCGCGAGGTGGTAGAGCAGTTCGAGCAGGTAGGCCTTGCAGCCCGCCCGCGCGGTCGCGGTGTCGCCGCCCTCGAAGTAGCACGCCAGCAGCCGCGCCAGCGCGCCGGCCGCCGGCCCGGCCAGCGCGTCCGCGTGCCGGAGGACGTTCGGCTGCGACACCACCCGCGCGTAGAACGGCAGGAGGAATGTGTAGTCGTGCGAGGGCGAGCCGAGGCTGTACACGAACTCCGGCTGGAAGGACACCACCACGACGCGCGTGTCGAGCGCGGGGTCGTTCAGCGTGTGGTGGAGCTTAAGGTTGTCCACCACCAGCAGGTCACCGGGCGCGAGGTTGACGGTGGCCGGCCCCATGCGGAGGCGGCAACGGCCGTCGAGCGGCAGGAACAGCTCGAGGCGTTCGTGCCAGGTGTTGCCCTGGGTGAAGCGGTCGGCCTGGAAGCGGAAGAGCCGGACCAGCAGCGGGAATTCGTCCGTCAGCTTCTCCTCGTACCGGCCCGAGCGGTCCAGCAGGTGCTGGATGCGGTGCGGGCTGAACTTCAGCCGGCCGCACACGGTGGCCAGCTCGCGGAGGCCCGGCGGAGGCTTCATGCCCCGGCCCTCTCCCCGCGGCCCGGGCGCACCACGCGGTCCCGCGCCGCGCTCGCGTACGCGCCGAAGACCAGCGCCAGCGTCCGCAGGTTGTCCGCGCCCGTGGTTTCGGCCGCGCCTGCGCCGCGCAGCGCGCCGAGCAGGTTGCGGTGGCAGTCCACGATGCTGGCGTGCGCGAGGTCGTAGGCCGGGTCCGCCCACGCGTGGCGCGGCGGCGCGTGCCGCCGGCAGTGCGTGCCCTCCGCCGTGGTGACGCGCAGCCAGTAATCCCCCGTGACCTCGACGCTGCCCCGCGGCCCCTCGACGAACGCGCAGGTCTGCGGGAAGCACTCCCGCTCGAGCGGCGTCCTCGCGTAGCCCAGCTCGACGACCACGCTCGTGCGCGCCGGCCCCATCGCCAGGAGGAGCGTCGCCACGTTGTCGCCCTTCACGCCCGGCCGCAGCGTCCGGTGGAGCTGGCAGTACAGGGAATGCGCCTCACCAAAGCACGCCCGCGCCACGTCCAGCACATGGGTGCCGAGGTCCGTGAGGATGAACTGATCGAGCTCGCGCAGCGCCGGCTGGTTCGCCCAGCAGTCGAAGCCTGAGATCATGCTGAGGCGCGCGCGGAACGGCGTGCCGATCACGCCCGTGCGCAGGGTGTTGATCAACGCCCGCATCGGCGCCTGCCAGCGCCAGTTTTCATGCACGAAGAACGGCGTCTTCGTGCGGGCGAAGGCGGCGACCATCGCGCGCGCGTCGCCCGGCGAGCCGGCCAGCGGCTTCTGGCAGATGCACGCCACGCGGCGCCGCGCGCACAGCAGGGAGAGCGGCTTGTGCCCGCCGACCTCGGTGATGTTGTCCACGAAGTCCGGCCGCGCCTCGCGCAGCAGGCGGGCCGGGTCGTCATGCACCGCGGGGATGCCGAACTCGGCCGCCAGGGCCTCGGCCTTGGCGCGCGTGCGGTTGTAGATCGCCACGCACTCCACGCCGCCCACCTCGCGCCACGCGGCGAGCTGGTAGCGCGTCCAGAAACCGGCGCCGAAGACGGCGAAACGGAGGGGCTTCATGCGGGTGGACGGCAGGATGGTCCGGCGGGCGGGCGGCTGGCCAGCGCCGGCGGATGAACGCGAAA
>Ga0224723_1001708_pt1 | contig 12974 bp, 14 predicted proteins | sample Balambano_FR2_Me_FD_161647 | JGI IMG/M metagenome (GOLD analysis project Ga0224723, IMG submission 161647) | Freshwater sediment microbial communities from Lake Towuti, South Sulawesi, Indonesia - Balambano_FR2_MetaG | ecosystem: Environmental > Aquatic > Freshwater > Lake > Sediment | place...
CGGGACTACGATCGATCTTGTGCCGCTGCTCCTCAGGACTGCCCTTCGTGAAAAGAATCAGATCGTGGCTGCGATGCAAGAGGTAATCAAGCGTTTCCTCGACACCCGGCAGCATTTCGATCGGCTGATGTAAGATGCGATCCGCGAAACCCAGGATTTTTTGGAGGTCGCCGGGCCGCACCTCACGCTCGGCCAAGTGCCGGTAGCACTGCACCATATTGTGCGCGAAGTTCTGGGCGCCGTAGCCATTGATTTTGATGTTGGCGATTTCGATCTCGTCGAAGATGTCACGGACCTGTTGAGCGCTCAAGGTCGAGTGACCCAGGAAGTCGAGGAATTCGTCCCAAGCCTGCTCGAAGTAAATGTTGTTTTCCCAGAGCGTGTCATCGGCGTCGATGACGAGAGTCTGCGGCTCCTCAAGCCTGATAGAAGTGTTTTCCGAAGCCATTCAGCGGAGCGACCCTTTTCATTTCCTTCTGCATGCGTTCGCGTTCAACGTAACCGGGCAGGCTTTCCAGCAGAAACTCAAGCCGCTGCTTTTCGCCGCGCAGGGACAGCAGTTTCTGACGCAGGACCAGATCTGGAATCGCGTCGCCCAGCAGAAAACTGAGATTGGGGTGCCGCGCGTCTGGTACGTCGTTTGGTACGCCGCCGTGTTCGAGGATCATAAGATTGGTCCAAGCGCTCAGGACGCGCTGGCGCACGAGGTCCGGCGCGTCATCGAAATTGTCGTCCGGAAGCGGTTCCACCGTACCTTCGAGAAAACTGCGGTCTTGGTGAATAAACAGAATTTCAAAGCGGCGTTTGCCCCGCGCCAGAATGTCGCTGCGCCCATCCGGGTAACGCTTCAAGACCCTCTCAATCACCGCGCTGCAACCGATGCTCGCCAAACCTTTTTCGCTGGCCATGACCACGCCGAATTCGCGTCCGCTTTCTTGCACGTCCGCCATCATCTCCTTGTAGCGTTCCTCAAATATGTGCAAGGGGAGCTGCGCACCAGGAAACAAGACCACTCCCAAGGGGAAGAGCGGTAATTTGTCCTGAGGCATACTAACCATTATGGCGGTCGAGTCTCGAGGATGAAGTTGGCGGGCGCGCGCGTGCTACTGACGGGCGCTTCGACAGGGATCGGCGCGGCACTGGCTCCGCTACTCGCAAACGCGGGCGCGACTTTGGCGCTGGCTTCCCGAAAGACGAATGTCTATTCGTTGCCCGGCGCGCATTGGTGCGAGACGGATTTGACGGACAGCAGCGCGCGAGCGCGACTCGCCGTAGAAGCTGCGGCCAGACTGGGCGGCATCGATATCTTGATCAACAATGCAGGCGCGGGGGCCTACGTCCCGACGGCGAAGATCGAGGACGAGACTTGGCGTTACATGCGGGAACTGAATCTCGACGCGCCGATTCACCTCACGCGTCTCTTGCTGCCCGCGATGCTGGAGAGAAGGCACGGGCTCATCGTGAATGTGGCATCGATCGCCGGGCATGTGCCGCTGCCGTGGTTTAGTCTTTACTCAACGACGAAAGCAGCGCTGCTTAGTTTCACGCACGGGCTGCGCATGGAGTTGGACGGGAGTGGCGTGACGAGCGTCGCCGTTAGCCCCGGTTATGTCAAGACGCCATTTCAGGCGAATGTCTTAACCGGGAAGCCGCCGTTAATGTTGCAGCGGACGAAGAAATTTGGCATAACGCCGGAGCAGTGCGCGAAGGCGATCCTGCGCGGCATGGAGAAGGAGTCGCGGACGGTGGTGACGCCGTGGTCAGGTCATTTCCTGAATGGCTTTTACGCTTTGTTCCCGACGGCAATCGACCGATTGTTTGCACACTACAATCGCAACTTGGCGAGGCAGCCGCAGTGATACTGCAATTGAAGCGTTCGCCAGGTATCTACCTGGTGGGGTTTATGGGTAGCGGCAAGTCTACGGTGGGAGAATTGTTGGCCGAGGAGATCGGCTGGCGCTTCGTAGACCTGGATGAACGGATCGTGAGTGAGCAGGGTTTGTCGATCGCAAGCATATTTGAGCAGAAGGGCGAAGAGGTATTTCGGGGCATTGAGTCGAGGGCGCTTGATGCCTTGGTGCGTGAAGTGCATCGCGGTAAGGCAACGGTAGCCTCGCTAGGGGGCGGAGCTTTTCCTTGGCCGGGTAATCGAGAGAAATTAGAGGATTCGGGAGTGACGGTTTGGCTCGATGTGCCGTTGGCGCGAATTGAGGCGCGGATCGCGAGACAAATGCACCGGCCGCTCGCGCGGGATCCGCAGAAGTTTCAGGCGCTGTTCCATGCCCGGCGGGAGGCTTATGCGAAAGCCGATTACACGATTGCGATCGATACAGACGATGCGGGTGAGGTGGTTCGGAAGATACTTGCTTTAGGATTGTTCGACTGAGCGATGTCTGGCCGCGCAGATGCTCTCGCAATTTTTCAGGCGGCGGTTGAAGCAGCGCACCCGTTCGCGGCAACGAAGTGTCACCTTGAGCCTTTTGAGCGCGTGGCGGAAAAGTTTGAGCGGGTGTTGGTGGTGGGCGCGGGCAAGGCGGCGGCAAGCATGGCGTCCGCGGTAGAGGCAACGTACGGGAGCCGGGTAAGCGCGGGCATCGTGGTCACCAAGTACGGCCACGGGTCGAAACTGGAGCACATAGAATGCCGCGAGGCGGCGCACCCGGTACCCGATCTTGCGGGGGTGGCGGGCGCGATGGCGATCCGTGAATTGTGCCTCTCGGCCCAAGAAAATGACTTAGTAATTTGTTTGATCAGCGGGGGCGCATCGGCCTTACTTCCGGCGCCGGTGCCGGGCATCACGCTTGAGCAGAAACAAGCCACCACGAAATTGTTGCTGGCGTGCGGCGCGAATATCCAGGAACTCAACTGCGTACGCAAGCATTTGAGTAACCTTAAGGGCGGGCAGCTCGCTCATTGGTGTGCGCCGGCGAGCGTTCGCGCTTACATTTTGTCCGACGTAATTGGTGATCCGCTCGATGTTATCGGCAGCGGTCCCACGGTGCCGGACGAAACGTCGTTCGCTGACGCGTGGGCCGTGATTTACAAATATGGACTCGAATCCAAGATTCCTGCCGCAGTGCGCCAGCATCTGGAGCAGGGTGTGAATCACGCGATCCCTGAGACGCCGAAGCTTGGCGACCCAGTGTTTGAACGCGTTGAGAACGTCTTGATCGGCTCGAACCGGTTGAGCGTGGATGCCGCGGCAAAGACGGCGCGGGGTTTGGGCTATCGGGATCTGGTTCTCTCAACGACGCTCGATGGGGAGGCGAGGGAAGTTGCGCGCGTCTTCGCCGCGATTGCGCGGGAGGAGTGCTCGTCGGAGCGACCGCTGCCGCCGCCCGTTGCAATACTCGCGGGCGGTGAAACAACCGTGACGCTGACCGCTCATCACGGACTTGGAGGCCGCAATCAGGAAATGGCGCTGGCAATTGCCGACGGGATCGCGGGGCTTCCGCAGGTCACCTTCCTGGCCGCGGGAACGGATGGAACCGATGGGCCTACCAACGCGGCCGGGGCTATTGCTGACGGAACGACATTGGAGCGGGCGCAAGCGCTTGAAATGAATGCTGTAGAGTTTCTTGCCCGCAATGACTCGCACCAGTTTTTCGAGCAATTGGACGATTTGGTGATCACCGGGCCGACGGGGACGAACGTCATGGACATCTACCTACTGTTGGTGGGGTGCGAAGCGGCAGCAGATGCCGAGAGAAGTGGAGGCGCGGACCGGATTCGAACCGGTGAGTAAAGGTTTTGCAGACCTCTGCCTTACCACTTGGCTACCGCGCCATCGGGACTCTTCTTGGGAGAAGATCTATCTTTTACGGTATCGCGAAGGTTGAGGCGAGTCAAACGGAAGGGCGCGACCTGAGCGACGAGAGAAATTCCAACTGTTCCGGAATCAGGATGGGCGCCGGTTCCGGCGGCTGTAGTAGCTTGGAGCCGAGATTCACTTCGTAGGAGAAACCGGGGGAAAGAGGATTGGGCGGGAACTTGGGTGGCGGAGAAGGGCGGGCGATATTTTCCATCCGCTCTTCGAGCAGATTGACGCGGCGCTCAAGCGCGCGCTCTCGAGAACGAAATTCGGCTTTGCTATTCAAGCAGAGCCATAGGCACGCGGCGAGCCCGAAGGCGAGGAGAATCGGAGCGAGCAGATGTTGAAGTTCAGGGGGCATGGCAGGGGTTCTTTCTGGAAGCGGATTTCGGCGCATTTCGGGCGCCAAGCGCGCATCCGCGCGCAAAACTATTTCATGGTGCTAAGCCGGTCGTGCCGGCTGATGATTCGCTGGATGCGAACACCGTAATTGCCTTCGACAACGACGACTTCGCCGCGGGCGATCACGCAGTTATTCACGATGACCTCGACGGGTTCCGTGACGGCACGATCGAGTTCGACGATGGAGCCGGAGTTCAATTTGAGAATTTCCTTGAGGGGCACGAGGGCGCGGCCAAACGAGATGCTGACGGGAAGTTCGACGTCCAGAAGCAGCTCATATTGGTTGGGGGGAGATCCACCCGTGAGCGGGGGCGCCGCCGGAAGATCCATTGCCGGCTGCGCTTTCTGAAAGAAGGCTTCCGCCACCCCGAGAAAGCCTCGAAACGTTTTCTCGCCGAAGCGGAGAGTAACGGGGAAGTAGGTCAACGAAGGGTAGAAACTCGCGGACTCGCCAGATTCATTGATTTCGACCTTCTGATCGAGCAGTACCGTTAGTTTCTGCGTCCAACTGGAGGCGGCCTGCGCCAGCATTTCAAAGTAAGTGCTTTTCAGGGAGGCCGCATCAAAGGAATCGAGCCCCGCGGCCTCCAGGATGAATCGACCGACTTCTTCGGCTTGAGAAGTGCTGGCCAGAATCGACGTTTTGAGAGCCGAGTTTGGCCCGATGTTCGCGATCCAGGCAACTTCGCGGTCCGCATCCGTGATGTCGGCGATGGCAACTGGGGCGGGGCGCGAGAGAACCTCGCACGTGGCTCCGGATAGTGATTCCACCGATACCGCTGCGGAGTCTAGGAAGGCTTGGATGGCTTGTTCGAGCATGTCCTAACTCTTGCCGGTAGGCCAGCGTTTCTCTAAGTAGGAACGAAGCCGTAGCACTGCTTGACTCTTCAATTGCGAGACTCGGGACTCGTGTAGACGAATGACTTTCGCGATCTCGCGAAGCGTCAGTTCCTCCTTGTAGTAGAGGCTCAAGACGTCACGTTCAATTTTGGGCATGCGAGCGATCGCGGCGGCCAGAATCCGTTCCAATTCGGAACGCTCGACGATATTAGAAGGCCAGTTCTCTTCTTTGTCGGCAATGAAGCGGAGCAGGTTCCTGTTATCTTCGTCGCTTCCGCCGCTCTCAAGACTGCCCAGATTGACGCCCCGCACTTCCATCAGCCATTCGTGATACTCATCCATGGTGATGCCCAGCTCGAAGACTATTTCGTCTTCAACCGGCTGGCGCTTGAGACGCTGTTCGGCGCTGGCGATCGCAGCCTCAATCAGTTTGGCCTTCTTGCGCTGCTGACGCGGAGCCCAGTCGAGACCCCGCAGGCTGTCAAGGATGGCGCCACGAATTTTGTACTCGGCGTAGGTTTTGAGCTTGACGTTAAGTTTCGGATCGAAGCGGTCGATGGCGCCAATGAGACCGATTATGCCCGTGGAGATGAGATCGTCGAGACTCACGCTCTCCGGGAGGCGCTCATGAATGCGTCGAGCAATCAACCGCACCTGCGGAAGATGTTCGAGAATGATGCGCTCACGTTCTTCATTGCTGAGGGCGGGGCTAGCCGCAGCGTAGGTAGTCATAGGCGAACTCAATTGGGACCGGAAACATCAGCTAGGCGACCATGTTGGATACGGCGGCCTTCGCCAAAGTCTTCCGCCCAACGGTGGGTGCAATTCGAGGGCCACTCGGGTCCTGGCCCCCTCGGGCCAATTCCGCCAAATGCGATTCATCACTTTCCCACAAACCGTTGGGAACTTTTCCGCCCGACGAGAGGAAGCGAACGCCGAGGTCGAGCTTGGCGGCGGCTGCTGCGGCTTCCTCGCCCAGCATGGCTTCATCGAGAAAGGTCGGGAGGAAGTATCGAAGGCGAAACCGTTGTACGAGCCAGTGCGCCGCCATGAAGTAACTCGCCGAAGCCCAAGATGGCGCAACGAGGTGACCGTGGTATTCGGGGTGTTGGACGAGTTCTACCAGGTAGTCCGGCAAAGGGCCTTCGGCCGCCATCGAAGACGCATCGATCACAAGAAGTTGGTGGCGCGTCAACTCCATTAGCCCTTCGTGGCGTGTAAGTTCCATAGGGCTCAAGCACCGTATTCCGGCAGCTTGGCAATACCAAGCCAGCGATTCCTGCCGGGCAATGCGACTGGTGTCGAAGTGCAATATGGCGGTGGTCCTTCCAGCCCAGATTCCATTCTTAACGGCGGCTTTGAGCGCGCAGGTGGTCTTGCCGGCTCCGCCCAAACCCGCGAACAAATGAATTTCGCGCGCGACGGGGGAAGCCTCGGGCGAGGGTGGGACTTGGCCAACTGCGGGACGTCCTTCGCCCCGGTTTGATCCAGTGCTTGCCACGGGCAGAACGGTCGCGACCACTTCAAAGCGGCCGTGACTGCGGAGATCGGCTGGCGTCTCCCTCGAGTTCAGTATTAGCGCATCTTCGCCAAGTTGCTTCGTAGCGTTGTGCATAGCTTCGGGCATGGTCTGTCCGAAGAAGCTTTTGATTAGCATTTTCATTTCCCTTTCGCGGCTAACTTAGATCTGTCCCAAACTGACAAGCTGTACTGAACTAGGAATTTCGGCATGAGAGATCACATTCAGATGGGGAAAACGCTGCTCCGTGATTTGCTTTACAAAGAAGCGCGCATTCGAGCCTGTGACGAGTGTGGCGGCCGCTGAATTTCCCAGCTTCGTTGCAATGCGATTCAGGAGGTCTCGCATCCGCGCGGGGCCAACACCGATGTGGCTGCTAAATTCGGCGTGCTCGACAGCGGCTTCGAATTCCTGCTCGAATCCCGCTTCCAGCTGCCACACAGGAAGCGCGGCCGCACCCTGCAAGTAGGGCTTCACCACGGTCCGTTTGAGAGCTTGACGGACGAATTCTGTAAGGAGGATGGGGTTCTTGGTCATTGCCGCTCCCTCAGAGAGTGCTTCCCCAATCGAAGCAGCGTCCCGAATTGAAACAGCCTCGCGCAATAAGTTTTGCAATACCTTCTGCACAGTACCGACAGGGAGCAATTTAGGCACCAAATCCTCAACCGCCTTTGGATTTTCTTCTGCCAAGCGATCCAGGAACTTCTTGGCGTCGGCGCGGGAGAAGATTTCGTGCAAGTAACGCTTCAGCGTTTCGGCAAGATGAGTGGAAAGGACGCTGAGCCCGTCAACCAGTGTGCAGCCGAGTTGACGCGCGCGGTCTGCATCGGAGGCGGCGACCCAGCAAGCATCGAGTTGAAAGGCTGGTTCGATTGTCGCAACGGCTCCGGACGCCAAGAAGTTCTGAATCACTTCGCGGCTTTGCGGTGAATTGGAGTTTCCCGGCGGCAGGAGAAGCTCCATGCCGCGCTGAATTTCATAGCGCGCTACCTCGTTGCCCTTGACGAGGATCCGGTATTCATTCGGCGCGAGCCGAAGGTTGTCCGTGATGCGAACGGCGGGGAAAACATATCCCAGGTCAAGCGCGAACTGTCGCCGCAGTGCGGCAACTCGCTGGAGCAGGGGGCTCGATTCGCCACCTTCCACAAAACGAACCAGACCGAGCCCAACTTCCAGGGTCAGGGGTTCCACCCGCATGAGTTGGTCGAGGTTCTCTTTAGCTGGTTTGGGTAGCTCAGCCGGCGCTTCGACGGTTTGCCGGGCCAAGACGGCTTTCTGGCGGCGGGCGAAATACAGCGCGGCACCTCCGAGAAGGAGGAACGGCAACTTGGGCAGGCCAGGAACCAGCCCGAGAAGGAGCAGAACTACTCCTGCGAGACCAAGTACTTCAGGGTGGGCGAACAGTTGGTTGCGGACTTCTTGGTCGATCTTTTCCTCGCTCGAAGCTCTGGTAACGATGAGCGCCCCCGCAATCGAGATCATCAAAGCCGGAATCACCGTCACCAGACCATCACCGATGGTGAGCACCGTGTAGGTTTTCAAGGCCCGTAGGATGTCCATGTTGTGCTGCAGGACTCCGATCACGAAACCAGCGCCAATGTTGATCACGAGAATGAGTATTCCGGCTACGGCGTCGCGCTGTGTAAAGCGGCTGGCGCCGTCCATGGATCCGAAGAACTCTGCCTCTTGCGTTACCGCTTTGCGGCGGCGTTTGGCTTCGGTCTCGTCGATTAGACCCGCATTAAGATCGGCGTCGATCGACATCTGCTTGCCCGGCAAGGCGTCGAGAGTAAAGCGGGCGCTTACCTCCGAGATACGAACGGCGCCATGGTTGATGACAACGTATTGGATTGCGATAAGGACTACGAAGATTACTAGCCCAATCACCGCGTTGCCACCCACTACAAACTCGCCGAACGCTTCGATAACGTCCCCAGCGGCGGCAGTACCCGTATTCCCATGGAGGAGAATTAAGCGCGACGAGGAAACATTCAAAGCCAGCCGAAAGAGGGTCAAAATTAGCAATGTCGAGGGAAAGATCGAGAAATCCGTGATCTTTCGCAAATAAAGTGATGTGGAGAGGACGACCGTGCTCAGGGCCATGTTGCAGGCGATCAGCACGTCTAAAAGCCACGCGGGGATCGGGAGTATCAGGGCAACGAGTATGCCAAGGACGGCAATGGCAACAGAGTTTTCCGCGCCTAGAATCAGGGCTCTTTGTGAGATCGAATTCATGTTCACCTACGCGGCATTGTGCGTCTTACGTCCGAGCACGCGGAATACGTATGCGAGCACTTCAGCCACCGCCCGGTACAGCTCGACGGGAATCTTTTGTCCAGGTTCTGAACTTTTGTAGAGAGCCTGGGCTAGCGGGGGATTCTCAACCACCGGAACACCGCACTCTTCGGCCTTGCGCCGCATGCGAAGTGCCAAGTAATCCAACCCTTTGGCGGTAACTTGGGGCGCATCGCTCGTCTCCGGATCGTACTGTAGCGCCACGGCAAAATGGGTTGGATTCACAACCAAGACGGTCGCCTCGGGGATCTGCTGCATCATCCGGTTGGAGAGGAGCGCCTTCATGCGACGTTTCATTGCCGCCTTGATCAGCGGGTTACCGTTCATATCTTTCGCCTCCTCCTTAACCTCCTGTTTGGTCATCATCAGCTCGTCGTTGTGTTTCTTGAACTTAAGAGCGAAGTCGACCACGCCGGTAACCAAGAAGAAGGCCAGTCCGTAGCGCACCCCGGCCGAAAGCGAATCTCCGAAATAAGCCACTTGTGCCGGGAGAGGCAACGACCGCAGGCTTGCCAAGCTTTGGATCTCCCAGTAACTCGGCAGTAGGCTCGCTCCAAGAAAAAGTAGCGTGGCCAGGAGAAAGAGAGGAAGGCGCCGATGCGCCGATTGATATCCCTCGGTCAGCTTGGCGGGTGAGATAAGCTTTGCTGGCTGCGGCGCTAGATTCTGCAAGCGAACACTACCCCGCGATGCTCCGAGCTGAGCCGCAAGAGTCAGAAAGAGAACCGCGCTGGCGATCGTGCCAAGCCAAGGAAGGATGGACTGTTGAGCAGCGTTAGCCGCCTGCAGAATCGCCACCTGGGATACCTGTTGAACGAAAACTTCGCGAAAGCTCAGAAGCCAAGCCTCAACCAGCTTCTGTGCGGAGGAGCCGAGGTCGCGGAAAACGAACATGTAAACCAGAAGCACTTGTAAGGCGACAACAAGTTGACGGCTTGACAAAACCTTGCCGTCCTCACGCGCCTTTTCGATGCGCCTTTGGGTCGGTTTCTCTGAGCGATCATCGGAAGCGGCCATAATGGAACACGCGTCTCAGCGCGATAGCAATAATGCAATTCGCGTACCAGACTCGGCGCGCCACAGGGGCAGCGAGAAGAGGAGGAGCGCCAAGAGGAGTAGTTGCTTTAACGGGTTGGAGTAAGTGGAGGCCTGAAACTTCTCATGCAGCTTCGCGCCGAAGGCGAGCACCACGTCCACGCTCAGCAGCAAGGCCACGTAAGGCATTCCCCAAGCAAGACCTGCGCTCAGCATTCCCTTCCCAACGCTGGCTATCTGACTCAAGATATCCGCCGGGCTCCCGGCCGGCACGAGAAGGTCCGCGCTCAGCCCCAGACAGAGGAGACCCAGGTGTAGATCTTGACCGACGAAGTGGAGCAAGAATAAAAGTTGGATCAACGAACTCAAGGAAGTACTCTCCGATTCCTTGGCCGGGTCGAGAACGGAGGAATAAGATAAACCAGTTTGGACGCTCCAGATACTCGTGACCGCGCCATAGAGTTCGTGAATGCCCATCACAAGCGCGGCGAAGAGGATGGCTTGCCCACAAGCACTTACTCCGAGCAAGAAAAGTCCGGGACTCTTCGGGTCGGCGATGAGTTCTTGGCAAGTAGGCAGCAAAACGATGGCCAGCGCCAAGCTGAGCATTGCCTTTACTTTGGCGGGCTGACTGCGCAAGCCCGCGATGGGCACGATCGCGACGAAAACGCCGGCGCGGAAGACGGCGAACGTAAAGGCGGTCCAATCCATGGCGGTTTGACCTATTGCGAAGCCAGATGAATCGCCGTCTTCAAAAGTTGGCTAAATTGACGAAGCATCCAGGGCAGGGTCAGAACTCCGACAAAAGCGGCCAACAGCAATTTGGGCGCGGAACTGAATCCAGCATCTTGGATCGATGTGACTACTTGGATCGCGTTGAGAATGACACCCGCCACGATCGTGACGGCGAGAATTGGCAGGGCGGCAAAGATCGCGCATTGAAAGGCTTCGCGCGCGAGATGTGTGATTTGCGTTTCGACTCCGTTCAAAATGCGAGCTCCTTAATTTGCCTTGAAAGACTCCGAGAGTCCCTGCAGGAGAATCACCCAGCCATCGGCCAAGACGAAAACCAGAATCTTTAGCGGAGTGGATACCAGCGCGGGCGGCAACTGAATCATGCCGAGCGCGACCACCAGCGCGGAGACCACGAGGTCGATGATCAGGAAGGGGATATAGATCATCGCGCCCATGCGAAAACTAGTCTTCAATTCCGAAAGAACATATGCGCCCGCCAGAATGTCGAAGCCGAGTTGATCCCGCGAGGCGGGAGGTGTTTGTTTCGCGATCTTCAGCATGACCTGGATTTCGCTTTCCCCGGCGTAAGGCATGATGCGAGCGCGAAGCCGCTGTTTGCCGAGCTCGAGAGCCTTCTCCTCGGCGAGTTGACCCTTAACGTAGGGGTCGATCGCCTCCGCATACAGCGCGTCGACGGTTGGCTTCATGATTCCGTAGGTCAGGAGAAGGGAAAGGACGATGATGATCTGATTCGACGGAATATTGGGAATCCCCAGTGCTTGGCGGAGGAAGTAGAGAACCGTGCTCACGCGAAGAAAGGGAGTGAAGGCCAGAACCGCCAACGGCAGAAGCGCGGCGAAGGTCAACTGAATGGCGACGCGTATCGATTCGTTTCCTACGGCCACCCCGGTTGCCGGAGTTGGGGCCGCCGTGAGACCTTGCGTCATAAGGAGTAAAACGCAGAAGCGAAGCACGCTCTATTGCTCCGAAATCAAGTCCGTTATGCGGACGCCCATGGTCTCTTCGATGATCACTACTTCGCCGAACGCCGCGCCAACATCGCCGATGACGATATCGATGTTCTCTCCGGCGGAGCGGTTGAGCTTGATGACCGCGCCCTGCTCGAGGGCGAGCAATTCCTTGATCGTCATCGTGCGCCGGTCCAGGATGGCTTCGACACTCAGGGGCACCTCGAGCAGGTATTGAAGGCGGGAATCAATCACGGGCTTGTCCGTATACGCGAGAACTCAAGTCGTGGTCTTATCGCTTCAGGTTGATCGTCTCTTGCGAAATTTCATCGACGGTGGTGATGACACGCGTGTTGGCTTGGTAGCCACGCTGCAAGACGATGAGACTCGTGAACTCCCGGGCGATATCGACCGTCGAAGCTTCGACGGCGCCACCAATAATCTGGCCGCGACCGCCCGTGTTCGGAATCCCAATCGCGGGCAGAGCGCTGCGTGCACTAAGTTGGAAGGCGCTATCGCCTACGGCGACGAGCGACTCGGGATTGCGAATCGATGCCATGGCGAGTTGACCAACGACCGATTGGACACCGTTCGAGTACTGCGCGAGGACTCGGCCACCATCGCCGATGCCGACACGTATCAATTGGGCCGATGGCTCGCCGTTCTGCGAGTTCGCGCTTACTGCCGAGGGCTGACTGTATTGCGTCAGGCGAGGCGTCTGCCGATTGTAGAGTTGCCAAGTCAGACTGATGTCCTCGGAGCCGTTGGCCAGGCCCGCAATGTCAAAGACGATCGGCGTGTTGACGTCCGGGCTAACTAATTGACCGGCGCTGTCGAATTGCAGAGTTCCGGTCAAAGGAGCGACCGGCGCTGTTACGTCGGCGTCGGGAATGGTGACGGAATAATCCCAGGCATTGGCGGTTGCGGATTTCGTGAAGGACACGCTGATTACGTGGCTCGCGCCCAGGGAGTCGAAGATCTCGATTGAGGAGCTGAAGGTATCCGGCGGCGGGCCGGCTGTCGCGGCGGCGTTCAAATTGAGATCGAACTGAAAACTCGTCGAAGCCCGGGGTGCCTTGATCGAGCCGACAGGAATGACGATGTCGCCGATCGGCGCGTTCGTGTCGGTAACGCCATTGATTTCCGTCCAGCCTTGCACGCGATATCCTTTGCCCGTGAGAAGGTTCCCAGACCGGTCGACAATTAGATTGCCGCCACGGGTGTAGACCACTTGATTCTGGGAACCTTTCAGCACGAGGAAGCCGTCGCCTTGGATCGCAGCGTCGAGTTGGCCGCTGCTGGCCTGAATGGCGCCTTGCGAAAAATTACGGATTGTGACGGGGCGGCCCACGCCGAAGCCAACCTGGGT
>Ga0224723_1001709_pt1 | contig 12971 bp, 13 predicted proteins | sample Balambano_FR2_Me_FD_161647 | JGI IMG/M metagenome (GOLD analysis project Ga0224723, IMG submission 161647) | Freshwater sediment microbial communities from Lake Towuti, South Sulawesi, Indonesia - Balambano_FR2_MetaG | ecosystem: Environmental > Aquatic > Freshwater > Lake > Sediment | place...
CTCCCCTCCCCTCCCACTACCAATTAAATACAGTAACGCCATCCGCACAGCCACACCACTAGTAACTTGGGCTTGAATTAAACTAAATTCTGGGTCATCCATTAAATCGGAGCTAATTTCCACACCACGGTTTACAGGACCAGGGTGTAAAACTTTCACATTTGGCTTGCATAACGAAAGAACTTCTCGCGTAATTCCAAATGCTTGATGATATGAGCGCAAGCTAGGTAATAAATGATTTGTCATGCGTTCTTTTTGCAGACGTAGAGTCATAACAAAATCAGCATCACGTAAAGCGGGTTCTAATTGCCAGTGTATAAAAAGATTTTGATTATTCTTTGGGGGAAACTGTTCATCATGCAAATATTCAGCAAATAAATTTGGTAAAAGAGTGGGGGGTGCAGCCAGATGTAGTTCAGCACCACTTGCAATTAAACTCCAGATGTTGGAGCGAGCAACGCGAGAGTGAAGAATATCTCCGACGATCGCTATTTTTTTGCCTTTCAATAAATCCAAGCGTGGATTATCTGTGTCGATTAGTGTACAAATGGTAAATAAGTCAAGTAATGCTTGGGAAGGATGCTCGTGTAGACCATCTCCAGCGTTCAGGACACTGACACGGGTATCAAGACGATCCATTTCTTGAGCGATCGCATTGGGTACTCCTGACTGTTGGTGGCGAATTACCATAATATCAGTTCCCATGGCCAAATAAGTCTTCGCTGTATCGAGGATAGTTTCTCCCTTTGTGATTGAAGAAGTTGCGGTAGCGAAATTTAGTGTATCAGCACTCAAGCGTTTAGCAGCAAGTTCAAAACTACTACGAGTACGTGTAGATGGTTCAAAAAATAAATTTGCCACCACTTGTCCCTGTAAAGTTGGTACTTTTTTTGTCCTTCGTGATAGTACCTCCCGAAAACTAGCTGCTGTTTGTAAAACAGTATTGTATTCAGCAACACTAAAGTCTGCTAGGGAAAGAATATGGTGACGATTCCACGTTGTAGTCGGCATAAATAACTATTACTAATTCATAATCAATAATTCATAATTCGTGTTTGAAGTCAAGTATTAATATTTATATTAATGGCACAATGTTATTGTGATTAATCAATAAATCGGTAGTATGGTTCAATCAATAGAAATGATGCCAGTCGTTCTGAATTTAGAAACGGTAAATTTGAGTGATGAGCAGTTTTGGCGTCTATGTAAAGTGAATCGAGATATGGCACTAGAGCGGACTGCTCAAGGAGAATTAGTTATTATGTCACCAGTGGGAGGAGTAAGTGGAGGTAGAGAAGCAGGTTTAATTGGTATACTGTGGTTATGGAATCAGCAAACTGGATTAGGTAAAGTTTTTAGCTCATCAACAATTTTTAAACTACCTAGTGGTGGCGATCGCTCTCCTGATGTTGCGTGGGTGAGATTAGACCGATGGGAAGCGCTAACCCTAGAAGAGCAAGAAAAATTTCCACCTATTTGTCCTGATTTTCTGATTGAACTTCGGTCACGTACAGATGCTCTCAGACCGCTACAAGATAAAATGCAAGAGTATCTGAATAGTGGTTTGCGTTTGGGTTGGCTAATTAATCCTCAAGATGAACAAGTGGAAATTTACCGATATAACCAACCAGTGGAAGTTCTTCAGTTTCCTGTGAGTTTATCTGGTGAGGACGTTCTACCAAATTTTACATTAAATTTACCTATTTAAGAAATTTAGGTTAGCAGTATGGTTCAATCAATAGAAATGATGCCAGTTGTTCTGAATTTAGAAACGGTAAATTTGAGTGATGAGCAGTTTTGGCGTCTGTGTGAAGTGAATCGAGATATGACACTAGAGCGGACTGCTCAAGGAGAATTAGTTATTATGTCACCAGTGGGAGGAGTAAGTGGAGGTAGGGAAGCCGATTTAATTACTGATCTAAGTATTTGGAATCGTCAAACTGGATTAGGTAAAGTTTTTAGCTCATCAACAATTTTTAAACTACCTGCTGGTGGCGATCGCTCTCCTGATGTTGCGTGGGTAAGATTAGACCGATGGGAAGCGTTAACTCTAGAAGAGCAAGAAAAATTTCCACCTATTTGTCCTGATTTTCTGATTGAACTTCGGTCACGTACAGATGCTCTCAAACTGCTACAAGATAAAATGCAAGAGTATCTGGATAGTGGTTTGCGCTTGGGTTGGCTAATTAATCCTCAAGATGAACAAGTGGAAATTTACCGATATAACCAACCAGTGGAAGTTCTTCAGTTTCCTGTGAGTTTATCTGGTGAAGATGTTCTACCAAATTTTACATTAAATTTACCTATTTAAAATCTCCTAATGATAATCCCGTTGTAGAGACGTCCCACCGGGACGTCTACTAGCGTAGAATTATCCCTATATAGTTAGATGAAATACCTTCAAGGCTAAAGAGATCATTGACAAAAAGGTAAAAAAGCCGATCGCGTCTAATGTGGTAGTTAACAATGGGCCGCTAATCAAAGCTGGGTCAAGGTTTAACCTTTTCAAGGTCATAGGTAATACAGTTCCTAAGGTTGCAGCAACGAAGACATTCACGCTCATCACCATTCCAGCAACAATTGATACCCACCGTTCTCCTGGATGTGCCCAAATTAGAGAGAGTATACCCAGAGCAGAAGCCAACGCTACAGCAGTTCCTAAGCCTGCTAAAATCTCTTTGCGGAGAATTTTGAAAGTATCCAAGGGAGTAACTTCACCTACGCCTAGACCGCGTACAGTTACTGATAAAGCTTGGATAGCAACGTTACCACTGGTATTAGACAGTATGGGCATAATAACTGCTAAAACCGGCACAATTTCTATGACATCTTGGAAAGGAGCGATCGCAGAAGCAGCACCGATATACAAAAGGATATTACCCAGTAACCAAGGTAAACGTTTGCGAATAGTAACTTGAGGTGGAGATAAAGCAGCTTCATCTCCACTTACACCCGCTAACTTCTGAATATCTTCGGTGGCTTCTTCTTCCAAGATATCAATCACGTCGTCGATTGTGACGATACCCACCAATCGGTCTTCTCGGTCAACAACAGGAATAGCAATCAAATCATATCGCTTCATGATTTGTGCTACTTCTTCTTGAGATGTTTCTGTCGTGACTCTGATAACGCGATCGCTAGCTATATTGCGAATAAATACATCTGGGAAGGTAAACAACAATTGTCGTAAGGAAACTACACTTACTAGCTTACGATTGTCGTCTGTCACATAAGCATAGTAAATCGTTTCTTTATCTTCATCCTGACGACGAATTTTGCTAAGAGCTTCTCCCACCGTCAACCCTTCCCGTAACCACACGTATTCTGTGGTCATTACCCTGCCGGCAGTACCCTCAGGATAACCGAGAATTGTTGCTGTTGCTTGCCGTTGTTCGCTACTCAGTTCCTTTAATAAACGCTTGACGACTTTTGCTGGTAATTCATCAAACAATTCTGCGCGGTCATCCGGACTCATCGCTTCTACAAGTTGTACCACCTGTACATCATGTAGAGAGTTTATGAGTTCTTCTTGTATTTCATTGGGAAGATACTCAAATACATCGATTGCTTGCGCTTTATTCAGAACACGAAAGGCGATCCCGCTGCTTTTTCGGCAAATGTGTGATGTACTCACCCACATCAACAGGTTGCAAACGATTCAAATCAAATTTGAGCTGGTTTAAATCAGCAACATCAATAACCGAACTACGAACATCTTGTAAAAGCATAAAAACCTCCCATAATCTCCCCCTCGCTGGGAGATTAACTCGCCAGCTTAGAGGAGGATAGTACTGCCGTCTAGCGGACTTTTGTCCATAAATTTCCAGAAATCAACATCGATATCCAATCAAGGCATCGCTAAGTCATAATACTAACCCGGAAATATGTAATCCGGTAGATGCTACGTCTCAGTGAGAGTTGGTTGTGACTTTGCACACAAGCAACTCACTTACAGCCCTGATTTTCTGTTTACTTTGAGTAAATTCTACTACTCTTAATCACTGTGTCAAGTGGGTAATCAAATTCAATTCTAAACTTCATAAAGTTAAAATAGTCACATAGCATCAAGTAGCTTTTGTGTGAGTACTGTAAAATAAAGCCTGTAAAAGTACTGAATATACTTCAATTTGAGTAATTAACAGCATTCTTGATACTGCATTCTCAAGCCACTCGATAGCTTCAATAGCACCTAAGTATTGTCCGGAAACTAAAATAATTGTGCGATAACTTTCAGCACAAGCACTTTTCTGTTAGCATTACAGTTAATTTAATCTTTGTAAGAATGCATTTGCCATCTGATTTTAGTAGGGTTTGCCTCTATATCTAGGAGAGTAGAATACAGTTAATTAGAGGCGCATTTTAACTTCTGAAGCGATAAGAAAAATAGCATTAAAAGGGAACAGGGAACAGGGAACAGGGAACAGGGAAGAAGGAAAAGAGAATAGAGAATACGGAACAGTGTATTTTTAGTGTGGGCTTTGTTAAGCTAAAGCGCATCTAAATTTAATATTTTGCAGCCTAGAGTCCTTGTAGCAGAACTTTTGGGCGAAAAAATTAAATGCGTAGCAGCTTATGAGGTTATTTTAAATATTAATATCCCCGACTTTTTGAAAAAGTCGGGGATATCGTGCTTTACAAATATTTTGGATGAAAATCGACACCTTAATATGTAGGCACCGATGAATCAATTTCCTGACTCCAAGCAGTGATACCACCCTTGACATTCGTTCCGTCAATACCTGATTCTTTGAGAATACTCAGGGCTTTTGCAGAACGTCCACCCATTTTACAATGGGCAATTAAGCGATGACCATTTAAGAGTTCTTTTACCTTAGCCACACCATCACCATTTTCAATATCTGGTAATGGGACTAAAACACTCCCTTCAATTTTAGCGATTTCATACTCATGAGGGTTACGCACATCTAACAGTACAAAATCTTTAGCATTGCTATCTAACAACTGCTTCAATTCCTGTACAGTTATTTCTGGAATTTCCATTTGCTGTTTAGCCTCCTCTGCTTTTGCTTGTGGGATACCGCAGAATTGTTCGTAGTCTACCAGCTTCTCAATTACAGGACGTACTGGGTTAGGACGGAGCTTTAACTCTCGGAATGACATTCCTAAGGCATCATACAACAATAACCGTCCACTTAAAGTATTACCCTTGCCGAGAATAATTTTAACAGTTTCCGTTGCTTGAATAACACCAATAATTCCTGGTAAAATCCCAAGTACTCCACCTTCAGCACAAGAAGGAACCATTCCAGGTGGTGGTGGTTCCGGGTATAAGTCACGGTAATTTGGCCCACCCTCGTAATTAAATACCGTAGCTTGTCCCTCAAAACGGAAAATAGAACCGTAAACATTCGGTTTATTTAACAACACGCAAGCATCGTTAACAAGATAGCGTGTAGGAAAATTATCAGTACCATCTACTACAACATCATACGATTTGAGAATATCAAGAGCATTCTCTGAACTTATGCGTGTTTCGTAAAGGTCTACTTGACAATAAGGGTTAATTTCGTGAATGCGATTTTTTGCCGATTCTATCTTTGGTTTACCGACCCAAGATGTACCGTGAATGACTTGACGTTGTAAATTAGATGTATCAACAACATCAAAATCAACAATACCAATACGTCCAATACCCGCAGCTGCAAGATATAGTAGCAATGGAGAACCTAACCCACCTGTACCAATACACAGTACACTTGCTGCTTTGAGGCGTTTTTGTCCCTCAACTCCGACTTCCGGTAGAATCAAGTGGCGGGAATAGCGTTCGTAATCGTCTTTAGTTAGCTGGATTTCATCCAGATTTGGATTGAGCATAGCAATTTGATGAGGAAGCGCAGATTTTTTATCCTACCGCAAAATGGGGGTGGGTTTGAACTATGGAGTGGGCAGGTTTAAATAAAGCCTTCTGGTTGAGCAAAACCTATTCTAACAGTGGGCAGGTTTGAATAAAGCCTTCTGGCTGAGTCCAAAATTTTGTCGCAAAACCTATTCTAACAGTGGGCAGGCAGTGGGCAGGTTTGAATAAAGCCTTCTGGCTGAGTCCAAAATTTTGTCGCAAAACCTATTCTGACAGTGGGCAGGTTTGAATAAAGCCTTCTGGCTGAGTCCAAAATTTGATCGCAAAACCTATTCTAACAGTGGGCAGGTTTGAATAAAGCCTTCTGGCTGAGTCCAAAATTTGATCGCAAAACCTGCCCCTACAGTATACTCTCTTCTTGAAATTGGCTTTTTTCATCCAATACCCAACTTTTAATGTCAGAAACTTGACCCTTCTGTACAGAAGCAATTATGTAAGAATATTCCTGCCAAGCTCCCATGTGATCGTATTCTGAAGGGATAGCTGGATTATCGGGATGGGAGTGATATATACCAATAATACTAATACCTTTATCCCGCGCTTCCTTTTGCGTTTCTAAAAGAACTTTCGGCGCGATCGCGTATCTTCGTGTTCTACTATAACCTTCACCAACTTCTATACCCCAAACATTTTCTGTAGGCTTAACTTCCACTACAGTTTTGTGATGACCCAGTAAAATACCACAACATTCCTGCGGGTATGTACTTTCTGCATGAGTACGGATAATTTGTAAATGTTCTTCGCTCAATTTAAGCATAAAAATTAGCTCACGCACTCGTAGCATTAGGCGTCTGTTCACCCTATTGCGAGATTAAGGCTCGAAAATCTTCTCTCACCCTTCCCCTCTCCCCTGTTCCCTCACAAGAAAATCTAAAACGCGGTCAATGCGTTCTAGTGCTGCGTTGGTTGTTACCTGAAATTCTCGGAACTGCGATTTTTGTTCCTCATAATTACGGTCAAGTCTTTGTACAATCGCTTCTAAACGCTCAGACCGTCCATCAGCACGTTCTGCCACTGTTGCCAATTGGTTAAATATTCGTTGGGAGTGAAAAATAAACTCATCCAATCGGCTAGCAAGTTGGTTAAGTTGTGTTTGAGTACGGTCTTGAGACGTAGTTAATTGGTCAACTTTTGTTGATAGTTGACTAAGTTGTGATTGGGTATGGTCTTGAGACGTAGTTAATTGGTCAACTTTTGTTGATAGTTGACTAAGTTGTGATTGGGTACGGTCTTGAGATGCGGTTAATTGGTCAACTTTTGTTGATAGTTGGTCTATTTTTCGGTTGGCTGACTCAGCATAGGTAGCAGCCGATGTAAGTAACTGCCTTACTACGTCAAGGTCATTTTCTACACGCTCTAATCGTTCTGTCGTCATGCCACTCCTTTGGTTTTTTGGAGTTATATTACCTCGTAAGGGCACGGCACTAGTAGGTTTTTTGATTCACCCGTAGTATTTCGGAAGCCGTGCCCCTACATTTTCTTGTTTGCTGGTTTAATAATTGTGGCTACTGTACCTCATCAAGTTGAAAACCGCTGTATCTACCCACAAGTGGACAAATATAGTCATTGGAAAAACATAGTCTCTCAGTGGTGCTGTTGTGTTTACTTAATTAACAGCTTACGCTCTGAGAGCTTTTTTTACTCAATTGCCGACTTTTCAAACATCCTCTTAGCTACGAGTGCGTGATCAGAATCAAATTACCATTGTAACTCTTCCTGTAGCCAAATCATAACGACCACCAACAATTTTCAGCTTACCTTCTTTCATTAAGCCTCCTAAAATTGTTGAACTTTCTGCTAAATTTTCAGCTTGGTATTGAACGTTAGCAATAATAGAATTTTCTTCTGTATTACCAGTTTTAAATCTTACTCTTTGTACTGCTGGTTTAATTTCTTCTACAAAAACTCCAATTCTACCTGGAAGTGGATCTCCTTTAATAGCAGCTGCTACTGCTCCACATCTTGCATGACCAAGAACCATTATCAATTGGGCCCCTAGTACCGCTGTCGCAAATTCTAAGCTACCTATAGCTGTTTGAGAAGCAACATTCCCAGCGACTCTGACAACAAATAAGTCTCCTAATCCTTGGTCAAAAACAATTTCTGAAGGAACTCGTGAATCCGCACAACCTAAGATAGCAGCAAAGGGATATTGAGCTACAGAAGTTTCTTGCAATCTTATACGTGATTGATTAGGACGTAAATTTTTACCATCAACAAATCTTTTATTTCCTTCCATCATCCTTCGCAAAGCTGCATCCGGATTAACTGGTTGAGGTTTTTTTTCCACAGTTGTAGGCGTTTGGGCAAGAGTTTCTTCTTGCCACAATACACTACCAGCTGCTGTCGCTGCAATACCAGTGCCGCCTATACCTAATAATTTTAAAAAGTTTCGTCGTCCAGCAAATCCATTTATACGAGTCATTAAATCTCCCTCAATTTTTGAAATCTTAGCTATGTTAACTTCAGATATCCACATCAAAATATGCTTCCATAGCTTCTACGGACGCACCAACTTTATTTGGAAAACTTCCTCTAAAATTGACTTTTGAGTTGTGAAAATAATTTGCTTGTTTTCTGAAATATATCAGAATCATGTAACAAAAATGAAGTACTTTACTAAAAATATATTGATTAAGAGATGTAAATAATCAGACGAAATAAGGTATTTTTCTGTTATCTATTGCATTAATTATTCTCTATGATGACTATAAGATTTATTAGTATCTATCAATCTTTAGCAGTTAGCTAAGAATACAAATTAAAATGATAATCATTGCTTAAGTAATAACAGTTACTTTACCTGTATCAATGTCATATACAGCGCCAACTATTTTTAGCTTCTTTTCTGCAACTAGTTTTGATAATATATCCGAATTTTTGTATAGTTTTTTTACTTGATATTGAACGTTAGCTAAGACAGCATCTTCTTGGATATCTCCTGCTGTTAACTTTACAGTTTCTATTGCAGGTTTGATTTCTTCCACAGCTAAGCCGATTTTTCCTGGTAGTGAATGATTATCTATTGCTTCAATAACTGCACCGCATTTTCTATGACCTAAAACTACAATTAATTGTGAACCCAATACTGATGTAGAATACTCTAAGCTGCCTATAATCATATCAGTTGCAACATTACCGGCAACTCGTACTACGAATAAATCTCCCAGCCCTTGATCGAAGATTATTTCTGTAGGTACTCTTGAATCAGCGCAGCCAAGTATAGAAGCAAAAGGATTTTGACCATTTCTTAGCGATCGCAATCGTTGTAATGAATCAGTTTTCTGCTTAGTATTTTGGTGTATAAATCTAATATTCCCATTCAGCAATTTCCTTAAAGCCACATCCGGATTAACTGGCTTCAGCTTTAATGAGTGAGTATCAGCTAATATTGTTTGTATAGAAGTTTGCAGTGTACCCCAAACTAGACTAGCTCCTGCGAACTTTAAAAAATTACGTCGTCCGACAAATCCATTAATACGGCTCATTCATCTTGCGATTACTTTCAACTATGCTAGGAACATACCAAATTTATTAATGATCTAAGAGTGTCTGCTGACACTGTTTTTTGGTAATTAATTCTTCGACTGAATACCTAGTAAGGGTAAAAAGCTTGCAATACGAAAATTTATGTAACTCACAAGCTCTTTCTGACAGCTTTTTTTAGGCGGGTTAATGATGATGTATACTACTGTTTGGCAATAGTATTGTCGTGTGATAGTATAATATTGTGATTGTAGATTTCAAATCAGAAGAAACAAAGCTTATCTTTGATGGCTTTACGTCTAGTGATTACCCACCAGATATTCAAAGAGTTGCATTACGAAAATTGCTTCTACTTGATGCAGCAACATCAATTAACGATTTGCGTGTCCCACCTGGAAATCGATTATCCAAGCTAACTGGTGATCGCAACGGACAATATAGCATCCGTGTTAATGATCAGTGGCGAATTTGCTTTGTTTGGACAGATGAAAACAATGCTTCGGAAGTTGAAATAGTAGATTATCACTAAAAAAACTTTTATGAACCGTTTACCAAATATTCATCCAGGTGAAATATTACGATTAGAATTTTTAGAGCCATTGAAAATTACTCCTTATCTATTAAGTAAAGATATAGGTGTATCTCAAACAAGGATTAGCGAAATTTTATCTGGAAAGCGCAGCATTACAGCAGATACAGCTTTGCGTTTATCGCGTTATTTTGATAATAGCGCTCAATTCTGGCTCAATTTACAGTCACAATACGATTTACGTCAAGCAATTGATAAAAACGCAGACGCTTACAACCAAATTCCTCTAGCTTGCTCTAATGAAGCGTAAACCATCGCAACTTGTTTCTCCGTTCCCTTTGAAAGAGTAACTAATCCTTCTACTGAATACCTAGTAGAGGTAAAAAGCTTGCAGGAAAAAATTGCCAGTTTTCCGCATCCTTAGCAACTTCAAATTTTAGTAGTTCAGATTCTAGACAGTTAAAATCTTTGCAAATAGTAATTAAGTCTACAACTGTCGCATACCATAACAATGGAGTGTCAAGCCGTCCCGCAGCTAAAAAATAGGATGCTTGTTCTATAAACTTATCAACATGATTATCTATAAATGTCTGCTTCAAAAGAAACCAAGTCTGAACTGATGGATGATAATTATTGAGAGTTTGTAAATTTATATAACTTTTAGAATTTGCCAAAAGTTCACCAGCAAGCTGACGATTCTTTCCTGCTAAAATAACCGCAACCTCGCAAGCGATTTGTGCATATGTTGCAGTAACAACTTCTGTACGTTGCTGTACGACACGTTCACTACTCCATAAACCAGGAAACGGTAAAACCTCTAATGTTCCTCCAAGATACCCTAGTAAACGAAAAGCAAGTTCAATAGCGCGATTGTAGTTCATACGTAGTGCTTCAGTACGTACGATATTAAGCAACAACTGAATACGATGTATATGTAATATTTCGTAGCCGTATTTTTCTTCTAGAATTCCATCTATTGCTAAAGCTTCAGAAATTCGGGTATAAACTTTGTCAAAATCACCACGACAATAATCAAGATAAGCTTGCGCTTGTTCTAAAAAAGACCTATATAGTAAATTGCCTTCAGAAGAAAGCTCATCATATTCTAAGGGTAAGCGAGCTTCTGCAAATAGTTGTTCAGCTGTTACAAATAAACCATGACGAACAGCCATTACAGCGCGATCGCGTGCATTTCCACCTTCAAGCATGATATCTTGATCTGTAAGTGGTAAGCAGCACTCAATTAGCTTTTGTAGGATTTGATTGAATAAATCTTCATACTTTTCTAATGTAAATTGAATTGGCTTAAGACTACCAAGCCGATAATTTTGCAATGCAGTTTCAAGGATGTTACTACCAACAGAGCATAATGGAGATGATTTTATTGGCATACTTTTCCCTCAAAATTTTTGAATTACTAATAGATGTAATTTAAAAAATTTATGAATCTAACCGGGGAGTATGAACACGAAATCATTCTACATGACAATTATTTTTATGCCTGTAGTCATGCAACACGATTTTTTCTATTTAATTTTTTTGATGCTTTATTGAGGCTACATACTAGTTTTTGGCGGTAGTATTGTAATTTTTAAAATTGTAATTTTTAAATTTGAAGAAACAAAACTTATCTTTGGCAACTTGATATCTGCTGATTACCCGCTAGATATGTAGAAAGTTGCATTCCGGACATCGTTCTCTAGAATCACTGGTTTCCCTACTCCCTACTCCCTACTCCCTACTCCCTCTTAATGTGGTTTCCCTACTCCCTACTCCCTACTCCCTCTTAATGTGGTTTCCCTACTCCCTACTCCCTACTCCCTCTTAATGTGGTTTCCCTACTCCCTACTCCCTACTCCCTACTCCCTACTCCCTACTCCCTCTTAATGTGCTTTACCTGCACCTAAATACAACTCACCAACTTTGGGGTCATTTAATAACTCTAAACCGGGGCCTGAAATAGCATCACGTCCAGATTCTAATACATAACCGCGATCAGCCATTTCTAGGGCTTTCCGAGCATTTTGCTCTACTAGTACAATTGCTGTACCTCCGCGATTTATTTGTTTAATCACATCAAACACTTGTGTGACTAAGATAGGAGATAAAGCTGCTGAAGGCTCATCTAAAAGTAGTAGGCTGGGTTCTAACATCAAAGCTTTACCCATCGCCAACATTTGACGTTCACCACCAGAAAGAGTACCTGCTCGTTGATGACGGCGATCGCTCAATTTCGGAAACATCTGAAATATCTTATCTTTAAGTGGTTTCAGGGGTATATTACGGACGAATGCCCCCATTTCCAAGTTCTCTTCTATACTTAAAGATGGAAACACATTAGAAATTTGGGGGACATAACACATTCCCCGTTGGACAATTTGATTTGACTTTAATCCAGCAATGTTTTCACCTTTAAAGGTAATCGAGCCTGTGTGGGGTCTAAGTAATCCAAAAATTGTTTTTGCTAAAGTAGATTTACCAGCACCGTTAGGGCCAATAACCGTCACCAATTCCCCAGCTTCTACGCAAAAATTTATACCTTGCAAAATATCTACATCTTTTATATACCCAGCATGGACGTTCTGAACTTCTAGTAAGTATTTATGATTCATTGGTCATTAAGATAGTTATTTAAACTTAATTTGTTTGTATTTACCGATAACGATAGATAATACTTATAAATTATTACTCATCGGTCAAGAGTCATTTGTAACCTTCTAATAACAAATGACCTTGACGGCTAGAACTACGGCGTTTTTTGTAAATCGTGTCGTTCTTCAGGTACTATTGCTCCCTCTACTGGGCATACTTGAAGACATATACCACAGTCTATACAGGTTGAAAAGTCAATCCAGTACCAATCAAATCCCTTAGTGTTTTTGCTAGGACCTGGGTGTATGCAAGCTACTGGACAAGCATCTACGCAATCAGCCACGCCTTCACAAACGTTTGTTACAATCGTGTGCGGCATTTTTATTCCCTCTTATGATGTCTTGACGAATCGGCAGACATTAATATTTAACGTCTTTATCAATTATGCTACCTCGGGGAAGGAAGAGGGGGAGATGGGGGTAATGG
>Ga0224723_1001710_pt1 | contig 12969 bp, 9 predicted proteins | sample Balambano_FR2_Me_FD_161647 | JGI IMG/M metagenome (GOLD analysis project Ga0224723, IMG submission 161647) | Freshwater sediment microbial communities from Lake Towuti, South Sulawesi, Indonesia - Balambano_FR2_MetaG | ecosystem: Environmental > Aquatic > Freshwater > Lake > Sediment | place...
GGGTAGCTAACAGGACACCGAGCAGGATGATCAGGCTCCCGACGATCTGCCCGCCGGTCGGCTGTTCCTGAAACAGCAGATAGGCCATCAGCGCGCTGCTGATCGGCTCTGCCTGCGTGGCGACGCTAACATAGGTGGCGGGCAGGTAGCCCAGCGCGTAATTGAGCGACGAATGGCCGATCAACTGCGGAATCAGCCCAATCAGGGCCATGAGTACATAGGCTTCCGGTCTGTAGCCCAAAAGTGATGCGCCGCTGACGATCGCCAGCGCGATCAGCGTCAGCGCGCCACAGCTATAGACCAGCCAGATGTAAGGGATCAACCCGATGCGGGGGCGCAGTTCCCGCCCGATGATCAGATACACGGCGACCGTGATCGCCCCGGCCAGCGACAGCAGCGCCCCGCGCGCCGATCCGTCCGTGGCAAGGCTGGTATCGCCGGACAAGCCGATCAGCAGCCCACCCGCGAGCGAGATCACGATCCCCAGCAGGATCAGCAGCGTGATCGACGCGCGCAGGAACACCACTTCCAGCAGCGCTACCCAGATCGGGGTGGTCGTCACCAGCACCACGCTGATCAGCACGCTGGTGTATTCCAGCGAACTGACCCACGTCGCAAAGTGCGCGGCCAGAAAAAAGCCAGAAATACCCGCCAGCGCCAGATCGCGCGCGTTCAGACCGGCGATCTGCGCCCGGTAGTGGGGCCGGCGGGCCAGCAGCGGCGTCAGCATCAGCGCCGCGATCGTCAGCCGCGCCGCTGCGATCACCAGTGACGGCACACCCTCAGCCTGCGCCAGCCGGATCAGGATCGCCGCGAGGGAAACGGCCAGAACGCCCATTGCCAGCACGGCATAAGCCTGGGCCGGTGGGTCCTTCGGCAGGGTTAAGGTGGAATCGAGCATGAAGGTTCAAACCTAGTGTATACCTCACTATTGTAAGGGCGCGTGCCGCGCGCGGATATAACCACCTTAAGCGGACTCTCATGGACTTCTGGGGCGGTTAGCTTCTTTCTTAGCATTGGCGTGATACACTCTGATCTGTCCGTTTTAGCGGTTTTGAACGCGAGGAGACCACCCAATGGCTTACGAACTGCCGCCACTGCCCTATGCGACGGATGCTCTTGAACCGCACATTGATGCGCGCACGATGGAAATTCACCACGGCAAGCATCATCAGACGTATATCACCAATGCGAACAATGTCCTCGCCAACCACCCTGATCTGGCCGCTCATTCCGTCGAAGATCTGCTGAAAAACTTTAACAGTGTGCCGGAAGCCGCGCGCACCGCGCTGCGCAATAACGCCGGCGGACACGCCAATCACAGCCTGTTCTGGCAGATCATGGGGCCGAACGCGGGGGGTGAACCGACCGGCGATCTGGCCGCTGCGATCGATGCCAAATTCGGCAGCTTAAGTGACTTCAAGACCCAGTTCAAGCAGGCCGCGACGACCCGCTTTGGCTCCGGCTGGGCCTGGCTGGTGGTGAATGCCTCTGGTGATCTGGAGATCATCTCCACCGCCAATCAGGACTCGCCGCTGATGGACGGCCAGACGCCGATCCTCGGCCTGGACGTATGGGAACATGCCTATTATCTGAACTACCAGAACCGCCGCCCGGATTATGTCGATGCCTGGTGGAATGTGGTCAACTGGAACAAGGTGGCGGAACTGTATACCGCTGCCCGCTAAATCAGCGCGGTGATGTTCAGCCAAACGCGGCAAGAGCAAATTTTGCCGCGTTTTTCTATAGAGGGATTTTATGGACACTCAAATATCGATCAGTGGCGGCGAGGTTACGGTTGTGGTATCTATTATAGTTACAGTTTTTGGCGCAATTGTATACTTGATTCAGCGCCACTTCGAGGCTCAGTTGAACAGAAAATTAGAGGAACTTCGAGGGGATTTAAGCATCCAAATTGAAAGTATTAAAGTGACTTTGGCGTTCTCAACAGCAATTGATCAAGATCTTCGCGAACGGCGAATTCCCGTTTACCAGCAACTCTGGAAACTGACGGAAATACTTCCATTGTACGCAAAAGAAAAAATACCGACCTACGGAGACCTGAAAACATTTACAGTTTCGCTTCGCAACTGGTATTTTCGAGATGGTGGAATTTACCTATCAGAGACTGCTCGCGACAGATATTTTAAAGTTCAGAAATCACTTAAAACAATATTGGAGGGTAAACGGAATAAGGATCAACTAAGTTCCGAGGATTATCAGACCGTTCGTAAGAGATGTAGTTTTTTGAGAACCCGTCTTACCGAAGACATATTGAGCAGACGAGAAGCACCAAAAACCTCACGAGAGAGTCGTGTCTGAGGATCGATCATGGTGTCACAAGTCCACATCCCCAATACCGATCTCTCCATGTCCCGCATCATTCCCGGCCAGATGCGCCTGCTGGAGTGGACTCTGACCCCCGCCGCACTGGTGGATTGGATTCAGGTGTGTCTTGACCTGGGCATGACGACCTTTGATCACGCCGATATCTACGGCGATCACCGCTGCGAGGCGGCTTTTGGCGCGGCGCTGGCGCTGCAACCCGGTCTGCGCGCGCGAATGCAGATCGTAACCAAGTGCGACATTAAGTTTCCGTCCGAACGCCGCCCCGGTGTGTACATCCCGCACTACGATACCAGCCGCGAACATATCATCGCCTCGGCGGAGAATTCGCTGCGCAATTTCCATACCGATGTTCTCGATGTGCTGCTGATCCACCGGCCTGATCCGCTCATGAACCCGGATGAGATCGCTGAGGCGTTCAGCGCGCTGCGGCAGGCGGGCAAGGTGCGCTTTTTCGGTGTGTCCAACTTCACGCCGTCGCAGTTCACCATGCTGGCGTCGCGCTGGGGTGAGCCGTTAGTGACCAACCAGATCGAATTTTCCGTGCTGCATCTCGATCCGCTCTACGACGGCACACTCGATCTGTGCCAGAAGGAGCGCGTCACGGCGATGGCCTGGTCGCCGCTGGCGGGTGGCAGGCTGTTCGCTGAAAACGGGGACGAACGTTCACGGCGGGTGCGGGCGGCGCTGGGGCAGGTGGCCGAACAGATCGGCGCGAAAACGGTCGATCAGGTGGCGGTGGCGTGGCTGCTCATACACCCGGCGATGGTGCTGCCGGTGCTGGGTACGGGCAACCTCGATCGGATTCGGCTGGCTGCCGAAGCAGAGACGCTCACGATCGATCGGCAGCAGTGGTTTACGATCCTGAAGGCGTCGCACGGTCATGACGTACCCTGACTCGCTGCCGTCATCGCCGAGGCATGTCCTCTGTCATTGGCGCGCAGACCTGCCCGCCAAAAAATTTACTGGCCGCACTACAATAGTGGGGCGCATTCAAGCTTTTTGGAGTCAACCGCGCCCTGGTGCGCGATCAGATCAAACAGGTTGAATCTGCACTTGTCCCAACCATTCTTTCTGAACCTGCAACGAGCGGGATACAACGAACTCTGGGACTCGCAACTCATCACTCGTTACTCGGAACTTGCACGAGGATAACCTGGCGTTTTAACCCTTTTTGAGGAGATGTTATGACCGATTATCGCATTGAAAAAGACTCGCTTGGCGAGGTTCAGGTTCCGGCCAATGCCTACTACGCCGCGCAGACTCAGCGCGCGGTGCTGAACTTCCCGGTCAGCGGGATGCGCCCGTACCCGGCGTTTGTGTGGAGCATGACGATCATCAAGCGCACGGCGGCCAAAGTACACAAAGACCTGGGCCTGCTGGACGACAAGCTGGCCGACGCTATCATGCAGGCGGCGGATGAAATCCTGGCCGGGCAGCACAGGGATCAATTTGTGGTCGATCCGTTCCAGGCCGGCGCGGGAACCTCGCACAACATGAACGTCAACGAAGTGATCGCCAACCGCGCCAACGAAATTCTCGGCTTTAAGCTCGACGACGCCAAAAAGCCAGTCAACCCCAATGATCATGTCAACATGGCGCAGAGCACCAACGACACAATCCCGACCGCGCTCCGGCTCGGCGCGCTGTGGCGACTGGATGAATTGATCGTCAGCCTGCAAGCCCTGGCGGACGCCTTCAAACTCAAGGCGGCAGAATGGGACGACATCGTAAAAAGCGGTCGCACCCATCTTCAGGACGCGGTTCCGGTGCGGCTGGGCCAGGAAGTCGGCGCGTGGGCCAAAGCCATCGAACGCGGCATTGAAAAGATCACTGTGGCGGCGGAAGGGCTGCGCCGGTTGGGGATCGGCGGCACGGCCAACGGCTCTGGCCTGAACGCGCACCCGGAATATCACCGCCGCATGGTGAGCGAACTTTCCGCGCTGAGTGGGCTGAAACTGGTTGAGTCTGACGACCTGTTTGAGTCAATGCAGTCACACCAGGATGCGGTGTTCTTCTCCAGCGCGATCAAAACCGTGGCGCAGGATCTGACGCGCATCGCCAACGACATCCGCCTGCTTGCCAGCGGCCCGACCACCGGCCTGGCGGAACTAACCTGCCCGCCTGTGCAGCCCGGCTCGTCGATCATGCCTGGCAAGGTCAATCCGGTGCTGGCGGAAATGCTCAACATGGCGATGTTCCACATCATGGGCAACGACCTGACCATTATGCTCGGCGCGCAGGCCGGCCAGCTTGAACTCAACGTGATGATGCCGATCATCGCGCACAATTTGTTCGAGATGATGCACGTGATGATCGGCTCGGTCAATGCCTTCACCGAAAAGTGCGCTGTCGGGCTGATCGCCAACCGCGCGCAGGCGGAGGGCTGGCTCGCCAAGAATCCGATCCTCGTGACGGCGCTCAACCCGGTGATCGGCTATGCCAAAGGCGCGGAAGTCGCCAAGAAGGCGCTGGCCGATAACCGCAGCATCCGCGAGGTGGTGGTCGAACTGGGGTATCTGACTGCTGACGAGGCCGATCGCCTGCTGGACGCGCGGCAGATGACAGAAGGCGGCATCCAGGGTATCGCCGCCGGGGGCTGAGGTCACGTAGGTTGAGCGCAGGTTAAGGCCGCGTTTCTTCAATTGAGACATCCTGCCAGATGAAGTATACTCTAGCCGGGAGCAACGGTTCCCGGCTAAGCCGAAGTGCGAAAGTCCTTCACCAGGACAGGTTATTTCAGAGCACACTTCGGTTGAAGCCACGCGAACGCTTTCGTGATTTTCTTTTGGCGGGTGGCTTAGTTTATTTCCCGGTGAAAGCGCAATTAACCCCGTGACCAGTCGTCGTTTAGGCAAATACGAGATAATCGAGCGCATCGGGCGCGGCGGTATGGCGGAGGTCTATCGCGCCTATCACGCCAGCCTCGATCGCTACGTGGCGATCAAGGTGCTGCATAAATTCCTGGCCGAAGACTCGGAATTCAAAACCCGCTTCGAGCGCGAGGCACAGAATATCGCGCGGCTCAAGCATCCCAACATCGTCCAGGTCTATGACTTTGAGTTTGACCCGGTCGATGGCAGCTATTATATGGTGATGGAACTGGTCGATGGGCCGACGCTGAAGGATCGACTCCACGAGATGGAGCGCCAGGGCGAGCCGTTCCCGCTGCTGGAGGCCCTGCGCATCACCCGCGAAGCCGCCAGCGCTCTGTCCTACGCCCATCGTGTCGGCATGATCCACCGTGATGTCAAACCCGCCAATCTGATGCTGGCGCAGAACGAACACGATCAGGTCGTGCTGACAGATTTCGGTATCGCGCGTCTGCTGAGCGCGACCCAGTTTACCGTCACTGGCGGGCTGGTCGGCACACCGGCTTACATGGCCCCGGAACAGGGTGTGGGGGAGACGGGCGACGAACGATCGGATTTGTATTCGCTCGGCGTGATCCTGTTCCAGATGGTGACGGGCGAGCTGCCCTATGACGCCGATACCCCGCTGGCCCTGATCCTCAAGCACGTTAATGAGGCGATCCCGTCTGCCTGCATGGTCAACCCGACGCTGCCGACCCGCGTCGATGACCTCATCGAGAAGCTGATGGCGAAAAATGCCGACGACCGCTATCAGACTGCCGCCGACCTGATCACCGACATCGAGCGGCTCGAAGCCGATATTAAGTCTGGCGATGTCGTCCCCGTGTCGTCACCGCCGCCGATGGTTGTCCCGATCACCCCCATCGTCCGCGCGCCATCGACCACGCCGCGCGGAGAGGTCGATCGCCCCACGGTGCGTCTGATCGACACGGCGCGGATGCAGGTCCCGCAGAAGATGACCACGGGCAGGACACTGGTGCTGCCTGTCAAGCCAGAACCGCCGCGCCGATCAGGACTGGGGTGGCTGGTCGGCCTGATCCTGATGATCCTCATCGTCGGTGGCGGCTATATGCTGGGCGCAAGTAATGGCATCTTCCCCGCCCTGGCCTTCCTTGCCAGCCAGGCGCCTGGCCTGACTGCGACCCCGACCGAGACCATGACGCCCACAGCGGAAGCCACCAGCGTCGTGATGGTGGATCTGACCGATGAGCCATCGGCTGCCCCGATCATCACCGCCAGCCCTACGGCCACGGCCACGGATTCAGCGACCTTTACGGCCACGATTACCGAGCGACCCGATCCCACCGCCAGCCGCACACGCCGCCCCACATCGACAGCGAACCCGACCCTCACCGAGGTCATGCTGCCCTCGCCAAGCCCGAATATGACCGAGACCACAGCCGCGCAGCAGACGGCCACCACGGAAGCCTGTCTGTATGATTACAGCATCGTTTCGCAGATCCCCGAAGATGGCGAGGATGGCGGCTTCTTCACGGTCAATTCTGAATATAGCCGCTCGATCCTGCTGCTTAACAGCGGCACATGCGCCTGGGAAGGCTTTTTCCTGCTGTCCTTTGTCGAGGGCGAGAGCTTCAGCGCCGGGCCGCGCATTGTCGTTCAGGGCACGGTCGAAGTCGGCCAGCAGGTGGAGCTGATCTTCGAGGGTGATCTGCCCAATCAGGGCCGCATTGAGAATGGTCAGGTTGTGCCGGTCGATGGGCGGTGGCAGCTCCTGACGCGCGGTCGCATTCCGATCGGCGATCCGCTGCTGATCAGCGTGCTGGTGTATGATCCAGGCGGGTGAAAGCTGCGGCGGCAACATCTTTAGGTGGCAGGATAACGATCATGAACAGAGACGACGCCTGGGCCATTGTCTGTGAGTTTGTGCAGTCCGACAGCCTGCGTAAGCATATGCTGTCGGTTGAATTTGCCATGCGCGCTTATGCCGCTCATTATGGCGAGAACGCGGAAAGCTGGGGGCTGGTCGGCCTGCTGCACGATTTCGACTGGGAAATTCACCCGACGCTCGAACAGCACCCGATGGACGGCGCGCCGATCCTGCGCCAGCGCGGCCTGAGCGAGGACGATATTCGTACCATCCTCAGCCACGGGCCGCTGGGGGCTGACGATCGCGTCACGCTGCGCGATAAAGCGCTGTTCGCGGTCGATGAGCTGACCGGGCTGATCACGGCGGCGGCGCTGGTGCGGCCTAGTAAGGATGTGCGCGATGTCGAGGTGTCGTCGCTGCGCAAAAAGTGGAAGGATAAAGCCTTCGCACGCGGCGTGAATCGGGACGATGTGGAGCAGGGGGCGGCATCGCTCGGCGTTGACCTGTGGGCATTTCATGTTCCGCTGGTGCTGAAGGCCATGCAGGATCACGCCGCCGAACTCGGCCTGAATGGGGTGAGCGGGGGATAGCGATGAGCTGTTAGAGAGTGGTTGTGAAGCCGTTCATTACGGCAAAATCGGGCCTCGCAACCATTGGCGAAGTCAAAATCAGGACAGGCACATCGGCCTGTCCCTACGCAAGCCTCATACTCACCTTATTGAGGGACTACGCCTGCACGCGAACCGGTGTGCCGTGTTCCGCCCAGTTGTAGAACCACTGCGCTTCATGGTTAGGCAGATTGACACAGCCGCGACTCATCGGCTGGCCGAAGTTGTTATGCCAGTATGTGCCGTGGATACCATACCCCTGATAGAAATACTGCACCCACTGAACACCAGGCAGATTGTAACCGGGGCCGCTCATCGTCTGCGACTCCAGCCGCAGGTAAATCCGGAAATCGCCCTGCACCGTGGGCGTGGCTGGCAAACCGGTGGAGGCCAGCGCCGACCGCACCAGCACGCCGTCCTGATAGGCGTAAATGCGCGAGTCGCTCAGGTCAACGATGATCTGCTTGCCGACCAGGATTGTCGCGGCGGGGCCGCTGACCGCAGGCGTCAGGATGCCCATGTCGATCACATTGCCGGAAGAATCCACCGCCGGAATGGTGATCTGCTGCCCGGCATAGACCTGATCCGGGTTCGGCAGGTTGTTCATCTGCGCCAGAACCTGCCAGTCCAGGCCATAGCGCCGCGCGATCTGGCCCAGGGTTTCCCCAGCCTGCACCGTGTAGAGCAGGGTTTCGGTCGGCGCGACGCCTTCGATCAGTTCCGGGGCCAGCGAGTCTGGCTCGGCGGCTGCCACGCTTTGCGGCGTCCAGATCATCAGTTCCTGGCCGCGATAAATGCGATTCGGGTTGGGGATATTGTTGGCCTGAAGGATTTCGTCCACCGTTACGTTATATTGATTGGCAATGATCGTCAGGCTTTCGCCCGGCTGCACCACATGGGTGATCGGTGTGCCCGCCACCAGTGGGTTGACCACTGCTGCGCTGGCGTCCGGGACGGTCAGGCCGGGGATGATCAGCACCTGCCCGGCGAAGATGCGGCTTTGATTGGTGATGCTGTTGGTTTCCGCCAGAAGCTGCACATCGACACCGTAACGCTGCGCGATGCGATAGAGATTTTCACCAGGCTGGACGATATGCGTCAGGGGGTCGCCGCTCTCCTGCGCCGAAGCGATGGCGGGCAGCAGCAGCGCGATTGCCAGCAGCAGGGCGATCAGCGGGCGGCGTGAATAAGAGCCTGACATGGGCGACTCCAATGTTTATAAAACTGGTCATGACACCTATACTATAGCGCACGTTTTGCGGATGCCGGGTACAAATTCTCAAACCGAGCGCAGAACTTTGTCGCCAGGGGCGTGTTTTCACAGGTGCGATCTTTTACAGAACCACGGTAATGACCCACTATGACAACCCTCGAACCGCGCGATCTGCGTGTCGTCCTGTTTTCTGAGACATTTTTGCCAAAGCTGGACGGCGTGGTGACGATCACCTGCCTGCTGCTGGATCATCTGCGCAAGATCGGCGCGCAGGCTCTCATGATCTCGCCAGGAGAGCATCCCGAAAGTTACAACGGTTATCCGGTACATTCCATGCCTGGTGTGCCCATGCCGATGTACCCAGAGATCAAGGTTGCGCGCCTGGGCCGCCGCACCTTCAACGCGATTGAGGCGTTTAACCCGAACCTGGTGCACATCATCAACCCAATGCTGACCGGCCCGCGTATGATCGCCTTCGCGCGCCGTCTGAACAGGCCGCTGGTGATGTCCTTCCACACCCATGTGATGTATATGGCGCAGTTTTATAAGCTGGGCTATCTGGAAAAGCCGCTGTGGGCGCTGCACCGCTATTACTATCGTAAGGCGCACTATCGTCTGGCGACCTCAAAACGCATTGTGGCCGAACTTGAGGCGCATAACTTCGGCCCGACCGGCCTGTGGCGGCGCGGCGTCGATGCCCAGGTATTCGCGCCCGGCTTCCGCGATGAGGCCATGCGCAGCCGGCTGACCGACGGACATCCTGAGCGCACGGTCTTGTTATTCTGTGGGCGGGTGGCGGCGGAAAAACAGATCGAGCAGATCGCCGAGGTGCTGAAGGCCATCCCCAACACGCATCTGGCGATCGTCGGCGACGGCCCCTATCGCCCCGCGCTGGAGGAGATATATAAAGACCTGCCCGCGACATTCGTCGGCTATCTGAAGGGCGAGGAACTCAGCGCCGCTTACGCCAGCAGCGATATTTTTGTATTTCCGTCCGCCATCGAGACATTTGGCCTGGTGGTGGCGGAGGCGATGGCCGCCGGTCTGCCAGTGGTGAGCAGCCGGGTGGGCGGCGTGCCGGAGATCATCGACCATGGCACAAACGGCTTCATCTTCGAGCCGAACGACATCCCGACCATGATCGATTATGTGCGCCGCCTGGTCGATCAGCCGGAGATGCGCCCGCAGATCGGCGAGGCGGCGCGCGAGGCCGTCAAGAACCTGACCTGGGACGCGATCATGGACGAACTGATCGCCGATTACCTGCGTGTGATCGCCAGTTATCCGCAGCCGTACCGCCGGTAACCCCATGCCAGATGTTGTGATCCGGGTTCCGAGGCGGGTGTGGCGGCGGCGTCTGGTGTTTGTTGTCGGCCGTCTGCTGTTATTTGCACTGGCACGGGTGCGCATTCAGGGTAGAGCCAACCGGCCCCCGAAGCGCGGCCCGCTGATCGTCGCGGCCAACCATCACTCCCCGCTGGATGTGTTCATGATGTCCGCCTATCCCCTGGGCGGACGCCAGATCGAGATCATCGGCAACGACGATATTCCCCTGGTCGGCGCGTTGAGCAGAATTCGCCCGTGGCTGAATCGCTACGGCTTCATCCCGATCCGACGCGGTGTGGTCGATCGCGCGGCGCTCAATATGGCGCTGGCTGTGCTGAAGCAGGGTGGGGTTGTCGGCATCTTCCCGGAAGGCGGGTTGTGGGATGCCAGCGGGATGCAGGCCCGCACTGGTGTCGCGTGGTTGAGCCAGAAATCTGGCGCGCCGATTTTACCCGTGGCGTTTGGCGGCACGCGGGACGGACTCAACGACCTGTTCGGGTTACGGCGGCCCCGGCTGACGGTTCGCATCGGCCCACTGATCCCGGCGGTGGAAAGCGGCGGCGGCGCGGCCCGGCGTGATGCACTGGAACAGGGCGCGGCGCTGATTATGGCGCGCATTGCCGATCTGCTGCCGCCGGAGGAACAAACGTCGCGGGAAGCTGTTCTTGATGAACAGTTTGAACTGGCGCTTCAGGTGATCGCGGCGGACGGTTCGCTGGTTGATCTGCCGTCGGAACTGGCGATCCGTGAGGGCGGTGCAGTCGCCGGGTTGATCTACCGCTGCGGCCTGATGGACACGCTGGCGCGCAATCTCGATCTGCCGGTGGAACCTTTGCGTGGAACTGAAGCGCGGCGCGATCCCTCTGCGGTGGCGGTGGCCTGTGCAGCGATCATTGATTATCTGCGCGGCGATCCTGGCTTCCTGACCTACCGCCTCGGCCAGAAAGCGGGCAGCGCAGCGAAAATCGGCCTGATCGCGCTGCGAGAGGCCGCGCTGTGGGCCGCCGCGCACGGTCATCACCTGGAGATGACGCCGATCCGCCGGTACATCCGTGCCGACAACGGGGAAGCGGTCACTGAGCGACACCCCAATTGCTGAGAACCTCATTGTCCAGTAGAATCGCGGTTCTGTGGTTCATGACTTTCTCATGGACGCCTGTGAAAGTTAGCGCAGAGTAAGACGCGAAATGCTGGTACGTGCTTATCGTTTGTCTGATCGATTTGGGATCGTTTTATTAAAAGGCGCGGCGGGTCTCAGCGGCGCGGCGCTTGATGGCGCAGACCTGGTGCTGCTGGGTCTTGGGGCGGCATTATCGCGCGTGGGGCGGGCGCTGCTGGCCGTCGTCAGTGTCTTCGCAGCGCTCTTTATCGCCGTGGCCGGTCGCGGCGCGAGAGTGCTTCAACGTGGCGGTTCGGTGGCGGCCTCAGTCGGCGGCGCGGCGGCGGTAGGCGCGGCTCGTGCAGGGAAACGTGCAGCCGGTCGCACCGTGTCTTCGACGGCGGCATCGTCTCAGGGGCGGATGGCAAGGCGGGCGGCCCGTGCCGAGATGGAGATCGCGATTGCGGAAGACCCGCTGCGCGCCCAGAACCGGATGCTGAGCGCGCTGGTGATTGTGGTGCTGGCGGTGCTGGTGGCCGTCGTCATCTGGGCGACCGGTCGCACATCGGGGACGCCCCTGATCGCAGGCGGCGTCAACCTGGACGTGCCCGCCGTTGCAGAAAATCCTGGCACCAGCCAGCCCCAGGCGACCTCTGCCGGCCTGCTGATCAACACGCCAATTCCGACCGCCACCGATCTGCCGGCGGTGCTTCAGGCGCGCGGCAGCATCGCCTTTGTGGGGCGGGAAGACGGGCAAACCGACATCTGGGGGCTGCAGGTTGGCAGCCGTACCCCGATCCGCCTGACCAACAGTCCTGAAGACGAACGCGATCCGGCCTGGTCGCCGGATGGCCGCCTGCTGGCTTATGCCTCCAACAAGGAGCGCAACTGGGACATCTACATCCTTGATGTGCTGACCGGCGAAGAACGCCGCATGACGTTCAACCTGGCGTTTGAGGCCAATCCGACCTGGAGTCCTGATGGGCAGTTTATCGCCTATGAGAGCTATTCTCAGAGCGAGGACGGCGAGAGCCTCGATATCTTTGTCATGAACGTTGATGGATCAGCGGCCCCGCAGCAGCTACAGGCGCGCCCGGAGAACGCCGAATTTTCCCCGGCGTGGATTCCTACCGGGGGTGGCCGCCGCATCGCCTATGCCGCCTGGGCCAACGGCGCGCTCGATATTTTTGTCTTTTCACTCGATGATTCCTCGGTCGTCAATCTGACGAATACTCCGGACCGCCACGAGGATTATCCGGCGTGGAGTCCTGATGGCCAGTGGATTGCCTACAGCGCGATTGATGAAGGCAGCGAGAAGGTATTTATCAAACGGGTGGATAACCCGGCGGAGGAAGCGATCGCGTTTCGGATCGGGCGCACGCCGAACTGGTCGCCGGATGGCAGCAGCCTGATCTTCGCCCTCGATACCCGCGAAGGCACGCAGTTAATCGTCGCGCCCGCGCCATTTGCAAACGAAGCCCTGCTGCCGGATGTGATCCCGGTTCCGTTCATGGCCTATGACCCGGTGTGGTCGTCTGTGCCGCTGCCTGCCGCGCTGATCAACGCGGGCGGCCAACCCGATCCCATTACGGAACCGCTTTATGTGGAGCAGGTGCGCACCAATCCAAGTGACCCGCTTTACGGACTGGACGCAATGGTCAATGTGGATACCTCCG
>Ga0224723_1001711_pt1 | contig 12965 bp, 12 predicted proteins | sample Balambano_FR2_Me_FD_161647 | JGI IMG/M metagenome (GOLD analysis project Ga0224723, IMG submission 161647) | Freshwater sediment microbial communities from Lake Towuti, South Sulawesi, Indonesia - Balambano_FR2_MetaG | ecosystem: Environmental > Aquatic > Freshwater > Lake > Sediment | place...
TCTTGGGGTTGTGCAGCGGGGCGCTCGCCTGTGCCTGCAAGGACGACACCTGCATCTGTGCGCCATACGCGGACGTTCCCGGCGTGTAGCCGCTGCCGACCGCTGCCAGCATTTGCGCCCGCTGCTCCGCCATCAAGACCTGCACCTGCTGGCGCGTCAGCGGTCCACGCAGATAGCTCATCGCCCAGCGCGTATGGACAAACACTGGACCGCCCTGGTCATGAACGTTATGCATCAGGAAGACGCGCGGCTCAATATCGGAGATCAGGGAACGCACATCGCGCAGGTTGAACTCGTCACTGACGGATACCAGCGATTGCAGCCCAGCCGCTACGCGCTCCTTGTCCTGATCCGATTGCAAGCGCCCGATAAACCAGGTTCCGGCGTTGCTCAAGCCCTTGTAATCGAGGTCAGCCGGGTTTTGCGTCGCCAGCACCAACCCGATGCCGAAGGCGCGTGCCTGCTTGAGCAGCCTCAGAATTGGCTCTTTGGTCGGCGGGTTGCGCGGGAACGGCGGGAAGTAGCCGAACATCTCGTCGATATACAGCAGACAGCGCAGGCTGGTCGTGCCGCTGAGCGAGCGCATCCAGCCGAGCATATTCTCCAGCAGCAGCGTGATGACGAACTGGCGCTCCGCCTCGCTGAGATGGGCGATGTAGAACACCGACACACGCGCCTTGCCGTCCGGTTGGTAGAGCAGACTTTGGATGTCCATCGGGTCGCCATTGATCCAAGACTGGAACGACGGCGCAGCGACGATGCTGTTCATCTCCATCGCCAGCTTCATGCGCGCTTTTTCGGAGATATATTCGTCCAGCGGGAAGACGCCGAGCTTGCTGAACGGCGGCTTCTGGATTTGCAGGATGATCGACTCCAGATTCAGGTCAACGCCCTGCCGCCAGTTGTATTCAAAAATGTTGGCGATCAGCACATGCTCGCGATCCTGGATGGGCTGCGCGTTACGCCCCACCAGCGCCAGCAGCGCCGTCGTGATGCCGTTGATCTTCTCGCGCAGCATCTCTTCATTGCCCGCCTGCCAGCCTTCACGCGGGGCGCGCAGCGACGCCAGAATGCTGACGGGCAGCCCGGAGTCGGAACCGGGCGTATAGATGCTGTAACGCGCGGCATACTTGAGCCAGCGCACACGGTCTGGCACCATACCCCAGCTTGCCAGTCCCTCCTTCCAGCGATGGGCGATGTCTGCCGCGAAATCTTCGATACTCATTTTGGCGCGGCGGGCGTCATCGATATTGACCCAGGGGATGAAGTCCTCCGGCTTGAAATCCGGGAAGGTCAGCAGCAGGTTGGTGATGTCGCCCTTGGGGTCAATAACGATTGCCGGGATGTTGTCCAGCACCGCCTCTTCGAGCAGGCTGATGCACAAGCCCGTCTTGCCGCTCCCCGTCATGCCGACGACGACGGCGTGCGTCGTCAGGTCGCGCGAGTCGTAGTAGACGACTTCATCCGTCAGTGTGTGTTCCTGGGGGTCATAGCGCCGCCCCATATAAAAGGTCGTCGGTGCTTCGATAAATGGCATGTCTTTCATCTCCCACAGGCGTTATCTGTTCTTTGCTTATGATAGCACATTTGCTCTAAATAAGAGAGTGTGAACAACCCAAGCGTAAACGCTAGGGCTTCCTGCTTCGCCGAGCGTTGCGCGCCGGGACACAGCCCTTTGCGTCTGACACACTCTCCACAGGCGTATACCTTCCCGCTTGACCATCGGTAGGTGCAAGGGCAATGTTCAGCGCCGCGTTGATGTCGCGGTCATGCGCCGCCTTGCAATCGGGGCATGTCCAGCGACGCTGGTGCAGTTGCAGTGTGTGGTTGACATAGCCACACTGCGAGCAGGTTTTCGATGAGGGATAGAAACGCGGAATGCGCTCGCAGCACGCTGCCTTGTACTCCAACATCGTCGCGAACAGTCCCCAACCGCTGTCGCTGATGCTTTTGGCAAGCTTACGGTTGCGCAGCATCCCTGCCACGTTCAGGTTCTCGATGCGGACGGTGTGGTAGGTATGTGCCAGGCGGTAGCTCAGCTTGTGCAGGAAGTCGCCACGCTGGTTGGCGACCTGCTCTGCCTTGCGTGCCAGCCGCAGCCGCGCCTTCTCCCAGTTCGCGCTGCCCTTCTCCTTCCGTGACAACGCCCGCTGCAAGCGCTGCATCTGCCGTTCGGATGTGCGCAAGTACTGTGGATGGGCGACCTTCTCCCCCGTACTCAGCACGGCGAAGTCCTTCAGCCCCACATCTACGCCGACAATCCCGACGCCATGCTGCCGCATGTCCTTCTCGATTTCGCACAGCACCGACACGAAGTAGCGACCGGACTTGGTTTTCGTCACGGTCACGCGCTTCGGCATGCCTTGCAGTGGACGGTGCAGCACGACATGCACCCAACCGACCTTCGGCAGGTAGATGCGGTTGCCCTCGAACTTGAAGCGTTGGGGGTAACGGATGCTTTGCTCATGCTTGCGCGTCTTGAAGCGCGGGTAGCCCGCATCGCCGGAAAAGAACTTCTGGTACGCTTCTTCGAGGTCTTCCAACTTGCCTTGCAAGACCTGGCTGTCCCCCGCTTGCAGCCACTCGTAGCCCGCTGTGTGTTTGAGTGCAGTCATCTGCTCCCTGAGCGCGCGGAACGAGATGCCTGTGCCATGCTCGGCGTAGTGCGCCTTGCGTTGCGCCAGCCCCCAGTTGTAGACAAAGCGGGCATGACCGAACTGCAAGCTCAACGCTTGCTCTTGTTCGGGAGTGGGATAAATGCGGCAGCGAAATCCTCTGTGGATCATATCATTGAGCATAGACAGTTTGCGCCATTTGTCTAGCATCTGAAGCGGCTAAAGCGAGTGAAGGGCTTATATCCCACCGCTAAAGCGGGTGGGGTTTACGCCCTATTCTCTAACCGCCAAGACGCCAAGGACGCCAAGATCAGATGGAATCTCTTGGCGAACATTGCGTCTTGGCGGTTAAGTATCTTTGATTGAACCGCAAAGACGCGGAGGACGCAAAGGAGAATAATCAATTCTTTGCGTCCTTTGCGCCTTTGCGGTTCAATTCTCTTTATGATTATATCCACGATTGCGAACCAAAGGACTTATGTCGCGATGAGTGTTGTGTGTATGGGCGAACTATTGATTGATTTTGTGGCGCTGGAAAATGGCGTGACCGTTGGCGAGGCGAGCGGCTTCATCAAAGCGCCGGGCGGCGCGCCCGCCAATGTCTGCGTGGCGGCGGCGCGGCTGGGACTGCCAGCGGCGTTTCTGGGGCAGGTGGGCGATGACCCGTTCGGGCATCATCTGGCAGCGGTGCTGGCGCGCGAAGGCATCGACGTGCGCGGGCTGCGCTTTTCGGCGGATGCGCGGACGATGCTGGCGTTTGTCAGCAACAAGCCAGACGGCGACCGCAGCTTCATCTTTTATCGCCACCCCAGCGCAGACATGCTGATGCGCCCTGAAGATGTGCGGCTGGACGTGATCGACTCCATGCGCGTTTTTCATTATGGTTCGATCACGCTGATCGACGAGCCGAGCCGTTCGGCAACGCTGGCGGCGGTGCGCTATGCCCGCGACAAAGGGATGCTGCTTTCGTATGACCCCAATCTACGGCTGGCGTTGTGGAAAGATGCTGCTGCCGCTAAAGCCGGAATGCTCGCCGGGCTGGAATACGCCCATATCCTGAAGGTGAGCGAAGAAGAACTGGAGTTCCTGACAGGGGGGCAGGACGTGACCCCGTTGTGGCGCGACGACCTGAAGCTGATTATCGTCACGCGCGGCGAGGGTGGTTCGGCTGCACACACGCGCACAGCCCACGCCGACATACCCGGCTTTGCTGTCAAGGCGGTGGATACGACCGGTTCGGGCGATGGGTTTATGGCAGGAATGCTGCTGGGTCTGCTCGAACGTGGGTTTGATGACGCCGCGCTGCCGGAGATGCTGCGCTTTGCCAACGCCGTCGGCGCAATCACCGCAACGCAGAAAGGCGCGATACCGTCGCTGCCGACGCGGGCGCAGGTTGAGACCTTTCTGGATGTACAATAAAGTGCTTATTCAAGAGGATGGAGGCGTAGAGTTTAGAGAACAATGGCGAAACTCAAACTGGACCTGCACCCGATCTATAACGACAGTGCGAAGATCGACCGCGAACTGGAGCGCATCATCGAAGAAGCAATCGACAAAAAGATCGAACTGGTGGAGATCATCCCCGGCAAAGGCAGCGGGCAGCTGAAAAAAAAGGTGCTGCGCTTTCTCAACCAGCCGCACGTCAAGAAAGTCTTTCATCGCATCGAGAAGGATGACAAGAATTTCGGGCGCATCTTCGTGCATTTTCGGTTTTAATGCGGTTGAAGTTGTGATCACAGGCAGTAGAATACATTCCACATCATTCATTTCGCATTCAAGGAACTCTCCATGTCCTCACTCAATACTTTCGGCGCGATCATGACGTTCGCCATCGAGCTCGAAACGCGCCTGCGCGATTACTATCAGGCAGCCGGCGACAGCGCCCGCGCCGCTGACGCCGACAAGCGCCGCAGCAACCTGGAACGGGTGCGCCGCGAAAACGTGACCGAGATCAAACTTGAACCGATTGAAGGGCTGGACGAAGCGCATTACGCACTGGCACTGACCGACAGCAGCGCGGCGGGCAAGGCAGCCATCGAACAGACCGCTGCCCGCTTCTACGCCGATACCGCGCCCAAAATCAACGTGCGCGAGGCACAGCGCGCGCTCGAACGCTGTGGCAAGCAGCATGGGGAACTGGCGAAAGGTTAACTACCTCACCCCGCATTAGAAGCATTTTCTGACAGCTCTACGCCCCTCTCCGCACGCGGAGAGGGGACAGGGGTGAGGTCATCCGCGCCTGCGAACACGAAGCGGCAGCGCGAAATAGATCGCCAGTGCCAGATGGATGCCCATGCTCAACGGCACATTGACGAACGCTGCCAGCACCGCCACTGTGTAACCTCCCAGCCCGATCCAGTACGCTTGTGTAGTACCTTCGAAAAAGCCGCGATCAACCGTTGCCAGAAACAACTCCCGATGGCGCAGCAGATGCTGCCAGAGCAGGTTGTAGCAGATGGCGATGAACAATGCACCCAGTCCGTAAATGACGGCGGCAATAGTCGCATCGCGCTGTTGAATGTACTCGCCGACCAGTCGTGCCGTGAACGGCACCAGCGTGATGCTGAACAGCAGCAGCAGGTTGAGATACTTGATCGTCTGGTCAGTGCGCCCGATGAACTGGAACATGCGATGATGGTTAACCCACATAATGCCAATCAACGCAAAACTGACGATCAGTGCAAGGTAGGCGGGCCACTGCTGCGCAAGCAAAGTGAGCAAGCCCACTTCGTCTGCCTGCGCGGGCGACGGTACTTGCAGATTGAACGCCAGCAGCGTGATGACAATCGCGAATACGCCGTCGCTGAAGGCGTCAATCCGTCCGGTCTCTTTCACATCGGCAGGGGTAGGCGGCGGTTGCAGCGGGTTCATCATATTGCCTTTCAAATACCCAATTCTTGGGACTCTTGTTCTACTAAATCTGGTGCATAATCATAACTTGTGTGTCAATCACATGCCGCATGAGTCTGAACGAAACCTTGATGAAAGCTTAATGTAATTCAAGGTAATTTCGTCCTATGATGTAACGCTTGTAAGCCTGTTCTAGTTTCCAAAAGAGGTGACCTGTAAAGCAGAATGAACGCACGCCTTGAAGCCACGCTCCGTAATCCTGATCTGATCACGCCCGCACTCGCACTCGATTTCGACCATATCGATCACACCTATCTCCGCTTTCTGCACGCCTTCCCGAAGGGTTTGGTGTATTACGCCATGAAAGCGAACGCCAACCCACAGGTGATCGCACATTTGAGCCGGCTCGGCAGCGGCTTTGAGATCGCATCGCTGGCAGAGTTGGAACTGGTGTTGGCGGCGGGCGCTTCTGGCAAGCGCATCATTTGCAGCAATCCGATCAAGAACCCGCAGTTTTTGAAGCGGATGCACCAGGTCGGCGTGTACGCCATGGTCGTTGATTCGACCTACGAAGTCGAAAAAGTGGCGCGCTTTGCGCCCGGCGCGCGTGTCTATATCCGCCTGGCTGTGGATAACAGCGGCAGCGTACTGCCGTTGGCGGGCAAGTTTGGCGTGGACGGCGCGACAGCGCTTGACCTGTGCGATATGGCGCGCGAACATGGCTTGCAGCCCATCGGCATCATGTTCCATGTCGGTTCGCAGTGCCTCCAGCCGAGCAACTGGGTCAACGCGATTCAGGCGGCGGGCGATGTGTGGCACAAGGCAGCGGCGCGCGGTCATCACTTCACGTTCCTCGACCTGGGCGGCGGCTACCCTGCCGGGCATTATCACACGCCGAGCATCCCGACGATTGAGGACATCGGTCGCGCGGTCACGCAGGCAGTCGAAGACTACATTCCGGCGACTGACGACCTGATGCTGATCCTTGAACCCGGTCGCGCGATGGTCGCGGAAGGCGGGCGGCTGGTGACAACCGTCGTCGGCAAGGCACAGCGCGGCGATGAGATGTGGCTCTATCTGGACGCGGGCGTTTTCAACGGCTTGATGGAGACGATGGAAGGCTTCCCGCCCATCGTGCAGCCGCTCGACGACGAGGCGATGGTGCGTCCCATGCGCACGTACACGCTGGCGGGTCCGAGCTGTGATAGCTGCGACGTGATTGCGCGGCGCGTCGAACTACCGGAAGTCCACATCGACGACCGACTGGTGTTCTTCGACGCAGGCGCATACACCAACGAATACGCAGCGGCGTTTAACGGCTTCCCGATTCCACAGTTCATCGCGCTGGAAGCGGTGGGCGAAGAAATCATGGTTGATCTGACGCCGAACTGACTGAACTGACGCAATCGGGCGTCCCAATTCCAGTAATTTTTAACGCAGAGGCGCAGGGGTGCAGAGACGCAGGGAATTAAATCTCTGCGCCCGCTGCGTCTCCGCGCCTCTGCGTTAAGTTCTCTTCTTTTCCGCTATAATGCTCGCGTCACAAGTAGAGACGAGGGACTTTATGAGCGACAAACTCAACACGATGCGCATTCTGGAGCAGAACAAGATCGTCTACGAGGCGCTGCACTACTCGGATGATCTGCGCGATGCGGAAGAGATCGCGGATGTGTTGGGGCTGCCGTATTACATGGTCTACAAGACGCTGGTGACGCAGCCGGAGGGGAGCGACAAGCCGTACCTCGTCATGATCGCGGCGGATCGCGCGCTGGATTTGAAGCAGCTGGCGGCGGTCAGCGGGCAGAAGAAAATCCGCATGGCGAGCCACAAGGATGCTGAGGCACTGACGGGGCTGAAGGTCGGCGGCATCAGCGCGCTGGCACTGACGCAAAAGAACTGGACGGTGTTCCTCGACCAGCCCGCCACCGAACACGAACACATCCTGATCAGCGCCGGGCAGCGCGGCACGCAGCTGCGCGTACCGACGATGGCGCTGGTGCGGCTGGTACGCGCACGGTTGGCGAACGTGAGCATGGATAAGGCGGGGGGTGGGGAGTAAGCTCTAGGTCAGTTTCGAATAACTTTAATCGCTGAATGTGAGGTGAAACATGGAAATCATGTTGCAGGAACTGCAAAACAACTTGCGTCGTCTAAAGGAAACCTACATTTATTACCGACTCCCTGAAAAGCTTCGGCTTGAAGGCGTAGATGAAGATGTGGCTCAAACGTGTTCTATCGAGTTCTCTGAAGTAGTCGATGAATATTTTAGAAATTTGAAGTACTTTGTTGATATGTTCGGTGAAAATGGTCATCAGTCTTTTCTGGATAAATTCATAGGACATCTCGATTACACGAGCGACACCACATGCACAAAGATAGATGACATTGCAATCCATTTAACCAATTCTCTTAGCAACTACATGAGCGATGAGAAATGAAATACACTCCATTCTGTCCGATAGGCTATGGTCTTTCTTAACACATCTACTTATTCTCAGATAATAAAGGTTGAAGCATCGCGACAAGTTCGGGTATGTCATTCGACACAGTATCCCAGATAATTTTAAGTGCAATAGCGAAGTACCCGTGAATGACCCGATTTCGCATCCCGATGATGTCTTGCCATGGAACTTCAGGATGCATTACCCGAAACTCATCCGTCAATTGTGAGGCAGCTTCACCAACAATTTCGATCAGGCGAATAACTGCGAGCGTGAGAACTTCATCGCTTTCAAGTTCCTCATAGGTTTTGCCAGCGCTGAATTGCTGAATTTTCTGTGCCGCATCCAGCATATGTTGCAAACGCGCCTGATCGTTCTCACTGGACTTCTTCATAGATTACCTGCGCGTTTGCCAGGGTTTGTTGGCGAAAATAGGGACTCAGAAATTCAGGTGTAAGTAAATCAACCGGACGCATCCATAACGCACTGAGTTCGCGCGTCATGCGCGAGAGCGCTAGTAAACCAACCTGTACATGAGGGTGAAACTGCACAAGCACATCTATATCACTATCGGCATCAAAGTCTTCGCGCAGGACAGAGCCGAATAACGCCATCCAGCGAATGCCGTTGCGCTGACAAAACGATGCAATTACGTCTGGTGAGAAACTCAGACTCAATGCGGGTGACACTGAAAAAGTCGGGTTCATGGTCACAACCTTTAACTTTGCGACAAACGCTTAATTCGGGCGCGCCAGCAGCCAGATCGCCCGCACCAGGCGGCGGTCGCGCAGCACGTACTCCAGCAGCACCATCGACACCAGGTAGATCGCGAACGCAGCCACCCACTCGTTCACGTTCGGCGGCGTGAACTCCAGAATGTCCGGCACGATATAGCCCGCCGCCAGCGTCAGCACGACGAGAATGATGCCGATCACAAACAGGCGCGGGTGCGCGGCGATGCTCTTCAGACTCGTCACGTACAAGCCATGCACGTTCCACAACACCTGCATCCCCCACAGCGACAGGAAGACCATCATCGTGCTGCGCGCCACATCCACGTTCTGGTCGTTGATCAGGAATACATAAGCATACAGCAGCGACATCGCCGCCGCGCCGATGATGCCCGCGCTGATAACGTAATCCAGCACATCGTCGCGGAAACGCTCCATCCAGTCAGGCTTGAGCAGCCGAATCGCGATCAAGCCCGCTGGCACATTGATGATGCCAAACGACACCCAGCTAATCTGGATCGGGCTGATCGGGAACGGCATCGCCATGAAGCCCGCGAACAGGAAGAAGAGCAGGCTGTACAGGTTCTTGACCAGGAAAATCTTGCACGTTGCGAAGATCGTCTGCGTGATGATGCGCCCCTCGTGGAAGGCTTTCGGCAGTGTGGACATGGCGTTGTTGAGCAGTACGATGTCCGCCACATCTTTGGCGATTTGCGCGCCGTCATTCATGACGACCGCCAGCTGCGCCTCTTTCAGCGCTGGCACATCGTTCACGCCGTCGCCGACCATCGCCACATATTCGCCGCGCGCTTTCAAGACGCGGATGATCTGGCGCTTGGTATCCGGCTCGATGCGCGCGAACAGCGACCCGCCCGCGACGGCAGTCTCGAAATCCGCCTCGTTCATCGCGCGCAGTTGATCGCCTGTGTAGGCAGGCTCCACTGCCATGCCGCTTTCACGCGCGATCTCTTTGACCGTCTCCAGGTTATCGCCGCTGATGACCTTGAGCGCTACGTTCTGATCGCGGAATGCCTGCAGCGTCTCCTGAATATCCTCGCGCACCTGATCGCTCAATACGACCAGCGCCAGCGGCTCGCGCTCTGCGGGCAGCGACCCATCCGCCAGTGCGCCGGGAATGCGCGAGAACGCGAGCACGCGCAGCCCCTGCCGCGAGAGTTCGCGGGCACGGGCAGCCACTGGCTCATCGGTGGCGACCAGGCGTTCTGGCGCGCCCATCACCAGCGTTTCGTCCGGCAGCACGATTGCGCCCCACTTGCGCGCGCTGTTGAACGGCAGTTCGCGCATCTTCGTCAGCACGGGCGAGTGCTGCGCGGGGTCGCCATTGGTGTACAGCGCCACCGCCGCTGCCGTGCGGTTCATATGCCCCAGGTTGTTGATGTACAGATGTAGCTTGTCGCGCACCTGCGCATCGCTCAAGCCGTTGAGCGCGTGGACATGCATCACGCTCAACTGATTGCGCGTCAGCGTCCCCGTCTTGTCGAAACACAGCGTCGTCACATTTGCCATCGACTCGACAGCGTTAACGCGCTGCACCAGCGTCTTGAAGCGGCTGATCGACAGTGCGCCAATCGTCAGCGACAGCACCGCTGTCAGCACCAGCCCCTGCGGCACGAGGCTGGTGGTGAAGACGACTGCGTTGCGGAAAGTGTTGAGATCGGGGATCAGCGACGCCGCCGGGTCGAGCGCCACGCGATCAAGATAGCCTTTGACGAAGATCATTGGCACGATGATCGCCATCAGCACGACCGAGATTTGCACAATCGCTTCCAGCTTGAGCTGCGTCGGCGTCAGCACGCGCTTGTACTGCTTGGCGATCACCGAGAGCTGGTTGATGGCGCTGTCTTTGCCGACGCGCGTCGCCCGCATCACGCCCGTTCCGGCGATGACGAACGAGCCGCTGGTGATGGCGTCGTTTGGCTCTTTCAGCACGGCGTCGCTTTCGCCCGTCAGCTGGCTCTCGTCCATTTCGAGCGCGTCGCTCGTCAGCACCACGCCATCCACGGCCATGCGGTCGCCGGGTGCAATCGGTAGCACATCGTCCTTGACGACTTCGCTGATGCGGATGCTCGTCAGTACGCCATCGCGATAGACATGCACATCGCTCGCCGCCAACGCGGCCAGCTTGTCCAGTTTGCGCTTGGCGTCGATCTCCTGGAACATGCCCAGAATCGAATTCCAGACGACGCTGAAGCCCGCGAAGATCACGGTCGCGTAATCGCCTTGCAGCAGCACGATGACGAGCAGCGTGAAGAGGACGACATTGAAGAGGTTAAAGACGTTATCGCGGGCGATGTCCCAGTACGAGCGTCCGACGCGCGCTTTGAAGCGATTATGTTCGCCCCGGTGCACGCGCTCGGCAACTTCGGCACTGGTCAAGCCGTGATGGGCGGTAAGCTGGCTCAAACGATACTCCGACGCTGGTCTGTGTGGACCAAGTGTAGCAAAGAAAGGCGTGTGGCTGCCACGCGACGCAGCCCATTGATGATCAGCAGCCCCGCCAGAAATTCAAGTAGTCTCTGAAAAGTGTTTCGGTTGAGCAAATCATGATAGGCGGGCCAGAAATTCAAATACGCCACGCGATCAAAATCATGGGGCGTGATGTACACAGCAGCACGATTGAAAACCAACATCCACCCCAGTACGACAAGCATTTCCCAAATCAACACAGGTTCATCAATCTGGCTGACGACTGCTCCCAAAGCGACAAGGAACGGGATAAACAAAAAGGGTGCATAACGATAAATGTCTGTCCCGCCGTACAAGATCAGGATCAACGTGAAAACGATATAAATGCTAAATGCGACCCTGTAAGGACGTAAAGCAGCCATCATTGGGGGCAAACGGCGCGGCGTGAGGAGTAACAGCAACGGCGAGACAAAGAAAAGACTGCCAAGCAATATATTGAGATTACGCTGCCACCAAAAGGGCAACGAGAGTAAATTCTCAAGCGTGCCTGTTGGGTTGTTGAATGGATCCAGATATTGTTCTGTCACAATATTGCGAATCGCAAGGCGTGGGATGAGAATGATCGCTGCACTGATGACGATAGTCAGAATTAACCAGGCAGCTTTCTTAACCGATTTCTCACGGACGGTATCACGCAGCAGCCACCATATCGTTAAGGCAATGCCGACCAGCGTAAACTCACGCACAAACATGCCGATGATAATTGCGCCTATAACGAGCAGGAAACGACCCCGTTGGATACTCAGAACAATTATCATAAGTATGACTTGTGCCAGAGATTCCATCGCTCCATAGAAATAAATGTTGTTTTTGGTCATGCCAATCGACAGCCACAGGACCAGCATACAGAATACACCTGCTGTATGCGATGCGCCGAACTGCCGTACAAACGTATATGCCAGCACCAGATGTAGAACACCCACTGCGTAACACATGACGATGTGGCTTATAAAGATGGGTATCTGGAAGATTTGGGCAATATAGCCCACCATCACGAACGGTAAAAAGCGAAATACATAAGGCGCTCGTAGTAACTCTGGGGCGGAAAAACCACGTTCTACAAGGGCGCTGTAGCCATCGACCGCCACACCAAACAGTGAGCGGTTTGTATTCGTGAACACATCCATCAATATCATCAACATTAAAGCAAGCAGTGTCAGCAGGGCGCTGTGGACATAACGCACGTTGCCAAGCCTGTGCCGAAGATGAACGTAGACGCTCACTGTCGCTGCTGCACCGCTAAACAGCAGGATTGCGCGCGCGACTTCCGCCAATGGCGGTTGCGTTTCCAGTCGAAGGTTGACCGGGCTGGTCTGCGGAAGCACAACCTCTACCGGCAGATAGGGAACATCGCACACAGTCAGCGTGCCTGTGGCAGGCTGCGTCTGTTGTTGTATATCAACGCGCGTCCCCGACGGAAACTGCCATGTTAGATCCAGGCAGGGGTCAAACAAGGACGTGAGGTGCTGTCTGCCAGTAATGCTCCCATTGACGGGATTCCCTACTGTGATGGTCTGAGGCAGTGTCTGTAACCCCAGCATCAGCAGCAGCACAACCACTGCAATCAGTAGCAAAATCCACAAGTAACGCAGGTAAGCGTGATGATTGACAACCATAGTCGATTCGGTCATTTATGATGCCTGTAAAATCAAAAACACCTCAGTGGTAGAATTCACTGGCTTTATTTTCGGGCAGCTGCGTTATGGTAGCACACTTGCGCTGGCGACAGAAGCGCAGCATCAGCAGACAGGCATATCTACTGTGAAAGTCATCAGCCACAGCATTGTCGCCCCACAGCCGACCCGTGCTGCCGACCTGGAGCGTGTCGTTTGCGATTACTG
>Ga0224723_1001712_pt1 | contig 12962 bp, 8 predicted proteins | sample Balambano_FR2_Me_FD_161647 | JGI IMG/M metagenome (GOLD analysis project Ga0224723, IMG submission 161647) | Freshwater sediment microbial communities from Lake Towuti, South Sulawesi, Indonesia - Balambano_FR2_MetaG | ecosystem: Environmental > Aquatic > Freshwater > Lake > Sediment | place...
CTGAACTTCCCCCTTTGACAAAAGTCGTGTGCCATGCGTAGCAAGAGTCTGAGAGATTTTAGCTGACGTTTTACTGGGTACAAATCAAGGAAACACCGAGCAAATCTAAAGCCCTTTGTTGGACTTTTGTGGGTACGGTAATCTTATCGAAAACAAAACTAGCTCCTTTAACAGTGGAGCAAATATTATTTTTAACAATAGTGCCTAAGTCGGCTAACAAAGTTTGGAAGCTATGAACTGGGAAATCATCCTCTGTACGCTTTTTTCTCGCCTTAGCTTCAGCACTATCAGAAACAGTAGCTTTGATAACACATTCTTGTTTAAGTTGAGCTTGTGACCAATCATCCTCATCAAAAAGAATCGGAGCTAAAAGAGAACGCATATGCCACTCTACATAGTAAGCTAACATACATAAAAATACATGTGCTTTGACTCGGTTAGCTGTGTAATGATAAATTGGGCGAACTTTTAAATCAACAGTTTTAAAACTACGGAAAGCCTGCTCGACCTGAGAAAGACTTTTATAAGCTTTGACAGTATCGGACGCTGATAAAATTTCCGGCTCTACCGAAGTACGGATAATATATAAACCATCTAATGCTGCTTCTAATTCAATTTTTTCTATATCTCTTTCAAATGAAAAGCTATCAGCTTTGATATCAATTTTAAAATGTTTTCCAACCTTGTAACGGTTCAGAACTTGTCCCACCTTTAAAGCAATATTTGATTCACCACGCAAAGTCCGTGTCTTTCTGGTAGTACTCGCAACTATTTGAAATAACTGTTTTTCTGTCGCCTGTAATAATTCTTCTCTATTTTTAGCTCTATCTGCTGCTAAAAAAGGATTACGGCAGCGCAAAGTCGGCGGTGTCGGCTTCCGTCCCGTCGAACTTTGCAAGACAGCAATTAATCTTTCTTCTGGATAATCTGGAGATGATATTTCTGCAATGTTCTTTTCGTCGAATAATGATAGTTGAATACAATCTTGTTCTAATAAGGAGCGGATTTGACTAGAACGTAACGCACTAATCCAGTCAATTTGATGTTCTTTCTGAAAAGATGATTTAATCCGAGTTGACGAAATTATTCCCCTGTCTCCAACCCAGATTACTTGTTTAATACCAAATCGAACTCTGACTTTTTCTATTTGTTTTGTAAAAGTTGTCGGGTCACTAGTATTTCCTTCAAATACTTCAACTGCGATTGGACATCCTTCTTTGTTACAAAGCAGTCCAAATACAATTTGTAATTTTCCTTTTTTGCCATCGCGATTATAACCGTATTCAGCTAATGGACAAGTTTTTCCCTCAAAATAACTGCTGGAAACGTCATATAAAACTAATGCTCCTTCTTCTAAATGTATTGCTGCTAAATTATTTTCAATTGTTCCTTGCTTTTCTAGCAACCAATCCATTGCTTTATATAATTCGTCTTCATCCGCACCTGATACTCCTAACATTTCTCCGAGACTAGAAAAACAGGTTTCATCATTCAATCCTCTTGATGTAGCTAATTTAGAACGTGGGTCAATAATCCGTGCCACAATCATCGCCAACACCAATCTTCGTTCTCTGGTATTTTCTTCATGAATCAAGTTATGTAAACCTGTTTTCTTTAAACTTCCCAGCACTGCTGCCACATGACCATGAGGACGACTACGAACTACTTCAAAGGCTTGTGGCAAACTCTCGACTGCTGTGCCACCCTTCAACAGTAATTGCAAACCATCTACTGCATGGTCTGGCAATTTTGAGAGATTTGCCAGGGTTCGTTTGCGTACTTTATCTCCTTCGCGGTAAGACTCGCGAAGCAACACTGCGGGCGGAGAGTTTCTGTTAGGAATACGTTCTATATACATGGCTACAATTATGCCATTTTCTAAACGTTGAAAATCTTAAATAAATCTTAAATTACATGGGTACAAGCATGAGAATTTAAAAGCCTGCATTGCTCTGAATGCAGGCTTTTCAGCTACATTTAGTACATTTGTGCAGGGGGAAGTTCAGTTTCAACATCTCTAACTGTGCGGCTCTGAGCGCAGCCGAAGGTTTTAAGCCATCAACTAGCATCTTTCTATAAAATATAGGCATCAGAACTGATGTAGCTTGTGTTGATAAGCTTTATCGCAATCAATTGGCTCCATTAGTGATGAAGATTGTTTATTTTTATTTGTCAAGCTAGAAGATACACCAAAACCTGCAATCATTGGAGACACCTATGATAACTACATTTCAAGAGCATATTATCATGTTATTTTTCTTGCGTTTACCCTGCTTGATAACCTTATTTAATTAATACTCAAAGGCGCATTTTGTTGATTATACGTCTTTTCTAAATGTCGCGCACCTTCTAAAGAGCAGTCTTTCACAAATACAAAATGAGGTATCCAAAACCACTTGAGGAAACGAAAACTCCATCCGGTTGCTTTTTCCCAAGAACCAAAACGAGTACGATTATTTCCTAAATCTTCCATATAGTAAGTGTGACGTGCGTAAAAACCAGGAAGAATTGTTACTTCCCAGGTAACTTTATGTGGTGGTTCTAGTTCAATAATTTTAGCGATCGCCGGCATTTTATAGAAATACCAGCTACGTATCGGTTGAAAGCACCAAATTAAGTGTTTGTCAAGTTTTAACTCGCTATTAAAAGCCCAAAAGAAACAATTATTCCACTGATACCATGTGTTTGGACGAGTGAATTTTTCCCACATCACATCACGGGGAATATTCACATCCACATATCCATGTATTGGGGTCATGTCTTCTGATAATTCTAGGATTTCTGCTTTCATCACGCATTAGTGCAAAGAATAATTCTGTGTTCTGTGTGTTTTTTTACCCCAAAGAATTCTGCAAATGTTTGAGAATTAAGGGGTAAACGTCTTTAGCAGCATTTTTACCAAAAATACAATCGAGATGACCGTAGTTGGGAATTACATGACGAGTATAAATATTGCCGTTTTTTTCTTGGAGTAAATTATAAGTCATTTCTGTACTTTCAGGTAGCCAACAGTTATTTTCTACACCATGGATGAAAGTGATTGGAATTGCTAATCTTTCTAAATGAGGAAGGTAAATATCTTCTCCATTGGCATTAACTATATGACCTTTACGAACTATTAAAGCTAGATGCTCAAATGTGTTAATGTTGGCTAAGCCAAACATTTCGTGTAAAGAATTGTAGGTGGCTGTATTTAATTGATCCAACTGATACAGTTGACCGTATAAAAAAGAAATACGACGACTTACTGGACTAGTATCTGCGACTCCAGCATCTACTGGATACAATCTTAATGCTTTGTCAAATAATTCATTCAGCCAATCTGCATGACTATCAACGTAAGCGGTTAGTGAATTTATACCTAGATTTTCTAACAAGGAAGGTATATATAACCCAGATTTTAACTGAGTCATAAATGGTACTTTGCTATGGGTGGCAACTTGCGAGCAAACTACAGAACTTACACCTTGCAATCCTGCTAACATTGCCATAAAAAAGGTGGTAGCACCAAAGCAATGCACTACAGCTTGGATAGTTTCTGCTCCTGTGATTTCACGTATTTTATCTACTGCTGCAGGATAATCGTAGAGAGCTACGTCATCGCCAGTATAATTGGTATGAGATGCTGGTAATTCAATGCTAGAACGGTAATCTAGTAACCAAACATCGTAACCATAGGCATATAGATATTCAAGTAAGTTAGTTTCTATAGTGTCTATGGCGAAAATTAAGCTGGATACTCCTAATCCGTGGACTAACATTACTGGTTTTGTGCCACCTTTGTAACGAGTTAGTTTTAGTTGGACAGAATCGCTCGTTTCAAAGAAATATACTTCTGGAGCGCAAACTCGTAGTTGGCGTTTTTTCCGGGGTGGTGCATCAGGATTAAAAATTACTGGTTTGGCGAAAATCTCACTGTAAGTGTCAAATAATGCACCTGCAAAGAAATGTCCAAAACGTGCTGTTAGTTCTAGACGTTGTTGGAGGTTATTGGTATTTGTCACTCGCAGTGTAGAGATTTGACGCATGAAATCTGTTGGCTGGATGTTTAAGATTCCTTGTCCGAGTACTGGAGTGCGAATACTATTACCGTCGTGAATGGTAATATATAATGTTGTTGTGTCTGCCCAAAGGTCAAAACCCGGTTGGTCGTGAATAAGTTTATAACCGTCTAAGTAGTAGACTTTACCATCCTCGGCTGTCATTTTCATCCGGTAAAGTATACGTCGGATGCCAACTTCGTCAGGGTCGATGATAAATAAGTTAAATTCACCATATGTTACTGTTAGAGGCTGGGCTGATAACATTGGCGCAATTACAGTACCGACCATTCTGGCTTGATGATTCTCGTTATTTAGCATCTCCTCTAGATCGTCGGAGGTGATGGTAAGGGTAAATTCAAAGGGAGATTTTTCTATTCCTGGTTGCCAATATCCCCTCATGGTTTCGGTAAACTGAATACCGGGACGCTGTTTTCTAGCTACACGTAAGGGTGTTGAGGGTAAATCATAATTAATTGTCCAATTATAATCTTCTGCTATTAAAGCACAACAACGCTCTGCGATCGCAGATATTGTGAGTAATGGATTTACGCCTAATGAGCAGGGAATTACTGAACCATCACAAACGTATAAGCCTTTATGAACTGCTGTGGTGTCACCAGTAAATACTTGTCCTTTATGGTTGACTACTCCATGTTCCCCATTTTCTGCCATGATACAGCCTCCTAGAGGATGGACGGTAATCAAATCTTTCTCAAATAGATTACTCCACAAAGGATTGGGAAGCTTTGTTCCTCCTAATGGACGGGTGGCTTGTTCTATGCGATCGTGTACTCGCTCAAATACTGGTTCTTTACCCACACCATCCCAGTCAATCCGTAATCTATCCTCTTCTAGATACATCCGACCATTAGCATTATCATGAGTCATCACCAAGTACGTTTGAGTGTTTCTGACAGCACCTGTATAAGCTCCATAGATTAAGCTACTTAACTCTCGTTGCTTTTCTTTGACTTTGTCTGGGAAACCCTTGTCTGTGTCTTCTCCCATTAACTGAGCTGCACCTGCCAAAGCTGCGGGAAGAATTGAGGCGATCGCTCCTGGCATAGAACCTTCTTCGATTACCATACTATTATCTAACTGTGGCTGTTCGCGCATATCAATTATACCAGTGATGCATGGTCCCACAGGTTCTACTGATTCAGTTTGACTACCAAAACCAATACCATTAATTGGCACATCATTATTATAGCCAAATGCCATCACATCACCATTACCACTCATATGCTGTCCCAACTGCTGAGATACAGCTAAATTATCAGCCGCAGACCGTAATAAAATTTCTGTAGAGCCGAGTGTACCAGCTGCCAAAATCACAATATCTGCGCTGACAAATAAAGTCGGAGCATTAAATTTTTCTCTACCAGAATCTAAAATTTGGTAATGAACTAACCAGTGATTTCCTTCTCGTTCAATCCATCTTACTGATACTTGAGTATAAATTTCTGCACCATAATTTTTAGCATCAGGCAGATAATTCATTAAGACAGTGTTTTTTGCTTGATTATTACATCCAGAAACACAATCACCACAGAGATTACAAGCTTTTTGCTCCACACCTACGTGATTAACTCCATCTTGAAAAGTTACATTAATCGGTGGACGGTAGAATTTTTCATTTAAATATTCAGCAGATTTTAAGAGTGCATCTAACTTTCTTAAAGATGGAAAATTTTGGGGATAAGGTATCGGCCTAAGCATTTGCTCCGCCCGAACATACCCTTGATGTAGTAAAGTATTAATGTCATCACGAAAAGCTTGAGGAAAATCCTCAAAAATTCGTGGCTCGGCACGTAGAGATACACTAGCATTTAGTAACGAAGTACCACCTAACCCGCAACCAACCAAAACATTAATATCTTTATTTACGTGAAAATCATACAAACCTGTGCGGGAACCGAGGTGTTTTTGAGGTAGGTCGAGTTGCATTTCTCCTAGTGCTTCTAATTCATTATCTGGGTATTCACCAGGTTGTATCTCTTTACCGCGTTCTAACACACACACTTGTTGTCCAGCGCGAGCAAGACGTGAAGCTGCAATACCACCACCATAGCCAGAACCAACAACCACAACTCTATAGTGATTTTTAATATTTTCAATCGGGGATGATAAACGATTCATAGTAACAAGCTTTAGTTGGTTAATGTAAAGTCTCTATCAAGAGACAATTTGCATATTTAATCTTTGTTTCAAGAAAATTCAGGGTGTTTCCGTAAAATCAGCAAATTGACTATTTGCTGATTGAATAGTTGTCTGTATCAACAACTTCCGGGAAAACGCGGTTTTCTTATTGTGATGATAGATAAATACTAATGATTAGCTGTGATTTCAATCACTGTTCCCGAAATTCCGTAGGAGTGTTTCCTGAATGAATCCCCTTGAATCTAGTATGAGTGGGAGCTATGACCCATATTTGGTAGTACTCTCTGTTACTATTGCTATTTTTGCTGCATATACAGCCCTTGACTTAGCTGGACAAATTAGTTCTAGTAAAAGATATACCAAAATTGGCTGGTTAATAAGTGGTGCATTGGCCATGGGAACTGGTATCTGGTCGATGCACTTTATTGGAATGTTGGCTTTTGGTCTTGCAGTTCCTGTCAGCTATGATTCGCTGGGTGTAATTATTTCTATGGTAATTGCGATTATGATATCAGGAATTGCGCTGTTAATTGTCAGTAGAGATTTGCTTGGTATCACAGAGTTGCTGATTGGTAGTCTGCTGATGGGACTAGGAATTATTGGAATGCATTACACTGGTATGGCAGCAATGCGGTTTCCTGGGAGCATTCACTATAACTATCTTCTAGTGGGGTTATCTGGACTAATTGCGATCGCTGTATCAGGAATTGCGCTGTGGTTGGTATTTCATCTTCAAGAGGTCAAGTCTAAGATTACTGCTAGATATCTGAAACTAGGTGGTGCAGTTATTATGGGTCTAGCCATACCACTAACACATTACACTGGGATGTTAGCAGCTAGTTTTTATGCTAGTAATCAGATAATAAAGGACAATTCTTCTCTTGAAACATCAATTCTTTCTGCCATTACTAGCACTGTCACTTTTGCTATTTTAGGAGTAGCCTTACTAATATCTTTAGAAAAAAAAGTTATAGAACGAACTGCTGCATTGGTCAAGTTAGAAGTTGAAATTGTCGAACGCAAGCACACAGAGCAGCAGCTGCGAGAACGAAGTGTACAGTTAGAAGAAACTTTAGCAAATTTAAAACGCACTCAATCGCAATTAGTACAAACAGAAAAAATTTCTTCACTTGGTCTATTAATAGCTGGTATTGCCCATGAAGTAAATAATCCGATAAGTTTTATTGCTGGAAATTTAACATACGCTCAAGAATATGTTGACGACTTAGTAAAACACCTTTACCTTTACCAAGAAAATTATCCCACAGCTACAGAAGCTATTCAAAATCATGCCAAGGAAATAGAGTTGGAATATCTGCTAGAAGATTTACCCAAAACAATTTCCTCAATGAAATTAGGTGCTGACAGAATTGAACAAATTATGCGATCGCTGAGAAGCTACTCTCGTGCAGATAACAACGCAAAAGAAAGTGCAGATATTCACGAATGTTTAGAAACTACATTAATGATTTTGCAGCACCGTTTGAAACCAAATTCTGAACGTCCTGAGATTCAAATTATCAAAGAATACGGGGATTTACCAAAAATTGAATGTTACGCAGGACAACTCAATCAAGTATTTATGAACTTACTGGCAAATGCGATAGATGCTTTAGAAGAATCAAATATAGGCAAAACTTTCTCTGAGATTCAACAGCAACCTAATAGCATTATGATTCGTACAGAAATTACTAATCAGGAAACACCTTTAGTTAATATCCATATTCAAGATAATGGATGTGGTATGTCTGAAACTGTTCAAGAGCAGATGTTTGAAGACTTTTTTACCACAAAACCCAAAGGCAAAGGTACTGGTATTGGACTTGCCATCAGTTACCAAATTATTACTGAAAAACATCATGGCAAGATTAAATGTTTATCTTCTCCTGGCTGTGGTACTGAATTTATAATTCAGATTCCTGTGGTTGATTAAATCTACATTATAAAGTTATTCAGCTTGTTTAAGTCGTCGATTGTATAGCCCCGTGTAGCCATGTCTTTTTCCTTAGTTTTTATCTTGTAAATAAATGTAACTCTTTGTAAATAATTATTCAAACCTCTTGACAGGTAGTGTTAACCGTACCTTGATAGGTATGAATACCGCCAAAGAATGTAAGGGTGGGTTTTGCGCGGATCTGTGGTAGAACCCGAAGTCTTGATGCAAACCCACCCCATCAACTGAAGGAAAAAGAATGTAGCGCGGATCTATTGTAAAAGCGTAAAAAAGCTGCCCAATTTTTGACCAAAATATTAAAAGCTGTACTTGACTAACATTTCAGACTTTAGTTTTCCAAGTATCTTGATTCAGAGGGAGCAGGGAACGGGCAATATTTTCTTGTTCTCTGCTCCCTATTCCCTGTTCCCTTTTTTCGTTTTTATATTTTCTAGAGAAAAATTGCGACAATTGGTTAAATGTTTTAAAGTGACTGATTGGATGCAGAGCTACTGTAATAGTTAAAGGTTCAAGTCCTAAGTACTTAGATGTATGTATATTTAAACACTAAAAACTATGAACAAAGAAAATTTGGAAATTTTACTACTGAGTTACAAAAGTAAATTTTTAGGATAGTATCTTTTCCAGTTTCTAATTTTCTCCCACTAGTGAGAGTGATGATTGCTTTTGCCTCAAAACAGGCAGGATAGAAATAAATCGCGTCTCTTTCATCCCTAAATGATTCACGAAAAGATAACCAGCAAATGACAACCACCGAGACGACAATTCAGTTTAGTGACACACGGGATATTGATAAGGACGTTCTTTTGGCTCTATACAAAGCTAATAACTGGTCATCCTCAGAAAAACCAGAACAATTGTACCAAGGGCTAATGAATTCTCACTCGCTGATTTCTGCATGGGATGAAGAAAAGCTGGTAGGGTTAGGCAATGCTATATCTGATGGTTTTTTGGTGGTGTACTATCCTCATCTACTGGTTTTGCCAGAATATCAGCGACAGGGTATCGGTAGCACTATCTTAGAATTACTCGTATCTCGATATCCTGGCTTTCATCAGCATGTGTTACTAGCCGATAGAAAAGCTTTTGGCTTTTATAAAAAGTGTGGTTTTGAGCGTGCTGGGAATGCTGAACCAATGTGGATTTATGCAGGTAATGATTTCTAAGATACAAATATATTTGTGTTTCAGCCTTAAGATTCTGTTATGAAGGGGTGTAATCGCGTTAGCGTGTAAGGACATAGTTAAGTTATTTTAAGAACCGCTTACCGATGAACCAAACTTTTACGGTTGCTCCAATGGAGAATCCCATTCATGACTCTATCCAGAAAACTCAACAACAATTAAATATCAAGCAATTAACTATTATTATTTGTGAGTTTCTTTTAGCATTACCTCTTGGTTTTGCTTTTTCTCGTTTTAATATTGGTGGGATTGCTTGGATATTTGGAGGTATTACTTCTGGAGCAATTATATTTCAAAGTTGTCGAGCTTTATTTAATTATTCTCCTCAGCCTAATCGTAATGCCAGAAAAATTGGTATGGTACTTGTAGGGCTAACTATTGGCGCTTCAAATGCCCACGCAAATCTAGGTAATGTTGCTGCTAGTTTACCAATTTTTCTGCTTATAACCTTTTTTCTATTATTCAGTGGTACTATTATTGGTTATATTTACTCATGTCTAAGCAAGACCAACTTATTAACGGCGATGCTAGCTACCGTTCCTGGTGGTGTGGGTGTGATGTCAGCGATCGCTGCTGATTACAACAGGAATGTGACTTTGGTGGCTTTAGTTCAAATTATCCGTGTTACTTCTGTAGTTTTATTTATTCCATTAATAGCAAGACTTGCAGGTGCTAGTCAATTTAATCAAGTAACTTTGCCTGGTAAAGGTGCTTTACTTAATTTAGAGCCATCTTATTTAGGGTTATTACTTCTAGCGTTGTTAGTAACATATTTAGTAGTCAATGTTGCTGAATTGTTAAAAATTCCAGCTGGGGCTTTTTTTGCAGCATTATTAGTTGGTATCAGCTTTAGTCCTTTGTTAAACTACTTATTTATTAATAATCATATTGAGTTTATCCCACCACGTTTATTTAATTTTATCGGACAAATTCTTTTAGGGATAACTATTGGTGAATATTGGGGAGACAAAACAAGTGTAGGTAAAAAGACAATCGCATATGCTTTGATGTCAACAATCATGACATTAATAGCAGGAGCGATCGCTGCTATCATAGTTTGGAAGTTAACTCCATGGGATTGGTTGACTTGTCTTTTGGTTACAGCACCAGGTGGTTCCGCAGAAATGATTTTGGTAGCATTAGCACTAGACCATAATGTGGAAATTGTCACAGCAGGACATTTAGTCAGATTAATTGCAATTAATTGCTCTTTACCATTATGGGTATTTCTATTTCGCCGTCTTGATAATCTGGGGGGATGATGTAAAGGTGGGTTTAACAGATAGTGCTTACAACCCACCCTATGACAAATCCTGAGAGTATCCACACTCTCTACAGTGTGACAAATGCTTATAAGTTAAATTGTGGCAATTTGGACATTCAACGTATTGATAATACCCACAGTGTGGACAATGACTATCCTGATGGCGAATTTTTTTAGCACAATTGATACAGCGTGAATTTTGAACTCTATTAGCAGCTTGAACTTTCGGATTAAAGACTACTCTCTGTAAAAACTTGATGATTCCAAAACCAATCAGTGGAATTACTAAGATATAAACATAACTGATTAGAAAAAGTAATCCACCTAAAAGCGCACTGATAATATTAAAGAGGAATTCAAATACTGCTCCAACTTGCAGAAATTCAAAAATTTTCAGAATTAGTGGTATTAAAAATATAACTAGCAAATGCCAGCTAAGCAACGAGATTAAACCATATCTTCTACGTTGAGCGAATTTATGAACTAATAGAGCAACAAAAATTAATGGTAGAAGAAACAAAGATTGGAAAGCAAGTTGAATGCTAGGATACCAAAATGATGCTTGTTTATAACCTGCTTCAACTGTTTCAAATTGCTTGTTATCTTTCAGTAAATTTATGAAAGTAACGCTTTCTGATTTAGTAACTAGTTGATTTTTGAGGTTAGAAATTTCTTGGGAAAGTGTAGAAATATTACGATTATTTTCATCTAGTCTTTGCTTGGCTTTTTCTGCACTGACAGCATTAATCGATTGGTCGCTTCTTTGACCTGCTATTTTTTCTAAGAGTGTAGAGTCATATTGAGCGCGAATGTTACGATTTGATTTTTCAAGTGTATTTATTTGCTCTTGTTTGCGATTAATTGTTGTTACGATTTGCCTATTTGCAGTGTTATAAATGTTATCTTTATACTTACCATAGTTTAAGCATATTTCTGAGACTTGACCAAGGTTGCCTTCTTCTGCTTGTTGATAAGTCTGCTGAAATAGTGGTGGACTGGCTGTATTATTATATGGTGACAATATAAGCTGGATAGTTTGATAATCTTTATCTTTAGCTTTTTGCGTACGGTAATCTCTCCATTCAGAATAACATGGATAAGCTTGTGTGGGACTGATATGCCATCTACTAATATCATCTAGTCCGGCAAAAACATTGATTAAGATAAAGATATCAATGAGAATAATGACAATCAAACTAACTTTATTTAGCGGTTCGTTATTGATTGTCCTTGACCTATTAAAAAATTGGTTTAAAAGACGGCGTATTCTGGCAAACATATTAAGTATTGAATAAGTATGTTGTTTAAACTTATTCTAGTCGCTTAATTTATTTTTAGTTTCTTTTGTTTCCAGAAGCTCGTATTAATTCTGCGACAATTGCAATGATTCCAGATGCTAGTATCAAAATAACGCTAAGAGCGTTAATATCGGGTTTCACCCCTGTTCTAATGCGACTGAAGATTTCCATTGGTAAAGTGTTGGAACCACTACCACCTGTGAATGTGGCGATCAGAAAATCATCTAAACTCAGAATAAATGCTAGTAAGCATCCTGCTATAATCGCTGGCATTAATTCCGGTAATAGTACTTTCACAAAAGCTTGGACTGGTGTAGCTCCTAAATCTAGCGCAGCTTCTTCTAAATACGGGTCTAAGTTTTTCAATCTGGAAGATACTACAAGACCAATGTAAGATAAGCAAAATACTATATGAGCAGCAATAATTGTCCAGATGCTTAGGGTAATTCCAAGTAGAGGAATGATAAACGCTGCTAAGAATACTAGAGTTGCTACTGCGATCGCTATGTCTGGAATTATCAGGGGTAGATAAGCAATCCCTCGATACAAAGATTTTCCTAGAAATTGGTAACGCGCTAATCCTACTGCCATTAGTGTTCCTAACACTGCTGAAACACCTACCGCACAAAATCCAACTATCAAACTGTTTTTTAATGCTGATAATATCCGTTCGTCATTAAATAATCTATTATACCACTCCCATGTAAATCCTTCCCATTTTGCGCTGTAAGGTGACTGGTTGAAACTGTAAAAGCCAAGCACTAGTATGGGTAGGTACATCAAAATATACATCAGCATAGAGAAAACCGCTTGCCATATAGCACGCGGTCTTTTGTGCGATGGAGATATATTCACGTTTTTATTATTTTTTACCTAGTTCTTCCTTATCAAGATTATAATCTCATATATTTTTTTCTTTGTCAATGCTAATTATCTTATACGGGTTTTGTGAATATTTCGCGTTATACCAATATACACGCGGGGGCAGGTTTTGTATAAATATTTCGCATTATACCAACATACACGCGCTAAACCTGCCCCTACATTCCCCCATCACCC
>Ga0224723_1001713_pt1 | contig 12954 bp, 11 predicted proteins | sample Balambano_FR2_Me_FD_161647 | JGI IMG/M metagenome (GOLD analysis project Ga0224723, IMG submission 161647) | Freshwater sediment microbial communities from Lake Towuti, South Sulawesi, Indonesia - Balambano_FR2_MetaG | ecosystem: Environmental > Aquatic > Freshwater > Lake > Sediment | place...
CACCCAGCACTCTATCCCCCTACCCACTATTTAAAAATGACAGAAAAACAAATTTTTCGTAACCGTGTGGTTGATAAAGGTCAATTAAGAAATCTAATTTCTTGGGCCTTTACCCACTACGGTACTGCCCGCACTGCGGTAATGGCTGATAAATTAAAAGACTTAGGCTTCCGCTATGCAACTCGGGCTGGTGTTTCTATCAGTGTTGATGACTTGATGGTGCCACCAAGTAAGCGATCGCTCTTAGAAGCAGCAGAAGCCGAAATCCGTGCAACTGAGGAACGCTACCAACGTGGTGAAATCACTGAGGTAGAACGTTTTCAGAAGGTAATTGATACTTGGAATGGAACCTCAGAAGCACTGAAAGATGAGGTAGTACGCCACTTCAAGAGTACTAACCCGCTTAACTCTGTATACATGATGGCATTTTCCGGAGCGCGGGGTAATATCTCCCAAGTCCGACAGTTGGTCGGTATGCGGGGACTGATGGCTGATCCCCAAGGAGAAATTATTGACTTGCCAATTAAGACTAATTTCCGGGAAGGACTAACAGTCACTGAGTATATTATTTCCTCTTACGGAGCGCGTAAAGGACTTGTAGATACCGCACTACGGACAGCAGACTCTGGATACTTAACTCGGCGTTTGGTGGATGTATCCCAAGATGTAATTATCCGGGAATTTGACTGCGGTACAGTCCGGGGTATCCCCCTACGAGCAATGACCGATGGTAATAAAGTTCTCATTAAACTATCCACACGTTTATTGGGACGGGTACTGAATGAAGATGTCATACATCCCACTACCAAGGAAGTAATCGCTCCTCGAAATACACCAATTGACGACGATTTGGCCAAATTTATCGAGAAATCTGGTGTAGAACAAGTTGTAGTTCGTAGTCCCCTAACTTGTGAAGCAGCACGTTCTGTTTGTCAACACTGTTATGGTTGGAGTCTAGCTCATGCCAAAATGGTAGACTTGGGTGAAGCTGTAGGTATTATTGCTGCTCAGAGTATCGGTGAACCTGGTACTCAGCTAACCATGCGGACTTTCCACACAGGTGGTGTGTTCACCGGTGAAGTTGCTAAACAAGTACGAGCGGAAGTTGACGGTACTATCCGTATTCCCAAAAAATTGCGGACAAGACCATTCCGGACTCGTCACGGTGAAGATGCAATGTATGTGGAAGCCAATGGTCACTTGAATTTAGATTCAGCCAATGGAAATGTAGAAATTTCAGTAACACAAGGCTCTACACTATATATTAATGACGGACAAAAAATTAAAACAGGGCAATTAATCGCAGAAGTAGCACTTGGTGCGAGAACTACTCGGATAAATACTGAAAAAGCTGTTAAAGATGTAGCCTCAGATATGGCGGGTGAAGTACAGTTTGCGGAAGTTGTACCAGAGCAAAAGACAGACCGTCAAGGTAACACAACTACTACAGCAGCGCGTGGTGGTTTGATTTGGATTCTCTCAGGAGACGTATATAATTTGCCACCTGGGTCTGAGTTAGTCGTTAACAATGGTGATTCTGTAGAAACTAATGGTGTGTTAGCAGAAACCAAGTTAACTACCCAACACGGTGGTGTAGTGCGTTTACCAGATACAGATGGACAAGGTAAGAATACTAGAGAAATCGAAATTATCACCGCTTCGGTAGTTTTAGACCAAGCGACGGTGACTGTCCAAAGTTCTCAAGGTCGGAACAATTATTTGGTGACCACAGCAAATAACCAAGTCTTTAACTTAAGAGCAACTCCTGGAACCAAGGTACAAAACGGTCAAGTGGTAGCAGAGTTAATTGACGATCGCTACCGGACTACTACTGGCGGGATGTTAAAATTCGCTGGTGTGGAGGTGCAGAAAAAAGGTAAGGCGAAACTTGGTTATGAAGTGGTAGAAGGGGGTACACTGTTGTGGATTCCCGAAGAAACCCACGAGGTGAATAAAGATATCTCCTTATTGTTGGTTGAAGATGGTCAGTTTGTGGAAGCTGGGACAGAAGTAGTTAAAGATATTTTCTGTCAAAATAGTGGCGTAGTAGAAGTTACTCAGAAAAACGATATTTTGCGGGAAGTTGTGATTAAACCCGGTGAACTGCTGATGGTAGATGACCCAGAAGCAGTTATTGGGCGCGATAATACTTTTATCCAACCTGGTGAAGAGTTATTAGGACAAGTAGCTACAGAACTGCGCTACATCCAATATGTAGAATCTCCCGAAGGACCCGCACTACTGTCTCGGTCTGTGGTAGAGTATGCTGTTCCCCAAAATCCAGATGTACCTTCTACAACCTCAGTTAGTCAACAAACTGGACGGAGCATTCAACTACGAGCAGTACAACGGTTGCCATACAAAGATTCTGAAAGAGTGAAATCTGTAGAAGGTGTAGAACTTCTCCGGACACAACTAGTATTGGAAATAGATGGTACAAGTGGAGACGCTGACCATAATGCATCACCACTGGCTGCGGATATTGAATTAATCGTTGATCCTGCAGATTCAGAAATACAACGTTTACAGTTGGTAATACTAGAATCTTTAGTCATCAGACGAGACATTGCCGCTGATGCAACCCAAGGTAGCACAACAACTAGTTTAGAAGTAGAAGATGGGCAAACTATTGCACCTGGTGCTGTAGTAGCGCGGACAGAAATTCTCTGTAAAGACGGTGGTATAGTGAGGGGTGTGCAGAAAAGTACAGAAGCTGTACGTCGTTGTTTAGTGCTGCGTTCATCAGATATGGGGACAATGCACGTCAAAGAACAACCATCTGTGAAAGTGGGTGACTTGGTAGTTGAAGGATCAGAAATTACTCCTGGTGTATTTGCTACTCTTACAGGGCAGGTAATAGCTGTATCATCAGGTAATCGCCAAGAAACTGCCACAGATAGCAGCAAACTTGCTACTAATCCTTCATACTCTGTTACCATCCGTACTGGTCGTCCATACCGAGTAAGTCCCGGTGCAGTACTGCAAGTAGAAGATGGCGGATTGGTACAGCGTGGTGATAACTTAGTGCTACTAGTTTTTGAACGCGCCAAAACTGGAGATATTATCCAAGGTTTACCACGGATTGAAGAACTACTAGAAGCACGTAAACCCAAAGAAGCGTGTATTTTGGCCAAGCGTTCGGGTGAAGTGAAAGTAGTTTACGGCGATGGAGATGAAGCGATCGCAGCCAAGATAGTAGAAGCGAATGGTGTGGTTACAGATTATCCCCTTGGACCTGGACAAAACTTAACAGTTCCTGATGGCACCCAAATACAAGCGGGAGATATGTTAACAGATGGGCCAAGTAATCCCCACGAGATTCTAGAAACATTCTTTAACCTAGGTTCTGAAGACGGGATATACGCTTGTGCAACACTAGCATTATCTAAAGTACAGACATTCTTAGTTAACGAAGTCCAATCTGTGTATCAATCTCAAGGTATTGACATCGCTGACAAACACATAGAAGTAATTGTTAGACAGATGACCAATAAAGTACGGGTTGATGACGGAGGTGACACAACAATGTTACCAGGAGAATTGGTAGAACTGCGGCAAATCGAGCAAGTAAATGAAGCAATGTCAATTACTGGTGGTGCAAAGGCACAATATACACCAATGTTGCTAGGTATTACCAAAGCATCATTGAATACAGACAGCTTTATTTCCGCTGCATCATTCCAAGAAACAACACGGGTACTAACCGAAGCTGCGATTGAAGGTAAATCTGATTGGTTACGTGGTCTGAAGGAAAACGTGATTATTGGACGATTAATACCCGCAGGTACTGGGTTTAATGCTTATGAAGAACCCGGTATTGTTGATGACTACGCTGCTATTGAAAGCAGTAGTGTCTTAGATGAAGTTGACGATCCGCTGGATATGGTTCTAGATGACCGGACAGCACGTAGTTATAATTTGGATTCTCCAATTGGAGAAACTGGATTTACTACCAGACGTACAGAAAGGTCAATTCTAGATGAAGAAGATGATGAATTGATTGCTGGTGAAGTTAGCGATTTAGTCGAAGAAGAAGAATTTGACGACATCGATGACATGGACGAAGATGAGGATGATTTTGAAGATGAAGATGAAGTTTAGAGGGAGTAGGGAGTAGGGAGTAGGGAGTAGGGAGTAGGGAGTGGGGAGAGAAGGGGAGAAGGTTAACAACAAAACCTACCCCACCCGAGGATAACGTTGCACTCAGCACTCCTTCCCCGCACCTAGCACCCAGCACCCAGCACCCAGCACTCAGCACTCAGCACTCCTTCCCCGCACCCAGCACCCAGCACCCAGCACTCAGCACTCTCTTACGCACTCAGCACTCCTTCCCCGCACTCTGCTAAGATAATCTCGTCTTTGTGTAAATTAAATAAGTTTTCGGAGTATAGTTTTGGAACGTACATTCTTAGAAGTAAAACCTGATGAAGTACAACGGAGTACAACTTTGGAACGCACATTTTTAGCAATTAAACCTGATGGTGTACAACGTGGAATAGTGGGAGAGATTATCTCTCGCTTTGAAACAAAAGGTTTTACTTTAGTTGGCTTAAAATTAGTGAAAGTCAGCCGTCAACAAGCTGAAGCTCATTATGACGTACACCGTGAACGTCCTTTTTTTCCTGGTTTGGTAGATTTTATCACCTCCGGCCCTGTAGTCGCTATGGTTTGGGAAGGTGATGGTGTTGTTGCATCTGCAAGAAAGATGATTGGAGCAACTAATCCGCTAAATTCAGAACCAGGAACAATTCGCGGAGACTTTGCGGTGAATGTTGGTAGAAACATTATCCACGGTTCTGATGCGATTGAAACTGCACAAAATGAAATTGCTTTGTGGTTTAAAGAGGAAGAGTTAGTTTCTTGGCAACCTCATATGATGGCTTGGTTGCGCGAGTAGTAATATTCTTGTAGAGACGACCCGGTGGGTCGTCTCTTTAATGATTTAATTTGTATTATTCTGTGAGTTCGCGGTTTTCATGTTCTGGGGGTTGTTTCTTCTAGAGTCCGTTTGGAAAAACCCCAAGCCAAGATAACGCCGATCGCTGTAATCATGATCCATTGAGGTGGTACAAAGGCTTCGTTGACTACTTTTAGTAATAATCGCAAACCGACTAAAGCTACAGTTATATAACCTGCATCTTCTAGATGTACATATTCATCCAACCAGCGGATAAATAAACCTGCCATAAAACGTAATGTGATAATGCCAATGGTTGTACCTGTAAGCACTAACCAAGTTTCGTTAGAAACGCCGATCGCTGTGGTTACACTATCTAAGGAAAAAGCTAAATCTGTAAGTGCAATTACTGGTATTACTTGTAGTAAAGAACTAAAACGAGGTCCATGGTGGAGATGGTCTTCATTTTCTTCGGAAGTGAAATGTTGAAACACTAACCATAGCAGATATACTGCACCTAGCAATTCAAACTGCCAAAACTTTTGTACCCAAGTTGCTGTAAGTAGCAGAGTAATACGGAGAACATAAGCTACCACTAATCCGATATTTAATGCTTCACGTTCAAGCTTTTTATCCTCCAAACCTTGGGCGATCGCAGCGAGAGCGATCGCGTTATCAGCAGATAGCACCGCTTCGAGAAGCACCAAGATTAGCAGAACTATAGGCGCTTCCACACTAAAGTGGAAGTGTAAGTAGTTAAAAATTTGGTCTAGCATTTAGAGTTTATCAAGCTGCCGCTCAAAAATCAGTTAATGGTCAAAGGTAATCTTAAATTCACACAAGTGTCACCATTCTAGTATAGCTTAACCTTGCATTAGGTAATTTTGTTAATAAAACCGCAAATATAATAATAGGACTTACGCAACTGGCACATTTTCTACCGTAGGGTGTGTGACGCTTCGATAAAATTTCAACGTAGCGATGAGACTTTTAGCGTCACGCACCATTATTGGATTGTGACTAAACTTCGCTTATAGAAAAATATGGTAGCTGACAAATTGCTTTTAAAACTTGTGTCAACTGGCTTGCATCGTCAGATTCATTTAAGTTTAATAATGGCATTAACTGGTAAGTTGGAGGTGTACCTTGTTGAAGATTCACAAATTGATAACGCTGTCCATTTGTCGCTAATCCCCAAACCGATGGTTGCGACTCTAAACTTTTGAAAGCATGAGACAGTAGTTGTGGTAAACCTTCACTAACATCGATAGCGCTATTCTTCGTTTCTATCACTAACACCCAAAAAGGAGGTGCTGCATTATTCAGACTATGAATAGCTAAAATATCCATCCGTCCAGTAATTCTTTTGTTTTCATCTTCAACGGAAACAGCGATCGTGTCTTCCATCGTCAAGCGAATAGGCACATCATAAAATCCAGTTAAACGCATTAGAGGAGCAAGTGTCAAAAATTTAACTAAACCCTCAGAAATTTTACTTATTCCAAGATAGCGACGGAAATCGTTTCTAATTCGGGATAAATCTTGCTGTTCCAACTTGGTAAGAGGTTCTAATATCAATAAATCTGAAAATGGAGCATTGACAATTTCTTCAAGCTTCAATAAACGATATACATCATTGAGTGATAAACTGCTAGCTTCTAATGTTATTGGCATAGTAGTTGATTACTAAATTTTTAGTAAAATTTCATTATATTAACTTATTAGGTGATACATCCGCAGCAGCTTTTACACTCCACCAGCTAGTGCATTCACGTTTAATTAATCTTTAGGTACAATATCAATTCTGTAACCGAGTGCATCAAGAAACTCAACTAACTTGAGAATTTCTGCACCACCAGTTTCATTAAGAATTTTATCTAGTTGTTCGTGATGTTGCTGAGCAATATCAGAAAAAGTACCCAATTGCTTGCGTGCTGCAATTACATCATCTAATGCAGAACTTAATATTTTAGGGTCATAACCATCTTCATCAAGCTCCAACATTACAGCGATATAACCAGCAGCACGTTCTGAGTTTTTTAGTGATGAAACAAGGTATTCATGATAACTTCTACTAGCTGGTGCTTTTACGTTTTTCATATTCACTCCAATATTGCCTTGCTTTTAAAATGTCTTGTTCTTGACTACTTTTATCTCCACCGCATAGCAGAAGTATAATAATTGATCCTTTCTGCCCAAAATAAATGCGATATCCTGGTCCATAATCAATTCTTAGTTCCAAAACTCCTTCTCCAACTCCACGGTAATCTCCTAAATTACCACTTGCTACACGCTTTAACCTTTTTTCGATTTTATCAATCGCACGATTGTCTCGTAAAGCATCAAGCCATTCTGCAAAAGGTTCTCTTCCATCTTCGGTAGTGTAGTTCTGAATTTCCCGTGGTTGTGCTTCCATGAAGGTATTTTAAGTCTGACATCAGCAAAATGTAGCCTGAATATCCTTGCTATTTGTACCCTTCTTCACGAAAATCAAAATATTTGCGAATAAATATAGCTAAAAATATAGAGTAATACCGAGTCGGATAAATATATGTCCCAGCCAACGATAGAATCGATTCTTCAGGAAAACCGTCTATTTACACCCAGTGCTGAATTTTCCCAAAACGCACAAATCAAAAATCTGGAAGATTACCAACGTCTCTACGATAAAGCCAAAGCTAATCCCGAACAATTCTGGGCGGAGCTTGCCCAACAAGAGTTACACTGGTTTCAAACATGGGATACTATCCTTGATTGGCAACCTCCTTTTGCCAAGTGGTTTGTTAATGGCAAAATTAATATCTCCTACAATTGCTTAGATAGACATCTAACTACATCGCGGAAAAACAAAGCCGCTATTATTTGGGAAGGAGAACCAGGAGATTCCCGCACCCTCACCTACGCACAATTACACCGAGAAGTTTGTCAATTTGCCAATGTTATCAAACAACTTGGGGTGAAGAAAGGCGATCGCGTCGGCATATATATGCCCATGATACCAGAAGCGGCGATCGCCATGCTCGCCTGTGCCCGAATTGGTGCAACACATAGCGTAGTTTTTGGTGGTTTTAGTGCAGAAGCATTGCGCGATCGCTTAGTCGATGGACAAGCAAAGTTAGTCATCACCGCCGATGGTGGTTGGCGAAAAGATGCTATAGTATCCCTGAAAGAACAAGTAGATAAAGCCTTAGTAGATAACGCAGTTCCATCTGTAGAAAACGTCTTAGTGGTCAAACGTACCGCTCAAGAAATTAAAATGGAACCACAACGCGACCATTGGTGGCATGAATTACAAGCTAATGTGAGTGCAGATTGTCCTGCTGAACCGATGGATAGCGAAGATATGCTATTCATACTCTACACCTCCGGTAGTACAGGTAAACCGAAAGGCGTAGTTCATTCAACAGGTGGTTATAACTTATACACTCACATGACCACCAAATGGATATTTGACTTACAAGACACAGATGTATATTGGTGTACTGCGGACATCGGTTGGATTACAGGGCATAGCTACATCGTCTACGGTCCCTTATCCAACGGTGCAACCACTGTTATGTATGAAGGAGCGCCCCGTGCTTCCAACCCAGGCTGTACTTGGGACATCATCGAAAAGCTAGGTGTGACAATTTTTTATACTGCGCCTACTGCCATTCGCGCCTTTATAAAAATGGGTGAACATTTACCCAAAGTTAGGAACTTATCAAGTTTGCGGTTACTAGGAACTGTCGGCGAACCAATTAACCCTGAAGCTTGGATGTGGTATCACAAAGTCATAGGTGGAGAACGCTGTCCGATTGTTGATACTTGGTGGCAAACAGAAACAGGCGGTATCATGATTACACCCCTTCCTGGTGCTATCCCCACCAAACCAGGTTCGGCAACTCGTCCTTTCCCAGGTATCCTGGCAGATGTGGTAGATTTAGAAGGTAATTCTGTCCCAGATAACGAAGGTGGCTATTTAGTTGTGCGTCATCCTTGGCCTAGTATGATGCGTACAGTATACGGTGACGATGACCGCTTCCGTCGCACCTATTGGGAACACATTCCCCCTGTTGATGGAAAATACGTCTACTTTGCAGGTGATGGTGCAAGAAAAGATGAAGACGGTTATTTCTGGGTCATGGGACGTGTGGATGATGTATTAAATGTGTCTGGTCACAGATTGGGAACGATGGAAGTTGAATCAGCTTTAGTATCCCATCCTGCCGTTGCAGAAGCTGCTGTAGTTGGTAAACCAGATGAACTAAAAGGTGAGGAAGTTGTGGCTTTTGTTACCTTGGAAGGTTCACATCAAGGTAGTGAAGAACTGAGCAAAGAACTTAAGCAACACGTGGTTAAAGAAATTGGCGCGATCGCTCGTCCTGGTGAAATTCGTTTTACTGATGCTTTGCCTAAAACTCGTTCTGGTAAGATTATGCGGCGTTTACTAAGAAATCTAGCTGCGGGTCAAGAGGTTTCTGGTGATACTTCTACTTTGGAGGATAGAAGTGTGTTGGATAAGCTCCGTGAGGGTGCTTAGTTTACAATAATCTCACGCAAAGGCGCATTAGACACGAAGAAATCCTTTGCGTGAGGTTTTAAAGGAAATATTTTATGAAGACTATTGTTCTAAGTATTTTTTTATTGCTTACTCTCGGAGCTAAGCCAGGTTTTGCTGCAAGTGCGAGTGATTATCGCTCTTCGGGTTTATTATACCGTCAACAAGGACGGTTTAATGAAGCGATCGCAGCAATGCAAAAGTCTGTGGAACTCGAACCAAGTAATATTATGGGACGGGTGAATTTAGGTTGGACTTTCCATTTGGCAGGAAAGGAGGAGGAAGCGGCAAGTTCTTTATGGCAAGCTATATATCGTCAGCCTTTGTTTGTTCCTGCTTATAATGCTTTGGGTATTGTTTATTTGGTTGATGATAAAGTGGCCGCAGCTACTTTAGTTCATACTTGGGCTGCTATTTTGAAACCGGATAACGAGATTGCTTATTATAACTTAAGTTTGGGGTTGCATCGGCTACAAATTTATAATTTAGCTGTGATTACTGGGAATCGTGCTGCGACTTTAGAACCAAGCAATCCTCACCCTTTGGTTGCTAGCGCGATCGCTTATTGGGATGGTGGTGATAGAAATGCTGCGAAGCAAGTTTATAATAAAGCTATTAATTTAGATTCTAGATATCGTAGTAGTGCTTATTTATCTCATCTGAAACAAGCTGCATTTAGTTCTATTCAAATTCAAACAGTGGAAAATATCCGTAGTTCTCCTTAATTTGAAGGAATTTTTCGATAAATTAGTATTTGCTTATACATAATAAAGTCTTCCCAAGGATAGATATCTTAAAATGTATATTAGGATTATCAATCCTATAAAAGAGTGTTTTCTGCTTTCGTAAGAATTATACGTAAAAACTATTGAGGTATTGTGTGTGAGCAAGCCGAAATATGAGTTAACATCAGCTTTTATCTCTACTAGTGCTTACCTGTCACTAGGAATATTAACTGTTTTGATGACGTTACCAGTATACTTTTTTAACACAGCACAAGCACTTGCCCAATTTTCAGACACAGGTGCATCACAGCGATCGCTACTTATTCAAGAAGTCAATTCTTTATTTCGTGAAGGTAAGTTAGCAAGTGCTGAAGAAAAGTTACGTCAATTTATCAAAAAGTATCCTAGGGATACATTTGGACACTATCAATTGGGAAATGTATTATTACGTCAACAGAAGCCAGAAGAAGCAATTAAATCATACCAAGAAGCAATTCGCCTCAATTCTAAGTATGCTCTTGCCCATAACGGTATAGGTGTAGCTTTTGCTAGTCAGGAGCGATGGGATGAAGCAATTGCTGAGTATCAAAAAGCTTTAGCAATTAATCCTAATTATGGCGATGCGCTGATATATTTAGGAGAAGCGTTGTGGCAAAAAGGAAATCGTGACGAAGCAGTTGCATCTTTTGAAAAAGCTTTAGGTGTGTACAAAAATCAAAATAGACCTGATAAAGCTCAGCGTGTAGAAGAAATTTTACGTCAGTTAAAGAGTACTGACGACCCCTCTTTGTCGTAAACTCTAATTTGTATTTGTTTAAGATAACTGTGTACTCGATTAATTTAATCGAGTACAGGTTTTATATAACGGAGTAGAAGTGCGTCGTAAAATTGAGTTACTCAGAGTTAAAGATAAGACAAGTGTTGAAGCTTATTTGGTAACTTTATCTCAAAACCACGTTAATGATTTTAATAACTTATGGTTAGAACAGCTTAGAAAGTTCAAACAAGAAGATAAGTACTGGGATTGGTTATTTAAATTAAATTTTATCTCAAAACAAAATAATTATGAGGGCTATGCAATTGAGTGTGAAAATCAGACTCAAGGATTAATGATGATAGAAACTCAAATGCATGGTTCTTGGATAAAAACTGGTAAAAGGGTTATTTATATTGAAGGGATTGCTTCTGCACCTTCTAACCGTGTACAAATCAAAAATTTACCAATGTTTAGGGGTGTCGGGACTGCTTTATTAAAGTTTGCTAGAATCAGGAGTGTAGAATTAGGATATGAAGGTAGAATTGGTCTACATTCATTACCAGAAGTAGAAAAGTTTTATGAAAACCAAAATATGATTAACTGCGGTAGGGATGATGATGAGGATTTAGTGTATTTTGAATATCCTCCATTAAACAAAAATCAGTATAATAAGGATTAAATTAATGAGTCAACAAAATTTAAATAATTTAATAGTTGATGAAGCTATTACACCTGATGAAGCTTGGGAGTTACTTTTTGGAGAAGGTTCACTTTTAAAAGCAGTTGAAAGTGAAGAAAGAGTAAATTGTGATATTAGCGCAGGATTAGACTGGGGTAAAGCATCAGGCTTTCTAATACTTAATAATGGTCTATTTCATCGATTAAAAACATTACGTATATCTCTAAATCAGGAGGCAAAATTATTAATATCTGAATGGAATTTAGGAGTTGGAACTAGAAATGCTACTATTACAATACAAGAGAGATTACTGGATAAATTAAGTAATCCCAGCGAAGAAATGCAAAAACATTTACAAGCTGTTTTATTAAAAGATGATTTGTACGGTGAAAAATTTATTTCTAACCGTGAAGTGTTACAATCACTACTGAAAGTCTTGTTAACGGAGTCGGATTGGCAAGCGATCGCTTCATCAGCAACTGATTCAATACATAAACAAGTAGCGTGTCAAGCTAATCATCTGTAACTCCAAATTCTTTAGTACAGAATAAATTAACTGCATTGCGTTGTCAACATAAACCACATTATTAATAAATTCTAGCTTAAATATTATCTTCAAGTCCTATTTAATAACTACTACCGAGCAACTAAAATGCCTTTTTTCTCATAAATAGGACGGACAACTTGCCTTAATTTTGGTAACTGTCTGGCAAAATATATAGAACCACAAAGACAAATTACCCCATCAATCACTAATGTATAAGGAGCGCCAATATAATCTGCTAATGCTCCTCCTAATAAGTTACCAAAAGGTATCATCCCTAAAAATGACATTGTATACAAACTCATAATTCTTCCTCGTTTATCATCTTCAACTATGGTTTGCAAAACAGTGTTACTGCTAGCAATTTGGATGATTGTTCCTAATCCAATGAATAACATTGTTAGTAAGGAAAGAGGAAGGTAACGGGAGAAAGAAAAAGCAATAAGTCCACTTCCTAATACTATTGGAGCTAAGGAAATTAATTTTCCAAGCCCTACTATTGTATGTCTTGTAGCTAAATAAATACCACCAAATAATGCTCCTACACCAGATGCAGCCATTATAAATCCTAAGGTTTCTGCACCACCTTTAAGAATTTCTTCGGCAAATACAGGAACAAGAACTGTATATTGCATTCCAAAGAAGCTGATTAAGGCTGATAGGAATAATATGGCTCGTATTGGTGGAAAATTAAAAGCATAATCAAATCCTTCTTTAATTTGTTGTAGTGGATTACCAATACTTAATTTATGCTTTATAGGTTTTATTTTCATTGCTAATAAAGCAATTATTACAGCTATGTAACTCAATCA
>Ga0224723_1001714_pt1 | contig 12953 bp, 11 predicted proteins | sample Balambano_FR2_Me_FD_161647 | JGI IMG/M metagenome (GOLD analysis project Ga0224723, IMG submission 161647) | Freshwater sediment microbial communities from Lake Towuti, South Sulawesi, Indonesia - Balambano_FR2_MetaG | ecosystem: Environmental > Aquatic > Freshwater > Lake > Sediment | place...
GTGCATGAGGTTCGCGCCTTCGAACTGGGCACGGGCCTGCTCCAGTGTACGCGGTGCGGCAGCGGCTATGGTTGCACCCTGCGAGCGCGCCCGCTCGGCCAGTAGCGGCTCGGCCTGGGCCAGGGCACGCTGACCGGCCTCGTGCGAAGCGGCCTCGATCACGACGATCAGGTCGTTGGCACCCGCGCCGGCCGCTTCGTCGCTCAACAGCCCGACCTCGCGGAGCACGCGTTTGTTGGCATCGGTGGCCATCGTGGCGATGGCCTGATGAATGCCATCAAGGCCGCTCAGCACTTCGGACAGGCGCATCAGGCGGACCGAGTCCTGGTAAATTCCGGCGCATACCTGCGTGACCAGCGGCATACGTCCCTCTCACGGTTAGCGTTCAGCCATCAGCCGTCAGCTTCCTGATGCCGAAGAGCGTCCGCACGGCGCCACAGACCTTCCTCAGCCCTCGTTCTGTTGCCGCAGCGCGGCGACGGCCGCCAGCAGTTCCTCGGCGCAGCCAAACTCGCGTCGCGCCTCGACGACCTTGCTGCGTGGCAGCGCCGTCTCCGGGTCGAGCCACAACTGCTCGGAGAAGTAGACCAGGCCGCGCTCCCAATCGAGCTCACCGCCGTAGCGCAGCGCCATACCATCGGCCAGGCGCATCTCCAGGCGCTGAAACAGGCTCTGCCCGTAGCGCCGCGTGGTCACGTCGTGCAGCAGCGCCCAGGAGCTTCCCGAGGCCCGTGCCGCCTGGAGCCGCGCGCCAAGTGCCACACGCCCCTGCTGTTCCTGGATCTCCTGTACGCGCAGGGCATAAGCGGCCCCCAGCGCCAGTTGGTAATCCAGCAGCACCACCTGCGGCGCACCAAGCGCAGCGGCAATCGGGATGACGTCGTCCGAACTGCTGCGCTGCAAGTGCTCGCAGAGCACGCTGAGGTCGTCGATCTGGGCCAGGCTGTCGGCCACAGCGCGCACCAGGCGCACGCCAAGCATGTACAGATCCGAGTCGCTCATGATCGCGCGGAAGCAGCGCTCCTCGACCCGGCGCAGCTCGGCGATATACGCTTGTACCTCGGCTTCTTGCATTCCACGCCCCGCTGCTGCGTACCGTCGAATACTCAAGGTGAACGATCAATGCGAACCAGTTCGGCTGGAAGTGGCAGCGCCGTCGGGATGCCCCAGTCGTGGGCCAGCGCGACGAGCGCCCGGTCGAAGGCAGCCAGTGGCGCGCGGGCGATGCCGGTGCCGATCTGCCCAACGGTCGGACTGTGCTCGTGCAACACGCCGGTGGTAATGAAAGGCACGCTGCGCGTCTCGACCACGCGGCGCAGATCGATGCCAAGCGGGGTGTGCTGGCCATCCATGGTCGGCAGGCTGAAGCGCGGGTGCTGCCCCAGCGTGATGTTAGCGAGCGTTTCGAGGGCGGCGAACTGGTCGGCCAGCCGCCCACCCACGAAAGGCGCGAGCGTCGGCGCGCCCGCGATCGCCATGCCACCCAGCCCGCATGTCTCGATGATCGCGCTGTCGCCAATATCGCCGGAGGCATCGGCCACGCTGTAGCCGGTGTAGTAGACAGCCTCGTCCAGCGGCGCAACCGGCGCGAGGGCCCAGTCCGCCTCAAGCCCGCCCACGCGCAGCATGAAGTCGACCCCATTGCGCGCCATGGCGGTCACGATGGTGCTGTAGGGCAGGCCGTGGGCGGCGTCCATGGTCGCCTTGACAGCCGCCATGGTCAGGTTGAGAAAGGCGTGGTTGTTGCCGTCGATGTAGCGCGCCACTTCGGCGACAAGCTGGGGAGCGACGCCCGCTTCGAGCATGGGCGCCACAAGGCGCTTGAGCAACAGTGCCGTGCAGGCTGCGCTCCGCGCGTGGCACTCGTCGCCCATCTGAAGCCCCTGCGCGACAATCTCGAACACGCTGAGCGGGCCGTGGCGCCCGAGTGCAGCGCGAAACGCGGGGCCGAGCCGGTCGCGAATCCAGCGCAGGCGCTCGAAGGTGCCCTGGTCGTAGAGGCCGAACCAGAGCGTATTGCCGCGCCCCTCGTTGAAGGTCGAGAAGCCGTAGCTGCCCGAGCGCTCGTCGCGGGCGATCAGCAGCGGCATCGACGGCGAGATCAGGCCGGTCATCGGGCCAACCGCCCCGTAGCTGTGGTTGGGGCGAAGGCGAACCTGCTGCGATTCGACCATGGCGGTAGCCGCCGCGTCGCTCTCGGCCCAGCCCTCGAACTGGATGGCCCCCAACACCGCGCGCCGCTGCGGGCCGCACATGCGCGGCCACTCGATTGGTGGGCCGGCGTGAAGCAGCGTACGGCCGGCCAATCCTAGCGCCTCGTGCGCCGGCGCCACGTCGACGATCTGGGGGTTGGCGTGGCCGATGCGCCGCAGCGTCTCGGCGTTCGCGGCGTTGATCCGCGCGCACAGCTCACCATCGCTGTAGATCGCCGTCAAGATGTCGCTTAGCTCGAGCTGCCCGCCGGCCGGCGGCCGCCAGTCCAGGGCCTGCACGGGGACCGACTGGCGGCGCAGCGCCTCGGCGAAAACATCAACGCCCGCGCAGATCACCCGCAACTCGCTTGTGAACAAGGCTGTGCCCGCCTGCATACGTTACTCCGACGAGGTTTCTGCTGCTTCCAGAGTCGACTGCGACTGGTAGTGGATCGCGCAGCCGGCGGTCAGCGTGTTGCTGACGAAGCAGTAGCGTCGCGCCTGCTCGACCAGCGCCGTCAGTTGCTCTTGCGGCAAGTCGGCCTGAATGTGCAGGAAGATGTCGCGGAAGCGGAAGGCCTGCATATCTTTCTCGGCGTCGACGCCGAGCCACAGCCGCGTAAGCGTGATACGGCGCTTCTTCGCCACGTGGGCGATTGCCAGACACATGCAAGTGCCTACCGCGGACAGCAGCAGCTCGCTCGGCATCGGGCCGCGATCCTCGCCGCCGAACTGCGGCGTCTCGTCGCCGCTGAACTGGTGAACGCCCCGCACGTCGATCTGCGTATGGTAGCCACCCTGCCAGGTAATCTCGACGCGGCGCTGCTGGCTAGTCACGCGGCAGCTCCCGCTCCCAGGGCCGCGCGGGCCAGCGCTGGGCTTTATGCACAAAAAAGAGCGTCAGCAAGCGCCGGCGGATGGCGGGCGGCGTCAGGCGGAAGCCCGGCAGAAACAGGATCGGCAGCAGCCGGTAAATCCAGCCGGACTGCGGGGCGTGCAGTGCCTCGACCCCCAGCGTGGCACGCATGGTCTCCTTCTGGGCCACCTGCAACAAATAGCTCTCGGTCAGGGCGCGAAAGCGCTGCATACGTGTCGGCGGCGCGGGCCTGCGCGTGGTAATTGGCATCAGGCAGTCCTTCGGCCGATCACCGCTCTCCGCCGTCTCATCAGCAATGCCTTGTAGCTGCTGTCGCTATGAGCATCGCAGTGGTGAACGGCGATCGGCGATCGGCTATTTTTTCAAGTTCTGGAGCGCGTTCTTGGCGGCCAGCGCAATCGGCTCGTTCAGCGCGCCAATGGCCGGCGAGTAGACGTTCTCCATGGTCGCCAGTTCTTCCACCACGGTTTGCTTGCGGATGGCAAAGGCCAGAAAGTCGGCCCGCTCCTTGACGCCGTCGCCGCCCGTAAACTGCCCCCCGATCACCCGGTGCGTCTTGGGATCGACCAGCAGCTTGACCAGCATAGGCTCGTGCGCGGGGTGGTAGCGTGCGGCCGTGATGCCCTGCGCCTTGCCGACCACATACGGAATGCCGGCAGCGCGCGCCATGGTCTCCGAGATCAGCGCGCCGCCGATCTGCACCTTGGCCCCCAGGCCCCAGGGCACATAGACCGGCTGATAGGACTCGTCGCCGCCGGCCGCGTTGATGCCCGCCAGACGGCCCTGGGCGTAGGCGTAGGTGCCCTGAATCAGGTTGATCGGGATGTTCAGCAGGCCGTGCATCGTCTCGACGCAGGCTCCGGCGGCATACACGTCTGGCACGTTGGTACGCATATGGCTGTCCACCACAATCGCGCCGGTCGAGCCGGTCTTGACGCCAATGCTGCGCGCGAGCTGCGTGGCCGGACGCATGGGCGCAACCAGGAAGGCCATCTCGGCGGCGATCTCGCCAGCGCTGGTGCGCACACAGCTCAGGCGGCCCTGTTGCCCTTCAAAGCCCAGCAACTCGCTGCCGAAATGCAGCTTGACGCCCAGATGTTCGACCAGGTGATCCTGGAGCGGCTTCATCATGTCGGCGTCAGTGAAATCGGCCATGAGCCAGGGTCCCGAGTCGACCAGGTGGGTGGTGATGCCGCGCTGGGGCAGCGCTTCGATCAGCTCGACGCCCAGCGGCTTAGACTGCCAGACCACCGCCGTCTTGACATGGTCTAGCCGCTGCTCGATCTCCATGGCCTGGCGGATGTTCTTGATGAATACGATGCCGTCCAGGTCGACGTTGGGCAGAGCGGGCACTTCGTACTCCCAGCCGGTCGCGATCACCAGGATGTCGAAGGGAAATTCTTCGCTGGCGCTGCTGTACACCCGCTTGCGCTCGATGTCGATGCGCTCCACAAGCGTCTCGGTGCGCAGCTTCAGGCCCATCTCGGCGTAGAACTGTTTGCCTTGCAGGAACAGCTTGTCCATCGACGCGACCTCGCGCGCGAAGACGTAGGGGATGCCGCAGGGGCTGTAGGCGATGTCCTCGAACTCGGTCAGCAGCGTCACGTCGAGCGAGCGGTCCGTCTGGATCGCCATGGTCGCAGCACCCGTGCCTGCACTGCCACCGCCTATCACCACAACACGTTTCATGATTGCAGCCCCATAAAGCTATCGCGCTCGAGATCGCGCAGCAAGGCCCGTTCGTCGCCCCGGCACAGATAGACCTGTCGCTCGGCAGTCACGTGCCCGATCGCGGCACAGCTCAGCGCGTGCGCGGCGAAGAGCTGTTGCACCGGCGTAACAACGGCCGGCCGCACGCTCAGAATGAAGCCGTAGCTCGGAAAGCCCAGCAGCCAATCGAAATAGCGCTCGCGTGCCGCCTCGGGCTGTGGGATGCGTTCGAGGTCGAGCTGCGCGCCGACGGCCGAGAGCTCGAGGATCATCAGCGCCGAGCCGATCAGGCCGGCCATGCTGATGTCGCGCGCCGTGTCGCACCAGCCCAGCTCGGCGATCTGCGGCAGCAGGCGCAGGTCGCGCCGCAACTCGGCGTCGGACAAGTGCGCCGAGCAATCCCAGAACGGGAACTGCGGGTGAAACTGGCCCTGCAATTTGACGACGTGTAGCAGCGTGTCGCCGGGCCGGGCCTGGAAGCTGCTCAGCACCTGCTGGGCGCGGCCGAGGATGCAGGCCGCCACCGAGCTGACATCGCCGGTCGCGGTCAGGTGGCCGCCGACGAGTGCCAGGCCGTAGCGGGCGCAGCCGTCGTGCAGCCCGCGCAAAATCTCGGCGGCTACCGCGGTGTTGGGGGCCAGCACCGTATTGACCAGGGCCAGCGGCTCGCCGCCCATGGCGTAGACGTCGTTCACATTCGCCAGCACCGCCGCGCGCCCCGCTAGGTAGGGGTTAGCGGCCACCAGCGGCGGGTAGATCAGCTCCGAGGCCAGCAGCAGCTTCTCGTCGCCGAGCGGGATCACGGCGGTATCGTCGCCCAGAAGCACGGGCCGGCCCGCGATCACGGGCGCGAGGTTCATGCCGCTCTTTGCGAGCACCGCGATCTCGTGCTTGCGCTGCCAGGCTGGGGCGGCCTGAAGCCGCGCGACGATTTCGGGCAGCGGATATTCAGCCATGGGCGACCCGCACGCCCGCGCCAGGCCGGCCGGCCGGGTGGGAAGCTGCGAGCGAGGCAGCCATCAGTTGATGTAATTCGCCACAGTGCAGCGTCGGCTCGCCCAGCGCCCGCCAGCCCAGGCGCTCGAAGAAGCGCAGGTTCTGGAGCTGGATGTAGGCCAGGAACTGGCGGCAGTCCCGCGCGATTACCGTCGCCTCGGCCACCCGGCACAGCTCGGCACCGATCGACTGAGCCTGGTGGCGGTAGCTCGGGAGCACCGCCAGCCGCCCGCCATACCAGACGCCGCCCTCGCCGGGGTAGCAGCGCACCGCCCCGACGATCGCGCCACCCTCGCTCGAAACGGCCACGATCAGAATGGCCTCGCGGTCGTGCTCGTCGACGTCGGTGCCCCGGAACAGGCCTTGTTCCTCGACAAACACCGCGCGCCGCACGGCGAAGTGGCCCGCCAGCTCGGCCTCGCTCTCGGCGATCTTTACCATGATGCCTTGCATTGCCTTGCCTCTACTCGAAGGCGATCATGCCCGAGCAAGCCCCGCAGCGCGTGCAGCCGGCCTTGCTGTTGCGGTAGCTTATGCCGTAGCGCCGGTTATTGGCCGCGACGCGGCCATAGATGCGCTGCATCAGCGCCGGGTCGGGCGCGGGCGCCTGCTCGAGCGGCGTGCCAAGGATGGGGCGCAGCGGCACAACAAAGGGGTACACGCCGAGCTCGGCCATGCGCCGTGCGCCCTCGACGATCGTCTCCTCGTCGTCGCCTAAGCCCGCGATAATATAGCTCGAGACCTGGTTGCGCCCGAAGATTGCCACGGCGCGCGCAAAGGCCGCAAAATAGCGCTCGATGCTGATGGTAGCCTTGCCCGGCGAGATCCGCTCGCGCACACGCTGGTCCAGGCTTTCGAGGTGCATGCCGACCGTATCCACGCCGGCATCGTGCAAGAGCAGCATGTCGTCGAGCTGCTGGGGCGGCTCGAACTGCACCTGGATCGGAATGTCGGCGGCGGCCTTGATGGCATGCACGCACCTGGCCAGGTAGCGAATGCCCATATCGTCATAGTTGAGCGTGCCGGTCGTCAGCACCATGTGGCGCACGCCGTCGAGGCGCACCGCAGCCTCGGCAACCTCGGCCAGTTGCGCGGGCGTCTTGAGCGCGACGGTGCTGCCATACTCCAGCGAGCGCTCGATCGCGCAGAACTGACAGCGCTCGCCCTCGTGCCGCCAGCGCAGGCAACGCTGCGAGACCGTGGTCGCCAGCACATCGGCGCCGTGCAGCACCGCGATCTGCTTGTAGGGGATGCCGTCGGCCGTCGACAGCTCATAGAAGCGCGGCGTGGCCGGAAAGGCGATCGGCGTGAGCGGAACGCCGTCGCGCGTCAGGCAATAGCCAGCGCCGTCCTGGTCGGCCACCACCGCATAGGGGGAGCTGCGCGCGAAGGCGCCCAGCGTCGGCACCATGGCGGCCACTCCCGCCAGCAGGAAGGCCTTGTCGTCGGAAGGCCCTGCACCCCCGCGCCGCCCGGCATCCTGGAGGGGCACCTCGATGCGTGCGCCTTTGCTTTGAAGGTCGAGAATGATGTGCTGTGCGTCCAATCGTTTCTCCCGCTACACCGTCCAGGTATTCAGCACGAGCGCGCCGCTTTTCCAGTTGTCGATCAGGCAGTCCAGCACGTCGAGGGGGTGGAAGGGCACGATCCCTTCCATTAAGTCGCTCTCGCGCATGCCGTAGAGCGCCACTTGCGCGAAGCGGCAGCTATGCACGGTCACGCCTTCTTCCATCATCTTGGCGAGCTGCCGGTTGACCGCCAGGTTGCCGGGAAAGCCTTCTTCGCCGACGTTGGGGAAACCACGCCCGGCAGCCGCCATGAGCACGCCCGGGCCGTAGAGCGCCAGCGTCGTCTTGAAACCTTTGCGGTTGATGCGCGTGGTCGTCAGCAGGTTCACCAGGCCGACCGAGCCTTCAAAGGGGACGGTGTGCATCATCACCAGGCAGCGCGCGCCCTCGGGGGCCTTGTGGTCGGGGTAGAGCTTCTCGTCCAGATTGACGAGCCGGTCACCAGCCTGCGGCCGTGCGACGTTGACCATGGTCATGAGTGTTTTCCTTTCGTGTTACCGGGCTGCGGGTCACCAGAACTTCGCGTAGAGGCGCTCGGCGTTGTTCCAGAAAATATCGTCTTTGAGCTGCTCGGAGATCGGCGCCCCTTCGATCTTCCAATACTCGGAGGCAAAATCGCTCCAGGGGATGTCCGAGCCAAACAAGAAGCGATCGCCGCCGATGCCGCGCGCCTCGATCTCGCGCAACAGCCAGCTTGAGCCAAAGCCCACCGCCCAGGACGAGTCGGTATAGACCTGGTAGCCCGCTTCGATCAGCTCAAAGAAGCGCGGCACGAACTTGATGTGCCCGCTGACGCCGCCGCCCATATGCACGACGTGGATTTTGTTGGTCTGGCCGTAGGCGCGGATGAGCGCCAGCGCGTTGTCGATATCCGAGCCGCCGCCGGGGCTAGTATGAATATGCAGCGGCATGTCGTGCTCGGCGGCGACGGCCAGAATCGTGTTCCACAGCTCGGCAGCCTCGGGCTCCCAGGCCTCGGGGTTGAAGCTACCGCCGAGCAGGCAGGTTGTTTTAAGCGCGATCAAGCCCTTCTCGCCGACGAGCTTCAGGGCTTCGAGCGTGCGCTCGCGATCCCTGGGCAAGGCCGAGACCCAGATCGCGCCCAGCAGCCGGTCGTCGCGCACGGTGCTTTCGGCCACCAGCGGGTTAAGCGTAAAGGGCTGCGCCGAGTCGGGGTAGCCATAGTTGGCCATAACCAGTGCGCGCTGCACGCCGTGCCCATCCATGCCCTTGAGATAGTCCTCGGTTGTGTTGTAGTCGAGCGTGGGCTTGACCGGCTCGGGCAGGCCATAGTAGGCCGCGCCCGGCACCGGGCCGATGTGGCTATGGTTGTCGAATACCCGCTTTCGTTTTTGCTCCATGCCGTTTCCTTTCCCGCGCAGAACGCGGGTGAGCGATACCCGCACGCCAACGGCTGAACCCGCCGGCAAACCGCGCAGGCAGGCCGCCTGCACGGCCTCCCCAACCCGCGGCCGCGGGAGTTGGCTGCGAATAAGGGGAGGCTAGCCTGCCGCCTGTGGGCAGCGCGTAGGTTCTGTATTTGATGCGCGCGTTGGCTATGGGAAAGCAGTATAGCGGGGGCCACTTGCCTGGGGCTTACTTCTGACTTACCTGGGGAGGGATTGCCGGGTACGTTTGGGCTGCCATTAGCAGGCGCTGCGAGGCAGCCGGGGTCGTGATCAGGCCTGCTCGACCGGCTGCGGCTCAGCCCAGTGGCGCAGCGCCCGCACCGGGCGCGATTCCAGAAAGGCCGCTCGCAGCGCCGGGTCGGATAGGCCGGCGGCGATCTGCGCGACGATCTGTGCCGCTTCCTGATAGTGGAGGCTCGCCAACTCTGACTGCGCGTCGGCGTCGTGCAGGGCGGCCAGGGCCAGGTGGCACTTCCACACCATGCCCAGGCTGTTCAGGTTCTGGGCAACCGAGAGCGCATGACGCAGGGCCAGGTGCGCCTTTGGCAAGTCGCCGCGCGCCTGCAGGATCTGGCCCCGCAAGAGGCAGGAGCGTGCGATGTTCTTGCGCGCCCTGGTGCTGCGGGCCAGCTCGAGCGACTTCTCCATCGCGGCCCAGGCCTCGTCGAGGCGCTGCTCGATCAGCGCAATCTGGCCCTGCGAGACCAGCAGCCGCGAGAAGTAGCGCCAGCGCATAAAGGGCTCGTGGACCGCCAACGCCAGCCCTTCGTCGATGTAACCCTGCGCCAGATCGTACTGGCCAAGCTGCACGTAGGTGGCGGCCAGGTTGGCGAGCGCGTTGCCCTCGGCCTCGGTAAGCCGGGGTGTGCTGGCGCGCGCCAGCTCCAGGCTGGCCAGGTCGTGCTGGATGGCCAGCTCGAGGCTGAACAGGTCGCGATAAATCCAGGCGATCGTGTTCAGCAGGCGGGCGCGCCAGAAGCGATCGCCCGTGGTCTCCGAGAGTTTCAGCGCGACGAGCAGCGTGTCAAGGGCACTCTGATATTTTCCCTGGCTGGCCTGCGCCATGCCAAAGATGAAGTAGCCGCCCAGAGTCAAAAAGGTGTGGTGGCGGGCCTGGCCAACCTCGATGCAGGTGCGCGCGTGGTGCTCGGCGCTCTGAAAGTCGTAGCGCAGGTGCGCCAGCATCGCGTAGCCCCAGTGCTCCTCGGGCGGCGTATGGGTATTAGCGGCGCTCGGCAGCCGGTCGTCGTCGGCGACACTCTCGACCATGCGGCCCTGGGTCGAGTTCAGAATATCGCGCAGGCGCAGCACGCGGTTGCGCAGCTCGTGATAGTCGATCGTCTCGGCCACGGCGAGCGCCTGGTCGAGGTACATCCCGGCCTTGAGGAGACGGTGGGCCCAGTAGTGGGCAAAACCGAGCTGGTAGAGCGTCTCACCAACGCGGGATTGCTCGCCCGCCTGCTGGTAGGTCGCCAGCAGTTGATCGAGGTCGCCGATCGCCGCGTCGAACTCGGAGAGCGTAAGAAAGGTTTGCGCGCGCAGCTCGAGCACAGTGGTAAGCGCGCTTGTTTCGACGCGTGTCTTGGGCCGGCGCTGGTAGATCTCGATCGCGCGGTTATAGTGTTCGAGCGCCTCGCGCGAGGCGCCGACGCGGTGGGCCCAGTCGCTCGCGCGCACCAGATAGCGCAGCGCGACGACGTAGTCGCCGGCCTGTTCGTAGTGGTAGGCCAGCACGGTCGCCCGCTCGTCGTGCTGATCGGGCGTCAGGCGCTCCAGCGCGTTAGCCACTTGCTCGTGGAGCCACTCACGCCGCTCGGCCGACAGCGAATGGTAGATCGCCTGGCGGATCATGGCATGCTGGAAGCGATAGCCGCTCTCGGTTGGCTCGATCAGCGCCTCATCGAGCAAGTCCTCGAAGGTGTCGAGCATCGCGCTGCGGCTGAGCTGCGAGGCTGCCTGCAGCGACTCGTAGGTAAACCCGTTGCCCAGCACGGCCGCCACGCTGAGCAGGCGATAAGCCGGCTCGCTGAGCTGCCCGAGGCGCACGCCGATGGTTTCTTGAATGCTCGACGGCACGATCAGCAGGCCCTCGTCAAGCAGCCGCCAGCCCTGGCGCTCGCGCGCGAGGTGACCCGACTTGAGGAGCGAGAGCAGCAACTCGCGGGCGAAGAAGGGATTGCCTTCGGTGCGCTCGAAGATCACGTCGGGGATCGTCGACGCGCGCATGCTCTCGTCGGTCAGATGCACACAAAGCTGTGCGATTGCGTCGCGGCCCAGGGCGCTCAGGTTCAGGCGCTGAGCGAGCTGGTTGCGCTGGAGCTCGTTCAGCAAGAAGGCGATCCGCGATCCGCGTTGGAGCTTATCCTGCTCGACGACCGTCACGAACAGGATCGGGTGGCCGCTGATCTGGCGCGCGAGATAGTGCAGCAGTTGCAGGCTCGACTCGCCCGTCGCGTGCAAATTGTCCAGCACAACCAGCAGTGGGCTACGCTGCGCGAACACAGCGTAGGTTGTGGCAACGGCCTCGAACAGCCGGCGCCGCTCCTGCTCGCCCGTCTCGATTTCGAGCCGGCTGCTGGGCGCGGCAGCCGGCATCGGCAGCGGGGCCAGGCGTTCGAGCTCCGGCAGCAGCCGCGCGAGATCCTTCACCAATGGCCCCAGGCGGGCGCGTACCGGCTCGAGCATCTGCGTCGTCAGGCCCTGGCGCAGAATGCCGACGTAGGGCGCGTAGAGCAACTGGCCCTCGCCCTCGTAGGCCGTGCCGTAAAGCGTGGTGACCCCACTCGCACGCGCACGCGCGGCCAACTCCTCGGCCAGCCGCGTCTTGCCAACGCCCTGTTGGCCGACCAGACATATGATCGTGCCGTGGCCTTGCCGTGCCTGCTCGAGCACCCTGCTGAGCTGCCCAAGCTCGCTCTGACGCCCGACTAGCGGCGTGCGCTCGGCATCATCGAGGCTTGACACAGGCTTCGGGAGTGCCGACGTGAGCACACGGCTCTCGTTTAGAATGGCCTCATAGATGGCCACCGTCTCGGCCGAGGGGGCGATGCCCAACTCGTCGCGCAGCACACGACACGCCTGCTGGTACAGGCGCAGTGCCTTGTGGCGCTCGCCGACCTGCACATAGCAGCGCATCAGATCACGCTGCACCGCCTCGTCGGTCGGGTCGAGCCGCAGCAGCGCGCAGAGGCTCTCGATGGCCCGCGGGTAGTCGAAACGCTCGCAATACAGCGTCGCGAGCAGTTTGAGCAGCGCGGCGTAGCTTGCTTGCAAGGAGCCGCGCCGTTCCTCAGCCCAGTCTTCGTAGCGATCCTCGGGCAGAAACTCGCCGCGGTACAGCTCGATCGCGGCGTGGTAGTGGGAGAAGTTATGCGCTTGCTGCTGGCCAAGCTGGATGAGCCGCTCGAAGGCCTCCAGATCGACCCAGCCGATGCAGGCCGGGTTCAGCATCAGCAGATCGTCTTTGAACCATAAATAGTGCGAGGCCGTGGCGGAGTCGAGGTCGGGCTGTAGGACGCGGCGCAGCACAAAGAGGGTGCGGTGCAGATTATTGGCCGCCGTTTGGGGCGACTTGTCGGGCCAGAGCAGTTCGAGCACCCGATCTTTGAGAAGCTGCCGCTGAGGAGCCAGCAGCAGCAGCTTGAACAGCTTTTTGGCCTTCTGGCGCTTCCAGGCCGCCTCGTCGATCAGGTCGTCGCCGCGGTAGACGGCAAAATGCCCTAGTGTGTAGACACGCAGGATCGCAAACGAGGGCGGTGCGGCCGTGGGTGTCTCCGCCATGGCTCATCCCATCCACTTGCTGTCTGCTGTCGATGCCGCTATTATACCTGAAGCACAGCCGCCTGACAGCACCTTTTCGTGCTGTCGCATTCGCATAGCCGACAACTGAGCCTGGCGAGGAAGCCGATGCGTAGCGACCAAGATTTAGCGGCGCCGCCCGCCACCTGGCGCACAGCCACGAACCTGGTGCCGCTGCCGTACCGCCGCGTCAGCGTGCAGCCCTACAGCGGGCTTATGCAGAGCGCCGCGATCGCGGCCCTCCTGCACGGGCGCGAAGCCTACCGCCGCACCGACTTCGTGGTCCTGAAAGGCGCCCACGCGGAGGCTGCCGTGGTCGCGATCCGGCGCGCCGCCGACGAGCCACTCTTCTCGCCGATCACCGCGGTCGAGGTGCTGGCTTTGCCCAACGACTGCACCTTCG
>Ga0224723_1001716_pt1 | contig 12943 bp, 10 predicted proteins | sample Balambano_FR2_Me_FD_161647 | JGI IMG/M metagenome (GOLD analysis project Ga0224723, IMG submission 161647) | Freshwater sediment microbial communities from Lake Towuti, South Sulawesi, Indonesia - Balambano_FR2_MetaG | ecosystem: Environmental > Aquatic > Freshwater > Lake > Sediment | place...
GGATTCATGGACGATAGTTCTGTCATCGCCGCACGACTTGCTGCCCGTCAAAGCGCGTCTCGATGCAGCCAATATCGCCTATGCCAGTACCGACAGTTCGCTCACGCTGCGCGACCCATGGGGTATCAGGTTACATGTCGTGACGGCGCCATCCAGTGAATAATGATGTGCTTGATGCGCATTGATACAAAACAAAAGGGGAACGCTGTATTACACGTTCCCCTTTCATTCCAATACTCGGATACGAGGAGTGACCCTAGCGGGATTCGAACCCGCGTTTTAGCCTTGAAAGGGCTGCGTCCTGGGCCTCTAGACGATAGGGCCTCGCTCGTGCATTAGAATAGCAGTTTGTCGCGTACTCGTCAAGGTTCGGCTAGGCCTCGACTTCATACGTCACGACTTCTTCGCGCCGCCCCTTGACTTTCATCGACCCGATCAGCGTTGCGCGGATGCCGCCACGCAGTGCCTGCTGTGTCACTTCGCTGATCAGAATTTGCCCGCCGCTCGACATGCCTTGCAGCCGCGCCGCGACATTCACCGTATCGCCGACCGCCGTAAAGTTCATCATGCTTGGCGCGCCCACATTCCCGACGACCGCCGTCCCACTGTGAATCCCAAAGTTGATCTTCAAATGGTACATCGGCTCGAACTGCGTTTGAAACGACGCCAGGCGCGATTGAATCACCAGCGCGGTATTTACCGCCCGCAGCGCATGATCGCTTTGCGTGAGCGGCACGTTGTACAGCGCCATCACCCCATCGCCAATGAACTTGTCTACTGTACCGCCATATTCCTGAATCGTCTGCACGATCATCGTGTGGTACGCATTCAGCACCATCAGCAGTCGATTCGGTTCGGAAAGCTCCGAAATGCTGGTGAAATTTTCCAGATCAGCGAACAGGACGGTGATTTCACGCATCGTTCCACCCAGCTTGACTTCACCCGGTTCACGCAAAAGCTGTTCCACGACCGCCGGTGAAACATAACGTTCGAACGTATCGCGGATCATTTGCTGAGTCAGGATCAATTCGTCCGTCGCAGATTTCGAGCGCAATCGAGTGCGCATTCGTTCCATCAGTTCGCGCGGGTTGAACGGTTTGGCGACGTAATCATCCGCACCGAGTTGCAACCCCTGCACGCGATGTTCGACATCCGTCATCGCCGTCAGCATGATGACCGGAATTTTGGCGGTCCGATCATTCGATTTCAACAGCGCCACCACTTCGAACCCGCTCATGCCTGGCATATTGACATCGAGGATGATCAGATCGGGCAGTTTTTCCTGTGCGATGCTCAACGCTTCGCCGCCCGCCGATGCTTCGATGGGTGTAAGCTGCATCGATTCCGCGATGTCCGAGAGCAGTTGACGATTGTCGGCGTTGTCATCCACGATCAAAACGTTCGGCACTCAAGCATCCCCTTCATTCGTCAGATACCGTCGTCAGATACTGCAACATTTTCGCACGCAGTTCGGCAATCTTGATCGGTTTAGGGATGTAATCATCACACCCCGCTTCCAGCGCGCGTTCTTTGTCGCCAGGCATCGCGTGCGCCGATACCGCGATGATCGGGATATGCCGCAGTTCAGGGATCGCCTTGATGCGCCGCGTCGCCGTCCAGCCATCGACAAGCGGCAACTGCAAATCCATCAGGATCAAGTCGGGCTTTTCGCTGATGGCAAGCTGCACCCCTTGTTCGCCATCGCGCGCTGTGAACAATCGATATTTCAATGTTTGCAGTACATCGGTCATCAGCACGAGATTATCGGCGTTATCTTCGACGATCAGTATCCGCTTGTCGCTCATCGCGTGAACTTTCCATCTCGTGGCGGCGTCGGCAGTGCTTTACACATGTGCATTATAAGGCGCATTCCGCCAATTATGAATCAAGGGCGCGCAGCGCGACAAAAAATGTCGTGCCTTGCCTGGGCTGACTTTTCACCCACAGCACGCCCTGATGCAGTTCGACCAGTTTTTTGGCGACGATCAACCCCAAACCCGTCCCGTGCATTTCCTGATTCTGCGTATCGATGGCTTGTGCGAACGCATCGAACAACTGCGCCTGCACTTCTGGCGTCAGCCCATCACTGTGATCGTGAACTTGCAGCACGATCCATTCGCCATCCGCCAGCCAGCCAATGAGAGGCAGCGCAAACTGCTCCGCCAATCCACTTTTTACCCGAATGCGTTCACTTTTGACGCGAATCGCGCCATGCGCCTGTGCCTGGACTGCGTGATCCAAAAGCGGAGTCATGACCTGGATCAACCGGCTTTCATCGGCCCGCACCAAGCCCGCATCCGCAGCAATCTCGAACTCGAACGCTAACCCTTTGCTCGCACGTTCGGTCTCGACCTTCATCACCGCCTGATCGATCACATCACGCACGCTGACCTGATGCAGTTGCAGCGTCATCTGTGCGCTGTCGATGCGATTCAAATCGAGCATGTCGTTGATGACCGCCAGCAGCGTATCGCCATTGCGATGAATTTTGCTCAAGCGATCCTGCTGTTTTTCAGATAGTTCGCCATACATCCCGCTTTCGAGCAGTTCGCTGTAGCCGACGATGGAATTCAGCGGCGTCCGCAATCGATGCCCAAGCGCGTTCAGAAAATCGTTCTTGTACGCGGCGTAACTCTGCGACAATTCCAGTCGCCGCGTCAAATCTGCCGTGCGCCCACGTTCCGTCGCCAAATCCGTCACCACCTGACGCAGATCACGGTTGGCGACACGCAGTTCGTCCGTCAATTCGCTGAGCGGATTGGCGATCTGATCGCGCAGCATCGACCAGCCCAGCACCAGCACAGCCGACGCGGCGAAGCCGACGCTGAGCGGTGCGGTGCGGGCAGCATCCAGCACTTGTACGCCGACGCACAGCACCATCAGCAGCGCGGGTATCCGCAGCGCTTTGGCGCGCTTGTCGTCGGCGGTGAGAATTTTCCAGGTTGCATAGACCGAGTAGAAGCCAGCGATCAACAGCGCAAACCAGGCGTTGGGGCGCAGCTCAAATACCGGCGTGTACAATCCATCTGCCCAGGTCGCCGCTGTCGCCGCGATGAACAGGATCGGCATCAGCGTGAGCAGTCGTCTTGTAAATGTATTCTCCGTTGTGAAATATTGCGACACATAAATCGTGTAACCGAACATCGTCAGCAGGAACGCGGTCATCACCAACTGCCAGTGAATACTCGACGGATCGAATTCCCGCAACCCTTGCGCCGATTCAATCAGAAAGATCACGCTCCAGATCATGAGCGCTGCCCCAAGCAGTGCCAGCAGTTGATTGGAACGCTGCTTGCCCACCAGCATCGCACCGAACAGCACCCCGCCGCCGATGCCAAACGCGATCATTCCGGTAATCGTTGCAGCGAGCATCAACGGCGACATCGATACGCTTCCCTGTTGAGTGTCACCCGCTTCATTTCAGTCGCGGCGGGCGAATATTGTTATCAGCCGACTCGTTTTCCACCGAAGGCAGTTTCGCAGCCGCGCGATTGCTCATATCGCCGATGCCAATATCATCGATCAGCGATTCCATCTTCAGCAGCGCAATATCGTCCACTTCCTGAAACCCACACACATCACATTCAAACGTTTGCACATCTGGGATGCTCAGAAACAGCCCGTTCTGAATGCGGGTATACGGCACTAACGTCACATGCAGCCGCCCAATCTGGCAGCGCGGACACGCATGAACACTCATTCTGGACATGTGACGTAACCCTCACTTTCATGATCTCAGTTAACGATTATTGACCCGAAACCCGCTCGAAATCGTCGTGAAGGCGTTGAGCGGAAAGTACCGCAGCACCGCTTCCCCGATAATGCGGTCACGAGTGACAGCGCCGAAGACGCGCGAATCGCGGCTGTTGTTGCGATTATCACCCATGAAGAAATACTCGTTTTCAGCCAATGTCCATGAACCCTCACACCGCGCCGTACACGGTTCATTGGTATAAGGTTCATCCAACAGCACCCCATCGATAAACACCTGCCCCGTGCGATACTCGACAGTTTCTCCCGGCAGCCCAATCAGGCGCTTGATCAAAAGCGGGTCAGGACCTGCATCACCCGGCGGGTCGAACACCACGATTTCGCCGCGCTGCGGCTCATTGAGCAGATAATGCAGCCGGCTCACCACCAGGTAGTCGCCCGCCCAAAAATTGGGCTGCATACTGGGACCTTCGATGAAAAAGCGCACTGTCGCCAGGTTGAACAGCGTGTATACCACCACGATCAGCACCAGCGTTTCCAGAATTTCGCGCGTGAAGTTCGAGCGATGCAGTTTCGGGCGCGCATACTCGATAGCCCGCGCAGACATGGGTTGTGAAGTCAATTGAGGTTCCGTTGGGGAAGAAAATGGTCTCATAAGTTGCGGATTATAGTCCTATCGCGCATCATCAACAATGTGCATTTAATATGGGCGTGAAATTCTCATCACGGTTTGCATCTCCCAACTGTTACTTATCAGGCAGGATGTTTATACTGGTATATGGAAGATTACGATGTTGAAACTTGACAGTGCCGCTTCATACTCAGAAGGATCGAGATTGGCGTCTGAACTCATCCTCGTCGTCGATGACGGGCAGGAAAACCGTGATTTTGTCGTCGATTATGTCGTCAAGCCGAATGGCTTCCAACACATGATCGCCAAAGATGGCAAAGAATGTATGGATTTGCTCGACCAGCACAAGCCGGATTTGATCCTGCTCGATTATCAAATGCCGCGCATGAACGGGATCGATGTGCTGAAGGCGATGCACGAACGCGGCATCAATATTCCCGTCATCCTGATGACATTTTATGGCTCGGAAGAAATTGCCATCGAAGTGTATCGACTCGGCGTGCGCGATTACGTCCGCAAACCGTTCACCGTCGATGAACTGCTCATCGCCATCGAACGCAGCCTCGATGATGTCCGCTTGCGTCACGAAAAAGACGCGCTGACCGAACGCCTGATCCAAAGCAACCGTGATCTTCAGCTTCGCTTGCACGAACTCAACGTGCTGTACAGCGTCGGTAAAAGCGTCACCGCGCTGACGGAACTTGAACACCTGCTCCCGCGCGTCGTCGATGCGGCGATCAAAGTCACCAACGCCGAAGAAGGCTATCTGTATCTTGTCGAAAAAGACAAACTGATCTGTCGCGCCGCCAAACGCCATCAGGCATCACGCGCCGAATGGGTCGAATTTGAAGTCCAGGACAAAGTTGCCGCGCGTGTGATCGAGACCGGAAGCCCGGTCATCGTCACCCCCGAAGGCGGAAGTGGCAAAAATATGCTCTCCACCGCCGCCGCCCCGCTCGTGATCCGCAATCAGGTGATCGGCATTCTCGGAGTCCGCAACGTCTCGCCGGGTGCGCCCGCCTTTACCCGCCATGACAGCGCGCTTCTGAGCGCACTCACCGATTATGCCGCTATCGCGCTGGAAAATTCGCGCAATTACGAAGCGCTCCGCGTCGCCAAAGATTACGAGAAAGCGAAAATCCGCACCATGTTCGCGCGTTTTGTCCCGCCGCGCGTGGTCGATCAAATTCTGGAGCGTCCCGAACATGTTCAGTTGGGCGGCAAACGTCAGGAAATCACCGTGCTGTTTGCCGATATTCGCGGCTACACCGCCTTTGCCGAAAAACTTCCACCCGAAAAAGTCGTCGAAATGCTCAACGACTATCTCAGCCTAGCCGCCAATGTCATTCTGTCGTATGGCGGCACGCTGGATAAGTATCTGGGCGATGGTATCATGGCGATTTTCAACGCGCCCGAAGCGCAAACCAATCATGTCGATCAGGCAGTGGAAGCCGCGCTCATGCTGCAACAGGCATCGCGCGAGGTATCCGCTCAGCGCGGCGACCAACTGACGTTTGGCATCGGTATTCATGTCGGGGATGCGGTCGTCGGCTATATCGGCACCGACAGCGCTATCAATTACACCGCCGTCGGTGATGCTGTCAATGTCGCCAAGCGCATTCAGGAAGCCGCCAAACCGGGTCAGATTCTCGTCGAACAAACCATCGTCAAACGCTTGAACGGACACGCTCAAACCGCCCAAATTGGCGAACTCAAGTTCAAGAATCGTTCTCAGGAAGTGACCGTTTTTGAACTGATCGCCTATACTGCACCCTAATCGTCACTATCACGGTTGCGGAAACTCATCCGTATCGGCGTCCCTGCAAACGGGTACGACTTGCGAATCTGATTTTCGAGAAAGCGTTTATACGAAAAATGCACCAGCCGCACATCGTTGACATGGAACAGCACCAACGGCGGGTTGACTGCCACCTGTGAAGCGTACATGATCTTGAGACGGCGCGTGCCGCGCACCGGCGGCGTATGCACCACCATCGAATCGCGCACGATCCGGTTCAATTCGCTGGTCGGAATGCGCACATGCCGTTCTTCAAAGACGCGCTGTGCCGCCTCCAATACCTGATGAATGCGCTGCCCCGTCAGCGCGCTGATGAACAGGATCGGCGGGTCGGGCAAAAAGTCGAATTTCGCCCGCATCAGGCGCTCGAATTCCGTGAATGTCGAATTGTCTTTTTCTACCGCATCCCACTTGTTGACCAACAGCACGATGCTTTTGTTCGCCTCCATGACATAGCCCGCGATGTGCATGTCCTGGTCGGTGATCCCTTCCACCGCGTCGATCAGCAGCAGCGCTACATCTGCGCGGTCGATGGCGCGCATGGAACGCAGCACGCTGAATTTTTCCACACCGGGTTCAATGCGTCCGCGCCTGCGGATACCCGCCGTATCGATCAGCGTCACAGGTTCATCGTAAAACAGGATGGTCGTGTCGATGGCGTCGCGTGTCGTCCCCGCAATCGGGCTGACGATCATACGTTCTTCGCCCAACAGCTTGTTGACCAGGCTGCTCTTGCCCACATTCGGGCGCCCGACGATGGCAATTTTCAGGTGATCGTCGCTGCTTTCATCGGGGACACGCACATCGTCCGGCAGCGCGAAATACACCCTGTCAAGCAGATCGCCGACGCCTAACCCATGTATCGCGCTGATCGCTACCACTTCACCGACCCCAAGCCCGTAAAACTCGAATGCCTGGTCGGTTTTGGCAAGATCATCGACTTTGTTGGCTGCGACGAACATCGGTTTGTGCGATTGTTTCAAAATCGATGCAATTTCTTCATCCGCCGCCGTCACGCCGACGGTCGCATCCACTACCAGGATCACGACATCGGCGGCGTCGATAGCCATCATCGCCTGTGCCTTGATTTGCGGCACAAATTCGACGCTGCCTTCGCTGATCGGGCGCAGATCGCCGCGCGGCTGATACACTTCGATGCCACCCGTATCCACCACATCGAAATACGTGCCACGCCACTCGAATTCGTGCTGCAAACGGTCGCGCGTCGTTCCCGGTGTATCATCCGTCACTGCCAGCCGTTCGCCCACCAGCTTGTTGAACAATGTGCTTTTGCCCACGTTCGGGCGACCCACAAGGGCGACGAGCGGTTTCCTCGCCATAACCCACTTTTCCTGAAGTTGTCGTTTTCGATTGGAATATGGCGATTTTATCAGAGGAATGAGAACGCTTGTAGGGGTAAGCGCTCAAATCCACTTCTCATATCATGAATCCGGCGCACATTTCAGCCTGCTTCCGTCGCTTCCGGCGTACTGGCGGACGCATCGATCAGGCGCACATCGATCCCTGCCGGAATGATCTGGATATTCGCCTCTGTCAGCGCCCCTGAACGCAGCGATGTGATCGGTGTCAGCGCAGCGCTTTCGCCCGCCGCCAGCTCATTGACATCCACCACCACCTGAATATCCGCCAATCGCAGCGTTTCAAGCTGCGGCTGCGCCCCCGTAATCAGCACCGTCACCTGATCGGGCGAAATCTGCGCTGTTTCGCCCTCCTCCAGCCCGATCACATCGACGGGGATACGGTCGAACTGGCGTGTGATGATCTGCGCCGTGATCCCGACTGTCACCGTGACATTGCCACTCGGTATCAGTACCAGACGCGGGTCAGGCAGCACAATCGGCACCGACTCCCGAAAATCTGCCGTGCGATTCGAAAAATCGATAGCCGTCGTGAACAGCGTATCCCCGATACTTTCCAGCACATCTGGCGGACCGCTGATATACACCGATTGCGGCGCGTAATCGAACGACGTGAGCAGGTAGCCCTGTGGCAAATCGCCATCCGTGCTGGTCAGCACGCGCATCGGCTTGACATCGTCGCGCGCTTCGATCACCACCCGCACATCGATCATCTGCGGGTCAATCGTCACGCCGTCGATGATCTCGCCGTCCACATCAACCGGGATCAGGCGGGCGTCATCTTCGAACGTGGTGCGCTGGTCGCTCAAATCGAGTTCAAGGCGCACTGAATCGACCTGTGTGACCAAACTCAGCGGACCGGACACCAGCGCTTGCCGTTCGCTGTATTCTGCTTCCAACGCCCGGTAATCGAGCGGGGGTTCGGCACTGAACACCACTTCGACGGGTTTCAACTGCGCTTCTTCAATTTCAATCGTCACGGTAATCTGGCGCGGTGATGTATCGATCACCTGTGCCTGCCGCACGACGCGCGTCGTCAACGGGATGATATGGGTACCGGGCGGCAGATCGGTCAAATCTGCTGTCACAATGACATCATCGACCGCCAGCGCTTGGCGCACGCTCTGCTGACCTTGTAACTGTACCTGCGCCGTCGTCTCGCTCTGCTCCACGATCAAAACGCCGGGGTCGGTCTGCGCGCGAATCGGCACGCGCTGCCCCAAACGCCATTGTTCCACCGGGTCGCTTTGCGATACGGCGATCATCCAGATGAACAGCGCCAGTATCAGCGAGCCGCCGAACCAGATCACATTTTCAAGGAGAAATTGCTGTGCCGATTTTTGCATCGTCGATCACATGCTTTTTTCGCGCTCACGCCGCCGCAGCACGTCGTTGAGTGTTTCGCGCAGCCGCATCGGAATCGTCGCCGCCTGGATGCGTTCGGCGCCGTAAAACGCGCTCAAAATCTGTTTCAGACGGTTGATATCCAGCCGCCCGATCAAGCGCCCGCCGTTGGCAATCGAGATGCGCCCTGTTTCTTCGCTCACGACCACACAAATCGCGTCGCTCACTTCCGTCAAACCAATCGCTGCGCGGTGACGGGTGCCGAGCTTGGGCTGCTGCATATTCCGCGCCGCCGAAAGCGGCAGCACCGACGCCGCCGATGCAATTTTGCCAAGACTGTCGATGATCGCCGCGCCATCGTGCAGTTCGGTTTTGGGCCAAAAGATCGTCAGCAAAATCTGCGGGCTGACATCGGCATTCAACGGGATACCCGTTCGGATGTATTCCTGCAAACTGCTCGCCCGTTGCAGCACGATCAGCGCACCATGCCGCCGTTCGCTCAGGCGCTCTGCTGCCTGTACCACATCATCGATGATCCTGGCGCGCACGCTGTCGGGCGACTGCCGGTTGAGCAGCATCCCCGCCCGCCCCAAACGTTCCAGCACGCGCCGCAGTTCTGGCTGAAAGATGACCGGCACCGCGACGATCAGCACGGTCAATCCCCGTTCGATCAACCAGCGCACCGCCACGAGATCGAACAGATTGCTCACGATCACCACGATCCCGAACAGGATGACAAGCCCACGTACCAGCGCCATCGCCTGGGTGCCGCGCAGGAAAAAGCTCAGGCTGAAAATCACCAGTGCGACCAGCAGAATATCGACCACGTCGCCCAGCGTGATATTGGTCAGCGTGTAGACCAGGTTCACCGTTTACCCACCAAGCTGTGTCAGCAGCTTTTGATAATCTTCGATATGATCGGGGTTCAAACCGATGATCGTGCGAATCGTGTTCGCCGCTTCGCGGTGCAGCCCCGCTTCCAACTGCAATTCCCCCAGCGAATCCAACTGCACAATCGCATCGCGCTTGCGCCCCAACTGCTTGTAGATCGCGGCCAGGCGCGAACGCAGCCCCATATCGTTGGGGTACAATGTCACCAGTTCTTCGAGCAACTGCGTGATGCGGTTGATCTGCTTGTTACGGGCGTAAATGCTCAGCAGTTTATCCAACCGCCGAATCGCTTCGATCTGATTACCCTGTCGGTAATTCATATCGACCAGCATCCGGTGCGCGCGTTCATCGTCCGGCGCAAGCGTGATGATTTCTTCATAAGTCTTTTGCGCGCGGCGCAGTTCGAGGCGCAGCGTATCGATGTCCGCCAGCCGATGCTTGATCCGCACCATTTTGTCCACAGGCGCGCTGATACGGTTTGCCATGCGTTCCGAAGCGGCGAATGTTTCGCGCGATTGGTCGAAGTTGCCGAGCTGATGATGCGTATCCGCCAGGTCAATCGTCTGATCCAGCACTTCGTCCCAACGTTCTTCCGCTTCCAGCAAATCGATCAGGCTTTCGCGCACGCTGACATCGAGCGGCGCCATCTCCAGCACTTCGGTCAAAATCGCCGCCGCGCGGTCATTTTCTGCGCGCGCCAGAAATGTCTTGGCGATCACGTTGTACTTCTGAATCGCCTGACGCACGCGCCCCTCACGCATCATGATTTCTGCCATGCGGGTATGAATCGGCAGGTAATACGGCGAAAACTCAATCGTGCGGTGCGCCTCATCCATCGCCAGCGTCAGCATGCCGCGCCGCAGATAACGGTCGATTTGCGCCACCGACTCGGTCAGTTTGTCGCCGCGCACCGCCGACAAAATATCGATCACACCTTTGGCGCCCTGTTCGCGCATGGTTTCATCGAGCTGGCGGCGCGTATCCGCCACGCGCTGTTTCCAGTCTTTGCCTTGCAGCAGTTGGATGAAGCGCTGGTTGACATTCTTCAGCACTTCGTCGTTGGCGCCGCTCAACGCATTTTGCAGACTGCTGTACGTCAGCGTCAGTTCCGCCGCTTCATCCGGGTCAAGCGTCAGGTTGGTATCCACCACCTGCAAACTTTGCAGCAGATAGCGGCACGCATCGCGCTGGCGCGCATTCTTGAAATACGCGGTGCCGAGCGCGTGCAGCGCCCCGGCATTGAACTGGGGATGGTTGATGACTTCATTCAACGGTTTGATCGCATCGCTCGATTGATTATGCAGCACGAGCAGCACTCCCAGATTCAAGCGCAGTGCCGGGTGCTTGAGCCGATTTTCAGCGCGCTGATACGCGACAATTGCGCGTTCCGGGTCGTTCTGGCGCTGTGCTTCCATCGCCGCCAGCGTATCCGTCGCCACATCGAGCGCATTGCCTTCCATGATGAACGCCGCAAGCTGATTGAGCGCCAAGGACATCGCTTCGCCCATCGGACCCAACGGATCGCTGTCACCGACATCCAGCACGCGCTGTGTCTGGGTGGTCAATTTGGTCGGTTTGCTTTCACGCTCGAATGCCGCCACGCGCGTCAACTGCGCGTCATCGGTCGGCGGCAGAATATCCCCGCCTGACTCCAGTGCGCGCAGCGTATTCAGCGCTTGCGGATTGTTTTTATCCAGCCGCAGCGCCCGTTGAGTCGCCTTGATCGCCTTATCGACATCGCTCACACGCTTGAAGTTGAACGCGAGCGTCAGGTATTCGCGGACGGCTTTTTTCTTATCGCCAATCCGCTCGTATGCCTGTGCCAGCTTGGCATGAATCGGGATCAAGCCGGGCGTCAGCCGCGTCGCCCGTTCCCAATTGCCAATCGCTTTATCCAGATCGCGCTGACCGAGATACACTTCGCTCACATTGACATACTGCTGCGCCGCTTCACGCAAACGCCCCATGCGCTCCAGCACATCCGCGCTTTTCTCCAACGGAATGGGATCATTCGGCGCAAGCTGATGCGCGCGTCCATACACTTTGAGCGCATCTTCCAACCGCCCCATTTCCAGCAGCGCCAACCCCAGATGAATATGCGATTCCGGGTCTTCGGGAAATTCCTGTACGGCACGCCCATAATTCTGAACTGCCGTCATCCAGTCCTGATCCCAGGCGGCGTTATGCCCCGCGTTCATAGCGGTTTCGTAGCTGTCACGATTTCCCGGCATCACATCCTCACATCATGATGTCTAGATGAAGTCCTGCACATAAAGCCTTAAACCTGCATCAGCGTCGCCAGCACCGCTTTTTGCGCGTGCAAACGATTTTCCGCCTGTTGAAACAAGACCGATTGCGCGCCGTCCGCGACCTCATCGGTGATTTCCTGTCCACGATGCGCCGGCAAACAGTGCATCACAATCGCGTCGCGGTTGGCATGACCGATCAACGCGGCATTGACCTGATACGGCAGCATCACCTGAATGCGCATCGCGCTCTCGCTTTCCTGCCCCATACTGACCCATGTATCGGTATAGACCACATCCGCTTCACGCACCGCCGATACCGGGCTTTCGTACAGTTCCAGTTTACCGCCATTCAGCGCCAGAAGTTCGACAATCGAGTCTATCGCATGTTCATCGAAGCCATAGCCCGGCGGCGAAGCAACTGCCAGCGACCCGCCCATGTGCGCCACCGCTTGCGCCAATGAAAACGCAACGTTGTTGCTGTCACCGACATACGCAATCTTCACGCCTTCAAACGTCCCGAATCGCTCGTAAATCGTGAGTACATCCGCCAATGCCTGGCATGGGTGCTGCGTATCGCTCAACCCGTTGATGACTGGGACGCTGCCCCACTGCGCCAGGTCGAGCAAATGCTGATGATCGAACACGCGCGCCATGATCCCCTGCGTGAATGCCGACAGCGACCGGGCAATATCCGCCACGCTTTCGCGCTTGCCCAAGCCGATCTCGTCGGGTCCTAATGTGATCGCCGCGCCGCCTAACTGACGCATCCCGACTTCAAACGACACGCGCGTGCGCAGCGACGGCTTTTGAAACACCATTGCTAACACTTTATCTTTTAAGAGCGGCGCGTTACCGCCATTCAGCCATTCCCGCTTCAGTTCCACTGCCAATGTGATCAGCTCGCGTACCTCCGCGCTCGACCACGCCGTCAAATCTATAA
>Ga0224723_1001717_pt1 | contig 12936 bp, 12 predicted proteins | sample Balambano_FR2_Me_FD_161647 | JGI IMG/M metagenome (GOLD analysis project Ga0224723, IMG submission 161647) | Freshwater sediment microbial communities from Lake Towuti, South Sulawesi, Indonesia - Balambano_FR2_MetaG | ecosystem: Environmental > Aquatic > Freshwater > Lake > Sediment | place...
GGACGTGCCCCGTCCCCCGCTGGGGGTTTGGGGGGCACCCCCAGGGCTGTTCGGCTGTTTGCAGATCAAGAATGCTCATCAAGATTTTAATTTTTGCTCACCCCTGCTCACATTGTTCACCTTCTTCAAACCTGCAATGACTGTAGATCAAAGCATCCGCGAACAAACCTACCAGTACTTTTTACAAGAAGCACCAGAACTGTTACAGGCTTTAGAGCAAGGCTTACTCCACTTTAGAGATCACCACGGCATCAACCAGGTTAATAACTTGATGAGAGCCACGCATACTCTGAAAGGCGCAGCAACCAGCGTGGGATTAGAAACGATCGCCACGATCGCCCACTCCCTGGAAGACATCTTTAAAGCACTTTGTAACCCAGAAGCCACGATCGATCCAGCCGTTGAAGCCCTGCTGTTTGAAGGAGTGGAATGCCTGCGCCTGCCGCTGGTCGCTGAACTGACCGGAGGCACAATTGATCACGCCGAAATTTTAGACCGAGCCGCAGCAGTTTTTGCTCAACTGCAAGAAAAACTCGGCGACTGTTTTGGTCAAACCACGCCACTGCCGACCTCGGCTGATTTAGGGTTTGATGTCACACAATCGATTTTTGAGGTTGGAGTCGCGCAACGGTTAGACCAAATTGCATCAGCAATTGCCGGTGCCCAACCAGAAGAAGCCATCGTTGTGCTGCAAGCTCAAGTAGAAGTATTTCTGGGTCTGGCAGAATCTCTGAACCTGAGTGGATTTCAAGCGATTGCTCAAGCAACCCTTGCTGCATTAGCCCGCGCTCCTGAGCAAGCAATGACGATCGCTGAATTTGCTCTAGCAGATTTCCGGGCAGGACAGGCAGCAGTGCTAGCAGGCGATCGAACTCAGGGCGGCTTGCCTTCTCCGGGTTTACAGCAGCTAGCGGGAACTTGTGTGAGCGCAGAGCAGCCCGATCGCAGTGTAGCTAGCCTGAATAAGCCTGCAAATGAACCCACTCACTCACTGGTTGAAAATATTTGGGGAGGGCAAGCTGTCGCGATTGAGCCGGATCTTGAAGCGACTGAAGAACAAACTGCGGCGATCGCTGTGATTCACCCACAGGAACATCTGAAGTCAATTCACACGAGTACTCCTCAAGCCTCTATTAATATTTCAGCAGCACTACCGTTGAGAGATGCTGTTACCCCACCTCCACAGGTGCGAGTCACTATTAAACATTTAGAAGAACTTAATTATTCAGTGGGTGAATTACTAACAAATCACAATCGACAACTGCTGCAATCCGAACAAACTCAAAATACAGTGCAAGTCTTGCTCACTCGTCTCAAACAGCATAAGAAATTGCTGGAGCAACTGCGAGATTTATCTAATAAGTCAGCGAATTCAACAGAAACGCGAAAGCAGCATCGACTAAAAAGAACGTCTTATCCATCAGCAAAATTCGATCGCAAATCAGCGCGAAACTCTGCTAAAAGAACAAACGTGAGCCAAACTCGTCTTGACTCACACAGCGGCAATGCTCACCTGATCCAATCATTACTTGATGATGTGGTACAGCTTACTGAAGCTGCGGATGCGATCGATTTATTTACGCAGCAATCGATTCGGACATTAGACAATCAGCAACATTTGTTGACCAACACCCGCAGCGCTTTAATTGAAGCCCGAATGCTGCCGCTGGGAGAAATTCTCAATCGTCTGTCTTCAATCTTGCAGCAGTTAGAAACGCTACATCACAAACAGGTTGTTTTAGAACTCAAAGGCACCGAAGTTTTGGTTGACAAAGTTGTTGCAGAGAAGCTGTATGACCCGCTGCTGCATTTAGTTCGCAATGCGTTTGATCACGGCATTGAATCAACAGTAGTTCGTCAACAGCAAGGAAAACCCGACCAGGGCAAAATTGAAATTTGTGCCTACAACCAGGGCAGATATCTGGTGATTCAAGTTCAAGATGACGGCAAAGGCTTAGACTTTGAACAAATTTTACAGCGGGCGATCGAGCACCAGATTATTTCACCCGAACCAGCAGGAAATCTCGATCGGTCTCAATTGATTGACTTATTGTTTGAGCCAGGGTTTTCAACTGCTTCTCACATCAGTGACCTTTCGGGGCGGGGCATTGGACTTGATGTTGTTCGTAACCAAGTGCAAGCCTTGCGCGGTTCAGTCACGGTTGATTCACAGCCCGGAAAAGGCACGACGTTTGTGCTGCAAATTCCGCTGAGTCTGACGATCGCATCGCTATTAGTTTGTGAAGCAAATTCCCGATTTTATGCGCTGCTGGATGATGCGATCGAGCAAATTGTGATTCCGCAGCCCAGCCAGCTTCAAGAGCGGAACAACCGAAAGATTTTGCGCTGGGGAAAAGGAAACAAAGCAAAACTGGTGCCCATTTATTCCCTGCCAGAAGTGTTAGATTACGGCTCGACGATCGCTGCCGCATCGACCACTCCAGCAGCGGACTTTCAAGAGATGAAGCCAGTGATTTTGCTTCACGCTCAAGAAACCCTGTTGGGTTTAGAAGTCGAGCAGATGATTGGCGAACAAGAATTGGTGATTCGTCCATTAGGCACACTGATCGGAGCACCCAACTATGTTCATGGAGCCAGCATTCTGGCTGATTCTCAGCTCGCTCTGGTCATTGATGGCGCACGGTTGATCCAAAACATCTTCGATCGACAGTGGCATCCCCCAACCCATCCCACGTGGGAAAAACCATCCTGGCTGCTGCCAGCACAGCCCCAACCTCAAATGCTGCCCCAAGCTGTTTTTCCTGCACTGCCTGGGCAGGCGATCGAGATTGGCTCCAGCACCAAGATTTTGGTTGTCGAAGATTCAATCACCACGCGAAACACGATCGCACTGACACTACAGAAAGCTGGATATCAAGTATCTCAGGCACAAAATGGTCACGAAGGACTCACACAGCTTCAGTACCAAAAAGACATCCGGCTTGTGCTTTGCGATTTAGAGATGCCTGTAATGAATGGATTTGAGTTTTTGAGACAGGTTCAGCAAAACTCGGCTCTGGCACACCTACCCATTCTTATTCTCACTTCTCGCAGCGACGAAGACTATCGTCTGCTGGCGTTGCAGTTGGGAGCTGCTGCTTATATGACCAAGCCTTATATGGAACACAAACTGTTGGTAATGGTTGCTGATTTACTGGAAAAAACAGTGCTAGGGGTTGTCATCAATTAATGGCTCACTCTAATCGGCAGAAGGAGTTACAGCCCCTAGTCTGGATGATGAGGCGGGCGCGGTAATGCTGATATTTCAAGCTTTTGGCTAAGAATTAATGACGCGCCCCTGGAAGCGGGTTAAGGAGCAAAAGAGCCATGCGACAAGATGAGCTAGAAGCAAAAACTTTTATTGTTTTTACGATCGCAGCCTACCACCTGGCAATGCCGATCGAAACAGTGTTGAAAGTCGTAAAGCTGCCTTACAACACAAGTCAAGAACTCAACGAATTAGGATTTGTTCAGTTAGGACAGCGGATCATTCAAGTAATTGATTTACACGAATGGTTAGGCACCCAAGAGACAAATCAATCTAGTCAACATCAATCGTTTTTAGTCATTACGTCTAAACCTCAAGCCGAGCTGTGTGGAATTTTGGTACATGAGCCGCCGAACTTGATCAGATTCTCGCCGCAAGAAATGCAGCGACTTCCACAATCTAATCATCAATCTCGTCTTTTAGAGATTGCCAGCCACAGCATTGTGATTCTTCAAGACGAGGCACCAACAACAATTTTCTTATTAGAGATAAGTAGGTGGTTACGATTAAACGTAAAATCACAAAATCCAGAAGCATCCGTAGCGCGGACAATTTTGGGCTAAAGGTATAGTTTTTATCAGGACGAGCTGCTTGGAACGAGTTTTCAGCTTAGCTCGACTATATCCATTTGCAGTGGAAGCCATCTTCATCAGCTCTGTGACAGACGATATGGACTTGAACCGATCGCCCGTTCAAGTCATGTTGTTTCTCTGGGAGGGTTGCAGTTTGGCGTGTCTGAAGCTGGTATGACGCGGCAGTGTAGACTTTGCTCTGCTTGTGCAACGAGGTACTCATCGAGCTGTGTTGCTAGGGCATCGATCGCTCCCAGATGTTCCCATCGCTCAGGAGTATCGGCATGTTTCAGGATGCGTTGTAGGGCTTGTTGATGATAGGCGATTGCCTGCTTAACTTCATCTGGATTCATAAGAGTGTTCATATAGACAGAACGCTTCTGGTAAGGCTGCGAGGCAGAACGATCGAGCCAACCGCTTTTGATCGTTCTTTTTCCTTTGAAGGTTTGGAGGTTTGCCTGACTGCTGTCGCCCAAAACGCAAAAGTCATCTGCGCGACTGGTAGCAGCCAAGCGGGTTGCTGGTGTCTGTTGCGGTTGTTCACCGAATGCTAGCACATGCACCAAATCTGTGCAAACTTGCATCACATGTGGTGTGATTCGGAGGCATTGGGCGTGCTTATTGAGCTTTCTGCTATTGCGTCAGCAGCACAGGCACCCAAACGGATGCTGAAGTGAATCCGCACAAAGCTGAACTCCTGCCTGGAATGTGGTAAAACTACAGTAAATTAATCGGTTAACCGTAGTTTCATACTTGCAGAACCAAAAAAGGAGGCTCTTCGCAGTGGGGATTGTTGTTGAACAGGTGTCAAAGCAGTTTGGTCGTTTTACGGCGCTCGATCGCATCAGTGTTGAGATCAAGAGTGGGGCGCTTGTAGCACTGCTCGGACCCTCTGGTTCGGGAAAATCAACGCTTTTGCGAGTCATCGCAGGTTTAGAGAAGCCAGACAGCGGCAGAATCATCGTGATGGGCAGAGATACGACTCACGACAGCGTGCAAAACCGCCATATGGGGTTTGTGTTTCAACACTATGCGCTGTTTAAGCACATGACGATTCGTAAAAATATTGCGTTTGGGCTGGAGGTCAACAAGTGGTCTGAAAGCCGCGTCAAGCAGCGAGTCAACGAGCTGCTTGAGCTGGTGCAGCTTTCGGGGTTGGGCGATCGATATCCGTCTCAGCTTTCTGGCGGTCAGCGGCAGCGGGTGGCGCTGGCGCGGGCGTTGGCGGTTCAACCTCAGGTTTTGCTGCTCGACGAACCGTTTGGGGCACTCGATGCTAAAGTGCGAAAAGACCTGCGGCAGTGGCTGCGACGTTTGCACTCAGAGGTTTCCGTAACAACAGTTTTCGTCACTCACGACCAGGAAGAAGCAATGGAAGTCTCAGACGAGGTTGTGGTAATGAATCAGGGGCGCATTGAGCAAGTTGGTTCTCCAGCAGAAATTTATGACCATCCTGCAACCCCGTTTGTCATGGGATTCATTGGTCCAGTAAATGTATTGCCCGCCAGCGCTGGCATTTTGCCCGACAGCAGAGTTGCACCGACAGAGCGAATTTTTCTGCGTCCTCACGATATTGTGATCGAGCCACGGGCGATCGATGACTCGGTTCCGGCTCAGGTCGATCGCGTCATTCACCTGGGTTGGGAGATTCAGATTGAGCTGCTTTTAGAGTCAGGACAAACGGTTACAGCTCACTTAAGCCGAGGAGATTTTGACAAACTGCAAATCGAGCCTCGTCAGTGGGTTTACGTTAAACCTAAGCAGGTCAAAACGTTTCCAGCTTATGCGATGACTTGAGTCACAGCCTGACTTGAATCACAGCCTCGCGATCCTGCGATACTCGTAAATAGACTTCGGCTGGCATCTGCTTTAGCTATCAACTGCTTCAGAGGTCAGCCTGAGGTTTGCAAGAGCTGAATGCCGCAAACCTGAGATTGCATCAAGGATTAGAGCTGTAAGCACTCAATCGGTTTTATTCTCCCTGAGGAATATTGTTATGCGGATTGCCAAAAACGTGACCGAATTAGTTGGACGAACTCCGTTGGTTCAATTGAACAAAATTCCTCAATCGGAAGGGGCGATTGCTCAAATTGTAGTGAAGCTCGAAGGCATGAATCCTGCTGCATCTGTCAAAGACCGGATTGGAGTGAGCATGGTGAATGCAGCAGAGGCAGCAGGCTTAATTCAGCCGGGAAAAACAACGTTGGTTGAACCCACATCCGGCAATACGGGCATTGCGCTGGCGATGGTGGCAGCCGCCAAAGGCTATCGCCTGATCCTGACGATGCCTGATACGATGAGCCTGGAGCGACGATCGATGCTGCGGGCGTATGGTGCTCAGCTTGAGCTAACGCTTGGGGCGAAAGGAATGCGAGGGGCGATCGTCCGTGCACAAGAAATTGTGGTTGAGATTCCCGATGCCTTTATGCTGCAACAGTTTCGCAATCCGGCAAATCCTCAGATGCACCGGGAAACAACGGCGGAGGAAATTTGGCAGGACACTGAGGGACAGGTGGATATTCTGGTGGCAGGAGTCGGCACGGGAGGAACGATTACCGGCGTAGCAGAAGTGATCAAACAGCGGAAACCGGAGTTTCAGGCAATCGCCGTCGAGCCAATTAGCAGCCCGGTGCTCTCAGGAGGTGAAGCGGGCGCTCACAAAATTCAGGGGATTGGTCCCGGATTTGTGCCAGCGATCTATCGTCCAGAGTTGGTGGACGAGGTGATTCAAGTGACCGATGAACAGGCAATTGCCTACGGTCGCCGGTTAGCCAGAGAAGAAGGCTTGCTGTCAGGAATCTCAGCGGGGGCGGCGCTGTGTGCAGCCATTCGAGTTGCCAAACGTCCAGAAAACGCCGATCGGCTGATTGTCATGATCCAGCCTAGCTTTGGCGAACGCTACCTGAGCACGCCTTTGTTTAAAGACCCAGAGTCAACAGAGTGGCTCAACACCGTTTAACCGCGTTACGGTCTGTGTCGCCCCACACTGAGTCACGCGAAACTCCAGACTTTCTATTTTTTTGTTAGGCGCTCGTCCTTTTTAAAAACAGGCTTCTAACCTAAAAGCGCCCGCGCTGCGAACGCTTTGGGGTTCTGTGGTTTTGTGTTGAATTGTAACCACCTACTTACAGAATTGTTATGCCGCAAGTCCCTGATAAGGACAAATGTTTGAAGACTGCCTGTTGGTGTTCAGCATCAGGTGTTACGTCCAGCCATGACTCCACCATCTACGTTCCATGTAGCTCCAGTTACCCAAGAAGCTTGATCAGAGAGCAAAAAAGTCACAGCCTCCGCAACATCAATCGGTTTTCCAACCCGCCCAATTGGGTGAAAGCTATTAAAGCCTTGTAGCGTTGTGTGAATTTCCTCCGGTTTGATAAAAGCTTCATAGATAGGCGTTTCCACCACTGCTGGGGCAACGGCATTAACACGAATTTGATACTGTGCCAGTTCCATTGCCAAATGCTGCGTGAGAGAGTGTAAACCTGCTTTTGCCATGGAGTAAGCAGAAGAGGGTGTAGCCAGAACAGCTTGATGTGCCCACATTGAACCAATGTTGACAATTGCACCACCCTGCCCACGCTGAACCATATTACGGACAGCTTGTTGGGTAGCAAAAAAGGTTCCATGATTGATGTTGAGGTAGCGATCGTAGTCTGCTTCAGAGTGGTCAAGAAAGGTCTTTGGCAGAAAAACGCCAGCAGAATTGACAAGATAATGCACACCTGATAGCTCGGCTGCAATGCGCTCCACAAGGCGAGATGTCTCCTGGCGATTGCTGATGTCTGCTTGCCATCCCTTAACGTTACCAAACTGCTCCAGGTGGGGTAAGGCTGCCTGAAGCTTTTCAGAATTGCGTGCAACGACAGTTACAGATGTTCCATAATTTAATAGAATTTCTGCAACAGTCTGTCCAATGCCACTACTTCCGCCAATAACTAATGCTTGCCGATGCTTAAATTCCTGGTACATGGTTGCGTTTCTATAAAGTTTGGGGGTAACGTGCTTTCAGCAAGCATATTAACCAGACTGCAATTGGGTTAGGAAGTATGTACCGTTCAGTAAGGTAGGCACTTTCAGGTAGAAATTGAGGCAGAATCTAGGAAAAAATTTAGACTAGATCATGAATGGGAAACAAACCAAAAAAACCACTTCAGCCGCCGCAATGGTGGAGTACATCGTTGGATGTAAATGGTCAATGCAAATTTTGACCCTGATAAATCAGGGAGTCGATCGTCCTGGAGCGATGACACGCTCTGTTGATGGACTCACAACAAAAGTTCAAAATGATTGCCTAAGCAAAATGGTTAGCTTTGGCATTCTGGAGAAATTCTCTTACCCAGAGGTTCCACCACGGGTTGAATACAAACTCACTAATTTTGGGCGACGCTTCATTACGATTTTGGATGCAATTGCAGAGTTGCAGCGTGAGATAGACGTTGATTGCGGCAGCATAACAACGCCCATGCACCCGACCGTATCAAGGTTATCTGTAGAGATCGAAAAGTGATCTGCGGCGGGTGATGGGCAACGTTATACAGACAGACTGGGGGGGTCTGTTTTTTTTGATCCCATCCCGGTTTTATCTGATCCGGTTTCAACTATCCGAGGGCAGATTAGAGGCTCTATCCGTGGCGATAGTGTACTCCGGCACATGATGCTAAAATGCAGTAAGCTCATCGGAATACCGTAGTTGCAGCATGGAAAAACTTAAAACGATCGGCGCACAGGTCAATTCTGCGCAGCCCTCCTCACAGAATTCTTCACAACAGCAAGGGTGGCAGGGGCATCAAGCAGTCTGGAACGGCATCACGCTGAAAAAGCTGGCTGGTGGTTTTTTGTTAGCGATCGGATATTTGCTGTCACCGCTGTGCTGGTGGAACGACTTAATCTTCAACCTGCCCGTCGCCTATGGTTTTGGTTACGTCTGTAGCTTATTTTCCTCTAATTTTTTGCTGCCTGGTTCGATCGCAGGCTGATGCATCGATTTTTCAACTATTTCAGCGATAGGTTTGCTGATTAGACAGTGTTGTTCAAACTGTGGCACGTCGATTAGATGTGTTTCTTATGAATTATCTGTTATTGTCTTTTCTCAGCTTCGTTGTAGGAATCGCTGTTGGGTTAACTGGCATTGGTGGGGCATCGCTGATTACACCTATGCTCATTTTCATGTTTCAAATTCCAGCAACTGTTGCCGTCAGCTCTGATATCGTTGCTGCTACGTTAATGAAGATTGTTGGCGGCATCAAGCACTGGCATCAGCAAACGATCGAACTGCAAGTGGTCAAGTGGCTGACTCTAGGCAGCGTGCCTGGAGCGCTCCTGGGAGTGGAAGTTTTACATCTGCTCAAGCAGGTAGGCGAACTGAATTTAGATGCATTGCTGCTGCAACTGCTGGGGTGGACAATTTTGCTGATGACTTCAGTTGCCCTGATGCAGTTGCTGCTGCTGACATTTGTGCCCCAACTGAGGTTGCCTTCGCTGCCCAAGCTGGAGTTAGAGACCCACCTGGGTCGAGCTTTGGCAATGGCGATCGGCGCTGTGTTGGGGAGCCTTGTGGGTTTAACCAGCGTTTCTTCTGGCTCAATGTTTGCTTTGGTTTTAATCGCCTGTTTTCGATTAGATGCCCAAAAGCTTGTGGGCACCGACCTGACACAGGCAGCAATTCTGTTATCTTTCACGACACTGGGGCATCTAAGCCTGGGAACCGTAGATTGGAGCCTGGTTCTGCCCATCTGGTTCGGTTCTGTTCCAGGTGTGCTGGTGGGCGCTCAACTTTGTGAAGTGGCTCCTCAACGACCGCTGCGGTTTTTGATCTACATGCTTCTCGTCGGAGTGAGCTGGAAGTTGGCGCATCCGCTGTAAGTCAAGTTGTGAACTGGCAGAATAAAGGAAATCAGAAAATCTCGATCGCGGGTTTTGGCTGCACATGTCTAACGTCAATTTCTGGACGCTTTCCCATTTTCTCGGTTTTTTTAAGCGCCTGCTGACCGCACACTGGGGCGCTCTGGTTGCGCTACTCATGGGCGTTTGTCTGCCGTTATACATTTTTGAATCGCTCGCAGTCACGGTATGGCGAAACAAAAGCAGTTTTCCATGGGATGAACCGCTGCTGGAGGCAATTCATGCAACTGCTCAACCGCAGCTTGATTGGTTTGCCGCAACGTTGACAAAACTCGGCGTATTTTGGGGGGTGTTTCCTGCCGCTACGGTTATTGCGATCGGACTGTTGAGCCTGAGGCGCTGGCGGTCACTTGCTTACTTGATCACAGTGCTGTCGGGAAGTGTGGTGATCAACCGCAGCGCCAAAATGTTGCTGCACCGGACGCGCCCCAGCCTGTGGGCTTCGATCGCCCCTGAGTCAGACTATGCATTTCCGAGCGGTCACGCCATGTCGAGCATGACATTTGTGGCGGCGCTGCTAGTGCTAACCTGGGGCAGCCGCTGGTTCTGGTTTGTCCTGGCAGGGGGGAGTTTATTTGTAGTGTCGATCGGCTGGACACGTTTATATTTGGGTGTGCATTTTCCTAGCGATGTGCTGGCAGGATGGCTGGTCTCGATCGCCTGGACAGTCGGGGCGAGTCTGTTGATTCGACCTCGCTTCACTCCAGCAAACGCAGCGATCGAAGACAAGCTAACGGTCAGTGAAACCGCGTCTCTTGCAGAGCCGATGGGTATCGCAGCCAGCAAGAAGGATGAATGAGAATCCTCTTCATTCCTCTTCGTGCAGCGTAGCGTAGCCTTCCTGGTGGCTGCCTGTCAGGTTGACCCCAGCCACCAGAGCAGGCAGCAACAGGTTGATTGCCATCAGTCGGATCAGATGTCCGGCTGTCACAACTTCAACATTGTGATTGAGCGCGAGTGCAATCCAAATCATCTCTGGTGATCCACCTGGCGCAGTGACTAACAAACAAGTCAACCAGTCCCAGGAGGTTAACCATTCAGCAATTGCGGCTGACATCAATCCCGCTAAAAGCGTCAGACCTACTGAGAATGTGGCACAGACAACCGCTAATCCTTCGACTCTGGGATTGATCCCCCAATATTCTCCAATCGTCATTCCTAACAGAATTTGCCCAATGACTTTCAACACCGTCGGCAAATTGAAATCAGCATTGAGGGGCGAAATTAACCCCGACTGCACATTGAAACCAATGCCAACCACGATCGGACAAAAGAAAGTTGCGACCGGAACATGTAGTTTGTCGCCCCCATAAACGACGATCGCAGTCACGGCAAATACAAAGCACAGCAGCAATAAATTTGTCGCATTAAAAGCGGCTAAATCTTGGGTGAGCGAAGCCAGAACTGCTCGAATATCATGGGCATTGGCAACCTGCGCGATCATGGGAACGACCAGCGTAACCGTGGTGAAACGCATGAGCTGCACCAGAGCAACGAGCGTGGTATTTTTGCCGTAGTCTGCCGCGACGCTTGCCATAATGCCAATATTGCCAGGAACAGCGGCAAGCAAAGCAGTGAGCAGATCAGTTTTTTGCAGCCGTGAGTAGACATAGCCGATCGCCCCACTGCTCAACAGCAGAAATAGCGTGAGCAGTCCAAAAATCGGGAGCTGAGCCGGAAGCGCTGTGAGATCGCGGGCATGAATCGAAAATCCCACGGTTAGCCCGATCAGAATCTGCCCTAACTTTCGGGAATTTCGGTTTGGTTGTAGCGAATGGTTCGATCGAGACCGGTAGAAGAACGTCAGCGCCCCAGCAGCAATACCGCCCAGTATCCAGGAGCCTTCTCCGACCCCCAGCGCCACAAAGCCAAGTCCCATCAGAATTGCCAGCGTCAGCTCTGCTGCGACAACGAAAAAAGGTGATGCTAATTGCAGGCTAAACGGTTGTGGAACGGCTTGCGTCACGATATTGCTGGCTTGTGCCTTACCCTCATTCAATAATGACACTGTTCAGCGCTTCGAGCGGAACAGTAAACACATAGTAGATGACACCGCCACCCAACAGCAGCAGGGCAAGACTCGCAAGAATCACCCAGCGGTCTGCTGGCTCATAGGTGTCGTCATCAATGTCGCGGCGCACCGCAAAATAATGTTGAGTGGAGAGCAGCACGGTGAGTAGCCCAACCAAAGAAAAGGCTAAACCTAACTTCCAGCCTGCCCCAGGCGGTTGGGGTGCCAGCGGTGGACGGAGAATGCGGAGGCGGACAATCAGCACCCCAAACCCCATCAGCGCGATCGCACTCCGCATCCAGGCAAGATAGGTACGTTCGTTTGCCAGATGGTCTCGCACGCGATCGGAACTGCGCTTCTTGGACTTTTCTTGCTTGTCTGTGTCTGCCTGCATGGATTTGAAGAATAACTGCATCGATATAACTTGCAATCATTTGATAAGCGTATTACAGAAGCGATAGCGGATGTGTTGTTGAAGTAGCAGTTGTGAATCAGAGAAATCAGCCAGGGTACGATCGCAGGTTTGGCTGGATTGCCAACGATATACCCTGGCGGCTATCTGTATGGAACGACCGTCAGGCTCAGTCTTCGATCGGTGCATTGGAAGTTTGGGCAGCGATATCGGCTACTGACAAACTGGGAACCGACAAAGTGCTTTCACCCGCTTTGAACAAGCTTGCAGGAGCAACGTTGAATTCAACTGAACCTTTATCTGAATTGGTTTTTGCCACGAGCTGAGTGCCACTTACAATCTTGAGTGCCAGTGGTTCAGTCAGTTCTTGAGTGTCACCCGCCAGCGGCGCAACTTTGCTGCCGCTCGGCAGGTAAACTCCATCGCAGTTCCAATCGTCGTCGGTGATTTGCCCATTTCCCAGGTAATAGAGCGTGCTGGGCTGAGCCGACTTCTTAGCTTTGTGAGCATAGACAGCCAACGTATTTCCAGTTTATTGCGGCACTGTGCCCAGTCGGCTGCGGTTTCTAGAATGTATTTCTGCAACCGCAAATCACCCAGCTTCCGCAATCATACTTCAGTTGTAGGGGGGGCGGAACACGGCAACTCAAACATGACTCCTACCCAACCGATGCAAAGCAGTTCCCCCCCTGGGGTAATCGCCCCCACTGACCCGCTTGACATGCCCCTGCAAATACGGTAACTTCTTTGCTTAACGCTGCTGTCGCAG
>Ga0224723_1001718_pt1 | contig 12934 bp, 11 predicted proteins | sample Balambano_FR2_Me_FD_161647 | JGI IMG/M metagenome (GOLD analysis project Ga0224723, IMG submission 161647) | Freshwater sediment microbial communities from Lake Towuti, South Sulawesi, Indonesia - Balambano_FR2_MetaG | ecosystem: Environmental > Aquatic > Freshwater > Lake > Sediment | place...
AGCCAGTTGTAACCTTCCCACCCGCCCTTGCCGGTCGCGTCGATTTCCGCGCCCGCCACGCCCGGCAGCAGCAGCGAGCGATAGGGCCAGATGGGCGAAAGCAGGTTCATCGCGAACTGGCCATAGCCGCCATCGCCGGTCGCGCCGAAATACTCCAGCGCCGCCATGGCGCCGAGCACGCCGCCCAGTACGGTAGCGACGCCGATCGCGGCACCGGGAAAGCCCCGCCCGCCGCGGGGCAGCAGTGTCAGTGGCGCGGCGCCCAGCACCGCCAGCACCATCGCGGCCAGATAGGGATGCACCAGCAGCGCGGCGAGCGCGGTCAGCCCGGCTCCCAGCCAGCGGGAAGCGGATTGGCGATCGACCAGCCGGAAATACCAGCCCAGGGCCAGCAGCAGCAGGAAGTGGCCGGTGAGTGCCGCATGCCCATAACGCGCGAGCCAGGCGGGCATCGCCAGCGCCGCCAGAGCCACCCCGATCGACGGCCAGAAACGCCGTTCGCCTAGGCCGCGCAGCGCCCACACTGCGGCCATCGGCTGCAGCACATGCGCGATCGCGTACCAAAGCCCGATGCCGTGGAAGCCAGGCGGCAGATGCTCGGCGATCGCCTTCAGCGCCAGCGCCAGCAGCGGAATGCCGTCGGCAAAGGCCAGATGCGTGCCGCGGGGCATGTCGAGGTCCGCGATCGTCAGCGGCGGCCAGCCCCAGGGCGCGGCCAGGAAATAGCGCTGGGCGATGGCGTGCTGCGCGGCATCGCCGACCGGCGCCCAGGGCTGACCGACACTGGGTAGCAGGAATTCGGGCGGGAACGTAACGACGGCGCTACCCAGGCCGATGAACCCTGCAACCAGCAATACAACCCATCCGGGCGATCCCTGCTCGCCACGCGGGAAACGACGCCCGCGCGCTACCAAGACGTGCACTCTGGATACGGGGGTGCCACCGGTGGATGGGTCATCGTCGGCAGCGCTGTAGCGCGCACGTTTCCGTGTCGGCAAGTCATTGGCCGCAGTGATTTTTGCGCTGCCACAGATTCGCCCCAACCCCGTCGCGATCGCGCCGCGCCCACCCCTGATATGTGCGCCCGCCGGACATCCGGCGCCGTGCCTGATGGACCCGTGCGGGGTCAGGGGCCGGCGGCGGAGTGCCGGTGACGATCGTGGGGAAAGGGCTCCGACATGTCGGATGCCAGGATGATCGAGACGCTGCGGGCTGGTTCTTTGGCCGGTTCGTGGCCCGCTTCATGGATCGATGGGTTTCCGCCGCTGCGCGGTTCGCGCGGCGCCGTCGCCCGGCTGCGGCCGGCGGCGAAGCGGATGATGGATGTGACGATCGCGCTGGTGCTGCTGCTGCTGCTGGCGCTGCCGATGCTGATCGTGGCCGCGCTGGTGCGTGGCGATGGCGGCCCGGCGCTGTTCGCGCACAAGCGCGTCGGCAAGGGCGGCCGCACGTTTGGCTGCCTGAAGTTCCGCAGCATGGTGGTCGATGCCGAAAAGCGGCTGGCCGACCTGCTAGAGCGTGACCCGGCCGCGCGCGAGGAGTGGGCGACGACGCGCAAACTGAAGAACGATCCGCGCGTCACGCGCACCGGAAAATTCCTGCGCGCCACCAGCCTGGATGAGCTGCCGCAGTTGATCAACGTGCTGAAGGGGGAGATGAGTCTGGTTGGCCCCCGGCCCGTGACGCCTGCCGAACTGGCCGCCAACTACGGCGCCGCGGCCGAGCATTATCAGCTCGTGCGCCCGGGCATCACCGGCCCCTGGCAGGTCAGCGGCCGCAGCGAAACGAGCTATGACCGCCGCGTGGCGCTGGATGTCGCCTATGCCACGCAGCCCTCCCTGGTGACCGACATCCGCCTGCTGCTGGCCACCCCTGCCGCCGTGCTGATGCGCCGGGGCGCCTACTGAAACGGCCTCCCCGCCGCCACGCGCGGCGGGGCATAATCCCTGCAGCATGACCGACGAAGCCCGCGCGCGCGCCGGCGGCCGGCGGATGATGGCCGGGGTGGCCTGGAACGCGCTGGGCCGCGGCCTGCCGCTGCTGCTGGCGCTGGCACTGACGCCCATCCTGGTCACGCAGCTCGGTATCGACCGCTGGGGCATCTTCACCCTCGCACTCGCCCTGATCGGGGTGTTCGGCATGCTCGATCTGGGTGTGGGGCCGGCGCTCACGCGCGCCCTTTCCGAACGCATCGGCGCGGGCCAGCAGGAAGGCGAGGGCGCGCTGGTCGCCTCGGCCATCGCCGTGCTGGCCGGACTGAGCACGGTTGGCGCGGCCATCGCCTGGTTCGCCGTGGTGCCGCTGGTCGAGCGCGTGCTGAACGTGACGCCCGCCTTGCAGCCCGAGGCCATCGCGGCGATGCGCGTGCTGGTGGCTTCGGCGCCGCTGGTGGTGGTGAACGCGGCGCTGTGGGGCGTGCTGGCGGCGCACCAGCAGTTCCGCCTGGCCAACCTGGTGACCATGCCGGTCGCGGTGTTCTACTACCTGGGCCCGGTGCTGGTGCTGTCGGTGTGGAACTCGCTGGTCGGCGCGATGCTGGCGCTGGTGGCATGCCGGCTGGCCAACACGCTGTCCTACGCATGGCTGGTGCGGCCGCAGGTAGCCCGCTTCGGCCCCGTTCGGCTTGCCGCCGTCCTGCCGCTGCTGCGGATCGGCGGCTGGATGACCTTCGCCTCCGCGCTGTCGCAGGCGCTGACCTATGTCGATCGGTTCCTGGTCGGCGCGATGCTGACCATGGCGGCGGTGGCGTTCTATGCCACGCCGCTCGATCTGGTGATGCGGTTCTGGATCTTTCCGGTGGCCGTGGCCCAGGCGCTGCTGCCGGCGCTGGCCAGCGCGCACCGCACCTTGCCGGCCGAGACGGTGTCGCTGCTGCGACGCGGCGTGCTGCTGGTCGGCGGCATCGTGCTGCCGGCCGCGCTGGTGCTGGCCGTGTTCGCGCATCCGCTGCTGCGCCTGTGGCTGGGCGAGGTTTTCGCCAACGGCAGTGCGGCCGTCACCCGCATCCTGGCTGTCGGCATCCTTTTCAACTGCCTGGCCTTCGCGCCCGGCAGCCTGATCGAGGCGATCGGCCGGCCCGACCTGTTGGCCCGCTTCGCCCTGGCACAGGCGGTGCTGTTCGTGCCGCTGTCGGCCCTGCTGCTGAGCCTGATCGGCATCGAGGGCGCGGCCGTCGCCTGGGCGCTACGCGCCGCCGTCGATTGCGCCGGCCGGCTGATGCTGGTGGCGCGGCACTATGCGCACGCACGCGATGCGGTGCGCGATCTGGCAGCCCCGATCGCCTGCGGCGGCGCCGGGCTCGCGCTGGCCGCCATGCTGCCGACCACACCGGCGCTGGCCGCTGCTTCGGTCACGCTCGCCGGTGTGGCCGTGCTTGGCTGGCGCGCGCTGCCCGCGGGCGAGCGTGCCGCCGCGCGCCGGATGCTGGGTACGCGTGCATGAGCCCGATCGCCATCAATGGGCGCTTCCTGACGCAGCAGCTCACCGGCGTGCAGCGCGTGGCGACGGAACTTGTACGCGCGTTGGATGCGCTGGCGGTTGAAGGCCACACGCGTGACATCCGGGTGGTTGCGCCATCCGGAGCCGCCGCTCCTTGGCTTATGAAGATTGCCCTGGTGCATGTCGGAACACGCGGTGGCCAGGCGTGGGAGCAGCTCTCCCTGCCTGGTGCTGCACGCGACGCGCTGCTGCTGAACCTCGGCAACACCGCCCCGCTGCGCGCCGGCGGCAGGCAGGCCGTGCTGATCCACGATGCCGGTGTGTTCGACACGCCCGAGAGCTACTCGCTGGCGTTCCGCACCTGGTACCGACTGCTGCATCGCGCATTAGTGGCCCGTGGCGCGCGCATCCTGACCGTGTCGGCATTCTCGCGCGGGCGGCTGGCCCATCATCTGCGGCTTGACGCCGCCACGATTGGCATCGTGCCGGAAGGCGCGGAGCACATCCTGCGCGAGCCGGCCGACATGTCGGTGCTGGACCGCCACGCGCTGCTCGAGGGCGGCTACGCGCTGGCGGTCGGCACCGGGGCTGCGCACAAGAACCTGGCGCTGCTTTCCGCCGCCGCCGGCTGGCTGGCTGCGCGGGGGAGGCGCCTCGCGGTCGCCGGCGCGCGCGATGCCGGCGTGTTCGCCGGCGCAGGGGGCGCCGCCGGGGCGATCGCGCTGGGGCGCGTGAGCGATGCCGAGCTGCGCGCGCTGTACGCGCACGCAGCCTGCCTGCTGTTCCCCTCGCGCTACGAAGGCTTTGGCCTGCCGCCGCTGGAGGCCATGGCATGCGGATGTCCAGTCGTCGCCGCCCGCGCCGCCTCGGTGCCGGAAGTATGCGGCGAGGCGGCGCTGTGGTTCGACGCTGCATCGCCCGAAAGCCTGATCGCCGCGCTCGATCGGCTGCACGACTCGCCCGGCCTTGCCGATCAGCTGCGCGCCGATGGCCTTGCGCGGGCGGGAACCTTCACCTGGCGACGCGCGGCCGAGACGCTGCTGGCGCTGGTGCAGCCCATGCCGCACCCGGTGCCGGCGTGAAGGTCGCCATCGTGCATGAGTGGCTGGATACCTATGCCGGCAGCGAGCGCGTGCTGGAGCAGCTGCTGCTCGCCTGGCCCGAGGCCGACCTGTTCACCGTGTGCGACTTCCTGCCCGATGACGAACGCGCATTCCTGCGCGGCCGCGCGCCCCGCACGAGCTTCATTCAGCGACTGCCCGGCGCACGGAAGCATTTCCGAAAATATCTGCCGCTGATGCCGATCGCGATCGAGCAGTTTGACCTGACCGGCTACGACCTGGTGATCTCCTCGAACCACGCGGTGGCCAAGGGCGTGCTGACGGGGCCTGATCAGCTGCACGTGAGCTATGTCCACTCGCCCATGCGCTACGCCTGGGACCTGCAGCACCAGTATTTGCGCGAATCCGGCAGCGATCGGCGCCTGCGCGGCATTGTCACGCGCTACATGCTGCATCGCCTGCGCATCTGGGACCGCGCCTCGGCCGCCGGGGTGGATGTGCTGGTTGGGAACTCGACCTACATCGCCGCGCGCATCCGGAAAGCGTGGCGGCGCGAGGCGGAGGTGGTGCATCCGCCGGTCGATCTCGCCCGCTTCGCGCTGGTGCACGACAAGGGTGATCACTTCCTCGTCGCCTCGCGCATGGTGCCATACAAGCGCATCGAGCTGGTGGCCGAGGCGTTCCGAAAAATGCCGGATCGCCAGCTCCGCATCATCGGCGACGGCGCAAACATGCCGGCGGTGCGGCGGGCGGCCGGCGATGCCCCGAACATCACCTTCCTGGGGCGCGTCGATCAGCCCACGCTGATCCGTGAGATGCAGCAGGCGGCGGCCTCGATCCATGCCGCCGAGGAAGATTTTGGCATCGCCATCGTCGAGGCCCAAGCCTGCGGCACGCCGATGATCGCGTTTGCCCGCGGCGGCGCGCGCGATATCGTGCGCACGCCGCCCCACGCCGCGCCCACGGGCCTGCTGTTTGCCGAACAGTCGGCCGACGCACTGATCGCCGCCGTGGAGCAGTTCGCCACGATGCGCGAAAAGTTCACGCCCGATGCCTGCCGGGCCAACGCCGAACGGTTCGGCGAGGACCTGTTCCGCGCGCGCATGCAGGCGCTGGTCGCGCGCCACATGCAGGCACGGCCATGCGCGTCTCGCTGATTGTCGCCACCCGCGGCCGCAGCGCCGAGCTCGCCACGCTGTTCGACTCGTTGCTGGTCCAGGCCGTCGCGCCCATCGAGGTCATCGTCGTTGACCAGAATTCCGACGACCGCCTGGTGCCGGTGCTTGAGCGCTTCCGCGACCGGCTTGCCCTGCGCCATCTGCGCTCGACGATCGCCAACGCCAACAACGCCCGCAATCTGGGCCTGCGGTACGCCACGGGGGCAATCGTGTGCTTCCCCGACGATGATTGCTGGCTGCCCGAAGGTGTGCTGGCGCGCGCCTGCGCCGCGTTCGAGGCCGACCCGGCCCTGCAGCTGCTGACCGGCCCGGCCGCCTCGCCGGAAGGCGGGCTCGGTTCGGGCCGCTGGCGTGCCGATGCGGGCGCGATCACGCTGAAGAATGTCTGGACCAGCGTCATCGAGTTCAACCTGTTCCTGCGCCGCGAAACCGCGCTGGCACTCGGCGGCTTCGACGAGGCGCTTGGCCCCGGCACGGCGTTCGGCTCGGCCGAGGGCAACGACCTGGTCGCGCGCGCCATCAAGGCCGGGCGCCAGGCGATGTACGATCCCGCCTTGCGGATCGTGCATCCCGACAAGAGGCTGACGCCGGTGGCGGTCGCCCGCGCGTCGCTATATGGCGCCGGCCTTGGGGTGGCGCTTGCCCGGCATGCACCCGATCTCTCCACCTGGGCGCCGTTCTTCATCCGCCCGATCGGAGGGATGGTGCTCGCTGCCCTGCGGCTGCGCGGGCTGGAGGCGCGGTACTACGCGGCGACGCTCGCGGGCCGCCTGCGCGGCTTCCTGTCGCACGAAGCCGCGCGCGCGCCGTGAAGGTCGCCGTCGGCATCGCCACGCGCGGGCGGCCAGGCATCCTTGGCGAGACGCTGGCCGAGCTCGCCCGCCAGACCCGCGCGCCGGACCACGTGTTCGTCTGCCACGTGGACGATCCCGACGTGGCCGAGCTGCCGCGCACCCATGGGCACATCACCTTCCTGCGCGGCCCGGCCGGGCTGCCACACCAGCGCAACGTGATCCTGGAGCACGCGCGCGATGCCGACCTGCTGCTGTTCATCGACGACGATTTCTTCCCGGCACCCGGCTGGCTGGCCGTTCTGGAACGCGTGATGCAGGCGCACCCCGATTGCGTGGTCGCCACCGGCACGGTGATCGCCGATGGCGCCAAGGGGCCGGGCATCGCGCCCGATCACGCACGCCGCATTCTGGCCAACGACACCCCGCCCGCCGACCTGCTTTCCGTGGAGCCGCACTTCAACGGATATGGCTGCAACATGGCCTTCCGCATGGCGCCGGTGCGTACCCACGGCATCCGCGTGGACGAAGCGCTGCCGCTGTATGCCTGGTACGAGGACATCGACGTGACGCGCCGGCTGGCCGCCGCATCGGGCGGCAGCATCCTGCGTCTCGCCGGCGCGCGCGGCGTGCACCTGGGTGTGAAGGCCGCCCGCACGCCCGGCCTGCGGCTGGGCTACAGCCAGGTGGTCAACCCGATCTACCTGATGCGCAAGGGCAGTTTCCCCTGGAACCACGCGATCCCGAGTGCCGCGCGCCACTGCCTGATCAACCTGCTGCGCTCGGTGCGGCCCGAGCCGGAGGTGGACCGGTGGGGCAGGTTTCGCGGCAATATGCGGGGCCTGCTCGATCTGGCGCGGGGCCGCGCGCACCCGGCGCGCATCCTGGAGTTCTGATCGCGCTCAGGGCGCCGGAAACAACGCGTCGGTGCGGCCCATCAGCCAGTATGCCGTCAACCCGATCCACTCGCGCACGCCGCCCTCGAACTGCCCGATCCGTTCGGGGAAAGGTGCATCGTACAGCGCGGCGAACCCGCGGCCCGTGCGGAAATTCACCGGCCACGGCACCACATCCCACCCCACCTTGCGGAACACGCCAACCGAGCGCGGCATGTGGCTGGCCGACGTCACCAGCAGCCAGGTCTCGCCAGGTTGCGGGTTCACCAGCGCCTTCGACAGCACGGCATTCTGATGCGTGTTGCGCGACTTGTCCTCGTAGATTACCTGGTTTTCCGGCACGCCCATCGCCGTCCACAGCGCGCGCGCGACATCCGCTTCGTTCAGGCTGCCATGCACAAGGCTGCCCTGGCCGCCAGTGAACACCAGCCGTGCGTCCGGATAACGCCGCGCCAGCGCCACTCCTTCGGTCATGCGTTCGGCCGCGCCGTTCAATGCCGGAATGCCCCGCGCCTCGGTCAGGTTCTGATCGACCGCGCCGCCCAGCACGATGATGCCAGCGACCTTCGCCGGCATGTCGGCGGGGCGGGCAAAGCGTTCCTCCAGCGGCAGCAGCAGCAGCGGCGGAATGGGTGTTGTGATCACCATCACAAAGAAGCCGATGCCCAGCAGCAGCGGCCAGCGCCCGAAACGTCGCCCGCGCCACACCAGCGCAAGCCCGAAGACGGCAAGCAGCACGGCAAGCGTGCCCGGCCGCACGGCGAACCACAGAACCTTCGACAGCACATACGCCAGGTCGGTCACCGCGCCGTTGCCTTCATCAGCGCAGGCCCCAGATCTCAACCGGCCCCCGCTCCTCGCCCACTTCGGCGCTCAGGCGATAGGCTTCGTCCAGCGTGCGCGTGATCATCTCACGCACGGTGGGGCGCATGGAAAGCCACCAGCCACGATCGACCACGATCGCCGCGGGGCGCGACTCCAGGATGCGCGCCACCTCGGCATCCATGTCGATGCCCGCGACCTCGCCGAAATCGCCCGTGAGCTGGGCGGGAAACACGTAGCGGGATGGTGGCGCGGCATTGGCCAGCATGTAGACCAGCGGGTGGTAGTTCGCGATCAGTACCGTCGCACCCGGCTCGATCGAGGATGCCAGGGCCTCGGCCACGCTGCCCACCGGATCGGGAAACCGGATGGCCAGACCAGCATGCATCCGCACGGCGGTGCGATCGGCCCAGGAATCCATGGCGACGATCCCCAGCATGGCAGCGAGCGCAATGGCCGCCCGTGCCGGCCAAAGTCGCTGGGCCAGCTGCCAAAGGCCGACCGTGGCCAGCAGCGACAGGGGCGGCATCCAGATCAGGAAATAGTGATTGTAGTAGTAGCCGGGCAGCATGATCGCGACGGTGGCGAAGGCGAACCACGCCGTACCGAACAACGCGGCGCGTGGGTGCGATCGTCGCCAGGCGAGGGCCAGTGCGGCACAAAGGAACGGCCACAGCAGGAAAAGCATCGATGCGGCAATCAGCCAGGCAGCCTCGACTGCCGGCAGCCGGCCGTCGGCATAGCGGAACGGCGCCACGACCACGGCGTCGAAGAATGCATCGAAGGCGCCGATCAGCGCATACAGCGCACCCAGCACCAGCGTGGGCGAAAGGCAAAACAACGCATACGCCGCCGCCATCGCCAGCACCCGGGGAAAGCTGATCAGCCGCCGCGACCAGGCCGGCAGCACCATCACCGCGAAGGCGAAGCACCCTTCGGGCATCGCCACCGGCTTGATGGTCAGGGCGATGCCCACCAGCACGCCGACGCCGGCAAGCGCGCCGTATCCGGGAGGCTCCGCCCGATCCAGCACCGCCAGCGCGGTCCGCAGGGCCACCGCCAAGCCTGCGACGATGAACGGCGCGAAGAGGATCTCGGTATTGGTGGCAAGGCCATTGAAGCGGTTGGTCATGCCCAGGTACAGCACGCCGGCGCCAAGCGCCACGATATGCGGCAGCCGCAGCAGGCGGGCCATCGCGTAAAGACCGGTGGCCGTGGCGGTAGCTGCCAGCATCCCCAGCAGCCGAACCGCGGCCAGCGACTGGCCGAACACCGCCATCGCGCCGGCGATCAGGAACGGCGCGCCCACCGGGTGCATGTCCCATACCGCCACCAGCGGCCAGCCTTCGCCGCGCAGCCAGGCCTGCGCCTGCACCATGTACAGGCCTTCGTCGGTGTCGATCACGTAAGGCACGAACGACAGGCTGCGCAGCAGGAATGCCGCACCCAGCATCAGGGGTGGCACGGCAAACTTGCTTTGCAGAAGGCGAAAGGGCGGCACGGGCGGGTTCCAGGACGAAGGCGGCCGCACCGTCGTGCAGAATTGCGCCCGCCACAAGGCGCCGGCGCGTGTCAGCTATACGGGATGGTTACCGCTGCCCTGCACCCTGGGCGGGCCATGCCTGCACGTTTCCTGTTCCTGCATCCCGAGGGCTTTGGCCAGTTCGGCCGGCTTGCCGCGCATCTTGCCCGCCGTCCTGGTGCGCGCGTGATGCTGCTGTCGCGCAAGCCGGCCGACCCGATCTCCGGCGTGCGCACGGTACGCTACGCCCTGCGCCGCGCCCCATCCCCCGCCACGCACCCCTACGCCCGCTGGACCGAGCACGCCGCGCTGGCCGGCCAAGCCGCCCTGCGGGCATGCCTGTCGCTGCGTGCCCGCGGCTTCGTGCCGCAGGTCGTCATTGCCCATCCCGGCTGGGGCGATGCGCTGTTCCTGCGCGAGGCATTCCCCGATGCGCGGATCATCCTCTACTGCGAGTATTTCTGGCGAGCTTCCGGCGCCGATGTGGGGTTCGCCGACGAGTCCGGCACCGACATGGACGCACGCTGCGCGCTGCGGCTGCGCAATTCGCCGCTGCTGGCCTCGCTGGAAGCAGCCGATGCGCTCTATGCGCCCACGCGCTGGCAGCGCGACCTTCATCCCGCCTGGCTGCACGACAGGATCACCGTGATCCATGACGGGATAGACACCCAGCACGCCCAGCCTGATCAGGCTGCCCGCTTCGTGTTGCCGGATGGCGCGGTGCTGACCGCCCGCGACGAGGTCGCGACCTATGTGGCGCGCGGCCTGGAACCGCAACGGGGCTTTCCGCAGCTGATGCGAGCACTGCCTGACCTGCTGGCGCGCCGCCCCGCGCTACGGGTGGTGATCTGCGGCGACGACCGTTTCACCTATGGCCGCCCACCCGATCGCTTCGCTACCTGGCGCCAGGCGATGCTGGCTGAACTGGGGCCGCTGCCGCGCGTGCACTTCGTCGGCACGCTGGCATACCAGGCCTACCTGTCGCTGCTGCGCATCAGCAGCCTGCATCTCTATCTCAGCGTGCCGTTCGTGCTCTCCTGGTCGTTCTGCGAGGCGATGGCGGCAGGGTGCCTTGTGCTCGGCTCCGATACCGCGCCGGTGCGCGAGTTCATCGACGATGGACGGAACGGCTTCCTTGTCGAGATGCGCGAGCCTGCCGCGATTGCGCACCGCGCCGCCGAGCTCCTCGCCGCGCGCGGCAACTTCGCCCGGCAGCGCGCCGCAGCCCGGGCCACCATCACGGCGCGCTGCGCCCTGCCCGACTGCCTCGCGGTTCAGGAGGCCCTGATCGGATTGCCCGTCTGCGCCTGAACCTCGTGCATGCCGTGGCCGCTGAGTGCCGACAGCCATTCGGGTTGCACAAGCCCGTATGCGGCGGCGATCCGCTCGCAGGACAGCACCGACTGCGCCGGCCGGCGGGCGGCCGTGGGGTATTCGGCGCTGCTGATCGGCAGCACTGGCGGCGCGTCGCCCCCCGGGAATGCCGCACGGACGATTGCCGCGGCGAAGCCGTGCCAACTGATGGCCGGCCTGCCGACGAAGTGAAAGATACCCCAGGCGCCATCCCCGGCCACGATTCTTACCGACATTGTGGCGATCGCCTCGGCCAATGCCGCGGCCGGCGTTGGGCAACCGACCTGGTCGGCAACGATCCGAAGCGGCTTGCCCGCCTCGGCCAATCGCAGAACGGTGCGACGGAAATTGCCCCCACGCGGGCCGAACACCCAGGCGCTGCGCAGGATCACGTGCCGCCGTGTCGCCGCCGCCACCTGTGCCTCGCCTGCCAGTTTGCTGACACCATACACGTTAAGCGGCGCGGGCTGATCGTACTCGCGATAGGGCATCGCCTGCCCGCCATCGAAGACGTAGTCGGTGGAAAGGTGGATCAGCGGCACGCGCGCCCGGGCGCAGGCATCGGCCACCAGTCCCGCGCCGTCGCGGTTCGCCGCGAAGCATTTCTGGCGCTCGCTCTCCGCCAGATCGACCGCGGTATAGGCGGCGGCATTCACCACGACATCGGGCCGTACGCCCCCGATCGCCATCGCCACCGCCCGGGCATCCGTGATGTCGGTCGTGGCGCGGTCGTGCCGCACGATGCGAAGCGTGCCCAGGCGGTCGCACGCGGCCAGTGCAGTACCCAGCTGTCCGCCGCCGCCGAAGACCAGCAGAACTGGATCACGCCGCATCCGCTAGCCCCGAAAGGTCCGTCTGGTCGGCAAGCAACGGCAGCGCCCCGTCGCGCGGGGACATGAGTTGTTCGTCGGCGCAGTCCGGCCACTCGATGCCAAGAGAAGGATCGTTCCAGCGCACGCCGCGTTCAAGCGCCGGCGCATACGGGGCACTCACCTTGTAGAAGACCTCTGTCTCCGACTCGAGTGTACAGAGGCCGTGCGCGAAGCCGGGCGGGATGAAGAGCTGTGCGCCTGAGGCGGCATCCAGCACCACCGCGACGTGCTGGCCAAAGGTTCGCTCGCCACGCCGCAGATCGACCGCGACGTCAAGGATCGCACCTCGCACCACGCGCACCAGCTTTGCCTGCGCCTGCGGCGGCAGCTGCAGATGCAGTCCACGCACCGTTCCACGCGCGTGCGACAGGGAATGGTTGTCCTGCAGCATCACCACGTCGATGCCGGCCGCGGCCAGGGCACGCGCATTGTAGGTCTCGGTGAAGAAGCCCCGATGATCGACGTGCCGCACCGGGCGGACGAGTTTCACATCGGGAATGGCGGTATCGGTCACCTGCATGCGGCCACGGAACGGCGACGCGCTTAACGGCAGGTGAACTGCGTCCGCACGTCGTCGGCCGCGCGCGATTAACGCGCCATTAGGCATCCGTCGGCAGCGTCCGCCCCGCCGACAGAAGGGCAACAGAGCCCACCCCCTCGAGACGAACCCACAGGACGGAGAGAGTGATGTCAACGATTCCCGGCGGAACCTATGACGACTTCCTGCTCGGCACGCATCGCGGCGATGTGCTGGACGGCGGGCTTGGCGACGACACCATCATCGGCCTTTCGGGGAACGACTTCCTCTTCGGCGGCGAAGGCGACGACTTCATCGATGCCGGCAGCGGTAACGACTTCGTCGATGGCGGCGATGGCGATGACGTTCTGTTCGGCAATGCCGGCAACGACGACATGCGCGGCGGCGGCGGCAATGACGTGATGGATGGCGGCGCCGGCAACGACATCATGGATGGTGGCGCCGCCATCCATCACGTCATTGC
>Ga0224723_1001719_pt1 | contig 12928 bp, 12 predicted proteins | sample Balambano_FR2_Me_FD_161647 | JGI IMG/M metagenome (GOLD analysis project Ga0224723, IMG submission 161647) | Freshwater sediment microbial communities from Lake Towuti, South Sulawesi, Indonesia - Balambano_FR2_MetaG | ecosystem: Environmental > Aquatic > Freshwater > Lake > Sediment | place...
AGATTGGATATATTTGCCGAGCCGTTCGCGTGTGCACCAAATGGCACCGCGAAGGGCTGGTGTGGATGACAACGTATCCTCTGCATCCGCTGGAAAAGGCTGAGACGTCGAGGGACGTCCAGTGCCGCGTTGAGTCATCGAAGGACGCCTTAAGACGTCCGGTGCCATTTCCCGCCCATTGGGCAGCGGCTTTCGGCCGACGAGCGGGAGGGGTAACGTTTAGTCGATAAGAACTACCGCGCCGCCGGCGCGTGGGAAAACATCGCACGCGATCACAACCGGTTCAGCGATTTTCTCGAGCGACGTAGGATTCGGTTGAACCGGTGCGCGCGGCGGCCAGATTCGCGAGAGCACGAAGCAACCGAACAAGCGCGTCGCCGAGCAGATGGAAGCCGCGCACAAGGCAAGGCTGGCGAAAACGGAAGTTGGCATTCGAGATAAGACTCCTTTACCGACGTTGCGCGAGTTCATCGACAAAGATTTCGCGCCGTTCGTGGAGTCGCGCTTTGCGAGCAAGGCTAAGGCGCTCGAGTACTACCGGACCGGCCTCAAGAACCTGCGGGAGTTCGAGCCGCTGGCCAAATCGCTGCTGGACGCGATTGCGGGCGACAAGATCGCCGCGTTCATCTCGAAGCGCCGTCAAGCCGGACTCGGTGTTGCCAGCATCAACCGGCAACTCGAAGTCCTGAGGCGGATGCTGAAGCTCGCGGTGGGATGGGGCGAGGTGGAGAGGCTCCTGCCGAAGGTGGAAATGCTGAGCGGCGAGAACCATCGGGAAGGCGTCCTCAGCCCCGACGAGGAGAACCGCTATCTGGCTGCGGCAGGCGCGCAGAGCTACCTGCTACGCGACGTCACGACGATCCTGCTTGATTGCGCCCTACGCCCCGAGGAGTGCTTCCGGATGCGCTGGGAGGATGTCCGGGGTGGCGCGTTGCACATCCTCTACGGGAAGACGGAGAACGCCCGCCGTACTATCCCGATTACGCAGCGCGTGGCGGCGCAATTCGACATGCGATGGACAGACGCTGCGTCCGAATGGGTGTTCCCCGCGCCGACGGCCACCGGGCACATCGAGAAGTCCACGCTGAAGAAGCAGCACAAGAAGGCGCTCGTTGCCACCGAGGTGGAACCGTTCACGCTCTACGTCTTCCGCCACACCTGCCTGACGCGCTGGGCCGCGTTCATGGTCCCGTACACGCTCGCCTATCTGGCCGGATCCAGCGACTTCTCAATCACGCGCCGCTACGTCCATCCGCAGACCGAAACCATCAAAGCTGCAATTGAAAAAGCGCGGGGTGGGCATAGAATTGGGCATAGTGAAAGCGCAACGGCCGAGAGCGTGAAGCCCCCGGCCGCAAAAAAGAGCGAATGATATCAGTGGAATGAATGGTCGGGGCGAGAGGATTCGAACCTCCGACCTCCTGGTCCCGAACCAGGCGCTCTAGCCAGGCTGAGCCACGCCCCGACAGTTGTTTGGCAGGTCAGTCTTCAGTATAACAGGGGGATGCTTCGTTTGCCGCTCGCTGCGCTTTTCGCCTTACTGAGTGCCTCTGCCGCCGAATATTCGCTTTGTTTCTTGGGCAGCGGACCAAAGTCCGGCAGTTTCGATAAGCCAAGCGTGGAGGCTTTGCAAAAGCAACATCTGGACCATATTAACCGGATGTGGAAGGAGGGGCCGCTCGAGTCCGCCGGTCTGGTGGCGAAGTTGGCGGGGAAGCGCGGGATCTTTCTTTTCTCGGCGCCAATTGCCGAAGCAAAGAAATGGGCCGAGCAGGATCCGAAGCTGGTGGCGGGTGATCTTTCGGTGGAGTGCTACCGCTGGTTGGGTCCGGCCGGCGTTGGCAAAGAACGGGCGAAGCGCCCTTGACCGACACCGCAATCGTGACGGGCGCACTCAAGGATGCCCCTTGGGCGAACTTTTCGGTCTTGAGGGCTGGGGAAGCGATCCCGAGCGGGAGCACCACCTTCGACTGGTATCACGATCCGCGGGTATGGCCTCGCCACTGAAGGCTTCGCCGTCGAGCTTAGCTGGCGGAGGACCTTGCCCTAGGTCTAGAACTTTTCCGACCCAGTGCACTATCCAAACGCAAAATTTTTCCGATGAAAGTTGCCATGGGGGCTTAATTTTCAGCTCCAAAAGTATTAGACTACATCGTTAAGTAAAGACGCCTCACGGACCAAAGTTGATCGTCCGGGTGCCGAGTCGAGCCCGGAGGGAAAGAGCGTCTGGCATATCAATCTCTGTAGGGGAGTGGTTCGATGCGCTATGCACAAGGGATGCAGCGTCGGCCGAGCGCGAAAGTTTTGGGCCTCCTATCGGCCCTCACGCTCACGGATGCTTTGTTGGCTCAGACGTTCCTCGCTGGAGGAAAGGCCCCCCGCCTGTTCGGTACCGACATGGCGGTTTTTGAAGCGGGAGAAGCGCGGCAGGATCTACCGTGCAAAGTGGACGAAGTCAAACCCCTGTTGGGTTTTGACCTAAAGTTCCATTCCGGCTACGAAGTAACGGTGCCGATGAAGGAACTTGCGGGCGGAGAGAATCTGCTAACCGTGGTGTTCCGGGTGCGGCCCGCGGATTCGCCCGGTAACGAGCGCTACTTCATACAGCGTGTCAAAGTGCCCGCGATTGAAGAAGACGCCAAAGGGGATGCGCAGTTGCAAGGACAGTTCGACGTCGGCGAAGGCAAGTACCACGTCGATTGGTTGATGCGGGATCGTGCTGAACGTGTTTGCTCCTCGAGTTGGGACGTTAGCGCGGAACTTCCCGTCAAGGACAAGCAGATGTCGATGAATCTCGAGACTGCGAATGTGGCGCCGAGCGACTTCGAATTCTTCCGGGAGGATCCGCCCGTGCAGAGGAGCACGCCGGATTCCGGTCTGAACGTCAAGGTCATGATCAATTTCGCGCCCCAACGAGCGAATTCGACAGCCATGAAACCAGTCGATACGTCCGCACTGACCAGTATCCTGCGGAGCATATCCCGAGACCCGCGGATCGGCAAGTTCTCGCTGGTGGTGTTCAACATGCAGGACCAGAAGGTGCTGTACCGCAGCGAGGCTTCCGACTGTTTTGACTTTCCGAAGATCGGCGCTGCCATCGATGAAATTAAGCTGGGGACGGTGGATTTCAAGAAGCTTGGCGTCAAGAATTCCGAGACCGATTTCCTGAGCGAACTGCTCCAGAAAGAAGTGCCAACTTCGACGGAGGCGAGCGAGAACTACGACGGCCTCGTTTTCGTTGGCCCCAAAGTTCTCTTGGACGCGAATGTACCCCAGGAAGCGCTACGGAGCGTCGGTAACGTAGGCTTTCCGGTTTTTTATTTGAACTACAACTTGTACCCGCAACAGATTCCGTGGCGGGATTCGATTGGCCACGCGGTGAAGTTTTTCCGCGGCGTCGAGTACACGATCAGTCGGCCGCGGGACCTTTGGTTTGCGGTTTCGGAGATGGTGGAACGAATTGGGAAGGCCAAACAGGCTAAGAGAAGCGGTCAGCCAGCGCAGTAGTTGATGGGGTCGTCATAATAGAGATATATGAAGATCGGGACTTTGGTTTTCGCGATGAGTTTGGCTGCCTGGGCGCAGCCGAAGACCGGCATTTTTGGCCAAGCACGACCTGAGATTCATCCCAATCAACTCGCGCCTTTTGTTCCCAGCCCGCTGCAGATCGTCGACCGAATGCTCGATCTCGCCAAGATCAAACCTGGCGAAAAGCTTTACGACTTGGGCAGCGGAGATGGCCGAGTGGTGATCGCGGCGGCCCAGAAGTATGACATAAAGGCCGTGGGGATTGAGATTTCTTCGCGGCTGGTGAAGCAAAGCAAAGAGGAGATTAAGAAGCTCGGGCTGGAAGAGAAAGCCAGCGTGATGCACGGCGACGTTTTCGATGCGGATCTGAAAGACGCCGACGTCGTGATTCTTTATTTATTGCGCGACTCGAACAATACTCTGAAGCCGAAGCTTGAAAAAGCCCTGCGGCCGGGTACGCGTGTGGTCTCGCACGATTACGAGATTGAAGGTTGGAAGCCGATTGCCGAAGAGAAGATTGAAGCGCACAAGCGCCAGCATCGCATCTTCGTCTACCGGATGCCCCCGGAGAAGCAATAAGCTGTTCTCCCGCAGTAATCTGTAGGGATGCCTGATTTTGACGTTGTGGGCATTGGCCTCAACGCAACCGACACCCTTCTCATCGTTCCGCACTTTCCTTCCTACGCCGGCAAAGGTCCGTTCACGCAAGAAATTTTGAGCCCGGGTGGCCAGGTGGCCAGCGCGATGGTGACGTGCGCGCAGTTGGGTTTGCGGACCAAATACGTGGGAACCGTCGGCGACGATTTACGCGGCCAAGTCCAGATGGAAAGCTTGCTAACGAGCGGCATCAATCTCGAACACGTTCAGCAGCGCAAAAATTGTCCGAATCAGAGCGCCTATATCGTTATCGACCAATCCACGGGGGAGCGGACGGTTTTGTGGCAGCGCCCCGAGTGTCTGCGGCTGCACCCGGATGAAATCATTCCGGAGATGATCGTGACCTCGCGCTTGCTCCATATCGACGGGCACGACACGCCCGCCATGGAGAAGGCGGCGAGAATCGCGCACGGTAACGGGATACCGGTTACGGTCGATGTCGACACGATCTATAAGGGCTTTGAACGCGTATTGCCGTACGTCGATTATCTGATTGCGTCGAGCGAGTTTCCCATTCAATGGACGCATCAGAGCGATCCGTTGAAGGCGTTGGAGATCATTCAGGAAGAGTTCAGCATCCGCTGCGCGGCGATGACGCTGGGGGCGCATGGCGCGCTGGCCCGCATCGACGGCAAGTTTCACTACTCGCCGGCGTTTGTCGTGAATTGCATCGACACGACCGGCGCGGGCGATGTATTTCATGGCGCTTTCTGCTACGGAGTGCTGGCAGGCTGGGAGATTGGACAGATCCTCGATTTCTCCAATGCAATGGCTGCGCTAAACTGCACGGCAATCGGGGCGCGCGGCGGCGTGGCGTCGCTCGAGCGTGCCCGGAACCTGATGGCTCGCGCGGAGAGAAGGGAGATGGCTGAGATCCGAAGCCGTATTGCCTAGATGTTTCCTTTACGCGATTCGCAGCCGAGCGAACGGCCTCCGTTCGTCACATCGTTCCTAATTCTCTTGAACGTGGTCGCGTTTTTCTATCAGCTCTCCCTGAGCGAGTTCGAGCTTAACGACTTCATGCTCGAGTACGGAACGGTGCCCGCGCGTTTCGAGTGGGGAGACTTACTGACCTCCATGTTCCTGCATGGCGGATGGATGCACTTAATCGGGAACATGTGGTTTCTCTGGGTCTTCGGGGACAATATCGAAGACATTTTGGGTCATTCGAATTATCTGTTCTTCTATCTTCTTTGCGGGCTGGCGGGCGGCATCGCTCATATCGTTTTGAATCCGGGTTCGACGGTGCCGGCAATTGGCGCAAGCGGCGCGATCTCCGGGGTGATGGGAGCCTATTTGCTGAAGTATCCGGGATCGAGCGTGACCACGCTGGTGTTCTTCATCTTGACCGTGGAGGTGCCCGCGCTGTTAATCATCGGCTACTGGTTTGTGACGCAGATCTTTAGCGGTTTGGGCAGCTTGGCCGCGTCGGGCGCACAGCAAGGCGGCACCGCCTGGTTCGCCCACATTGGCGGGTTTATCGCGGGTTGTGTCTTGATTCAGATCTTTCCAGCGCGCCCGCGCTGGAAGATACGGCGCGATTATGGATGGTAGCAACGCATGAGTTCAGCTTGGCCCACGCGATTAGCGAGTCAGTATCTCGACGACCTTCCCGAGGTTGATGTTGCCTTCATGCTGCCGCATCCGGGGGATGCTGAGGTGCTTTGTGGCGGCACGATTCGAAAGCTCGTCGAGCAGGGTAAGAAAGTCGCGATTTTGGATCTGACGGGCGGCGAGGCGGGAACGCGGTCGCACGGTGAGATTCGGCTCGAGCAGGGCGAGCAAGCGGCGGCGTTGTTGGGGGTAGCGTGGCGCGGGTCCGTGCGCTTGCCCGACGCGCGCGTTGAAGATACGATTCATTCCCGAATGTCCGTCACGGGAGAGATTAAGCGATTGAGGCCTAAAGTGCTGGTGGGGATTGAAGGCGACCACCCGCATCCGGATGCCCGGCCTTCTATGCAGCTTGTCGAGAATGGGGCCTATCTGGCGAATCTCGCCCGGCTTGACGATTACTTGGGCGCGCACGCGACGCAGCGGGTGGTGTTTGCTTGCGGGGGGTCGGCGAGGCGACCCTCGTTCATCGTCGACATTAGCGCGCAGTTTGAAGCGAAGATCGAAGCTATCCGCAAGCACAAGGCGCTCTACGAGAAGGAAGGCGAATTTCTGGCGCTCGTGGCTTCACGAGCACGGATTCTTGGATCGATGGTGGGCGTCGAATATGGCGAAGCGTATTTCGAGCGGCGCCCCGGCCTTGCGGACCTGCTGTGAATCACGAGCATTGGATGCGCCGAGCGATCGACATGGCGCGGAAAGCGGAAGCAAGCGGCGAGGTTCCGATTGGCGCAGTCTTGGTGGACCCCGAGGGGCGCTTGCTCGCCGAAGCCTTCAACTGTCCGGTTCATGAGCACGACCCGACTGCGCACGCCGAGGTGGTTGCGCTCCGGGAAGCGGGACGCCGCGCGCAGAACTACCGCCTCGAGGGCACCACGTTGTACGTCACTTTGGAGCCCTGTCCCATGTGCGCGGGTGCGATTGTGAACGCGCGGGTAGCTCGGCTGGTGTTCGGAGCGCGAGACTTGCGCTTCGGCGGCGTGCGCAGTAAGTTTCGGATTGCGGACTCCGACTTACTCAATCATCGGGTCGAAGTTGAAGAAGGGATCTTGGGCGCGGAGTGTACCGAGCTGTTACGGGGCTTTTTTCAGTCCAAGCGATAATGGGGCGTATGAAACTTTCGGAGATCGCCGTGCGCTTGGGTGTTGAGCTCGCCGGCGAGGACCGTGAGATTTCGGGACTAGCCGGGATGGAGCAGGCCGGGGCGGATCAGCTCACGTTCTTGGCGAATCCAAAATATGCCCATAAGGTCAAGAACACGGCCGCGGCCGCGATCATCGCCGCGCAGGCGCTTCCGCAGTTGCCGACGCTGGTGAGTCAGAATCCCTATCTCGATTTTGCGCGCGCTTTGGAGTTGTTTTACCGCGCGCCGGATTTACCCGAGGGGATTTCGCCGCTCGCTGCGATCGCAGCGAATGCCCGGATTGGACCTGGGGCCCGCATCGCGCCCTTTGCCGTGATTGGCGAGAACGTCACGCTGGGACAGAACGCCCGGTTGCATCCGCATGCGGTCATTTACGCGGGTGCTTCGGTTGGCGATGACCTGCTCATGCATTCGCACGCCGTGATTCGCGAGCATTGCCGGGTGGGGAACCGGGTGGTGTTACAGAATCACGCGGTGGTTGGCGCCGATGGCTTTGGCTTCGCCAAGCGTGCAGATGGTTCGCATCACAAGATTGTGCAAAGCGGGATCGCGGTCGTTGAAGACGACGTGGAGATTCAATCGCTATCGAACATCGACCGGGCCACGCTGGGCGAGACGCGCGTGGAACGCGGGGCAAAGATCGATTCGCTCGTGCAAGTGGGGCACGCGAGCGTCGTGGGACAAGACAACATCATTTGCGCGCAGGTGGGATTGGCAGGGTCGAGTATTCTCAAGAAAAGCGTTTTGCTGGCCGGGCAGGCCGGCGTGAGCGGTCACCTGACGATTCATGACAACGCGGTTGTTTACGCGCAAAGCGGGATTGGTCACGACGTTGAGGCGGGCCACGTTGTTTCGGGCTCTCCCGCTTTTGACTATCGCGATTGGCGCCGCGCGGTTACGGCGTTCCCCAGGCTCGGGGAAATGGTGCGGACATTGCGCGCGCTAGAAGCTCGCGTGCAGGACCTGGAGCGACAAAAGGAGAATCATGGCGGACAACCATCTTCCGAAGCGGCCTCGTGATCTGCTGGCGTACGAGAAGCCAGAGTTTTTAAATTCTCCGGAAGGGCGGAGCGTTCGTATCTTGAGCGAGTATTTGGATCCCCTGCGCGAGTTCCGGCTTCACAAGATCCACGACACGTTGGTCTTTTTCGGTTCCGCACGTATTCCGTCGCCCGAGAGCCCGAACTTCGGGCAGAACCCCATGGCACGATACTACACGGAGTGTGTTGCGTTGGCGCGCCGGATGACGGAATGGAGCATGAGTCTCGAGAACTCGACGCGCATGTTCGTCGTGTGCACCGGCGGGGGGCCGGGCATCATGGAAGCAGCCAATCGCGGGGCGCATGAGGCCGGGGGGTATTCCGTGGGCCTTAACATCGGGCTGCCCATGGAGCAGTTTCCCAATCCGTATATCACTCCGGACCTGAGCTTCGAGTTTCACTACTTTTTTATGCGCAAGTTTTGGTTCGCCTACCTTGCGAAAGCCTTAATCGTGTTTCCGGGCGGTTTCGGCACGTTGGACGAGTTGTCGGAACTGCTGACGCTCACCCAAACGCAGAAGCTTCATAAGAAAATGGTGATCCTGTTGTACGGCACTTCCTTCTGGAACAAAGTCTTGAACTTCGACGCGCTGGTTGAATACGGCATGATTAGCCCCGGGGATCTCAATCTCTTCCAATTCGCCGACGACGTGGATACGGCCTTTGCCATTCTGCGGGATGGTTTGACGAAGCTCTACCTAAATCCGGAGGTCGCGCTCAGCGAGGCTGAAGTGAAAACGCCCGCTATCGCCAGCTCCCGAGTGTGACACCCATTCCCGGCGCCCGGCGCAAGCTGAGTTTCGACGAGGCCATCAGCCGTATCGGCTGGTGGGAGCGTATCTTTCTCTTCATTCTGGTCATCTTCCTTTCAGCCGTCTTGATGAGCTGGAGCGACGTCGTGATCTCGCTCAGCGTCATCGGACTCATCATTACCGGGCCGATGGCGCTGTGGCGCATGGGCCGGTTGATGATGCGCTCGATAATCTGGCGGCTGCGCAACCGGCTGATCGTGGCGTATCTATTCGTGGCGCTGGTGCCGCTAGTGCTGCTGGGAACGTTGGCGGTTGTGGCCACCTATGTCGTCACGGGACAAATGGCGATCCACCTCGTGAATAGCGAGTTGGGGCGCCAAACCGGCACGCTGCGCGGGGCGGCCGACAGTATCCTGCGCGTGCCGGCCGAACGCCGCGCCGCCTCCACGGAGCGGCTTGGGGCCTTCTTTGAGGAGCGCTTTCCGAGCTTTGAGATTCGTGTCGACCAAGAGGAATCCTTTCTTTACCCGGAAGGCGCCACCATTGAGCGGCCTCCGGCAGGCTGGAAAGATGTAGCGGGGATTGTTGTCAAGGACGGGGCGTACTTCATCTGGGCGCACATTCGTTCGAAGGATGGTGAAGTCACCGCCATGGCGCCCTTGACGAATGAGTACCTTTCCGGTCTGGTCCCCGGCTTGGGGCCTGTCAGCCTGGTGGGTTCCATCGAAGAGGTGCCCGCGAAAGGATTGCGCCTGCGTGGGAAGAAGACCTCCGACCCCGTGCGGGAAGCCACGGTTCCCAATCCGATCAACGCTGTCGATCTGCAGTTGAACTGGTTTAGTCTGATACCGCTCGACGATTGGTCTAAGCCCGAGCAGCGTTTCAACGCAGTGCTCCGAGTTCAAACACGCATCTTCAGCGTCTTTCGCGTGATTTTCTCGAATCGCGCCGATTGGGATCAGAACTTTGGCTTGAACCCGCTTTCCATTCTCACGGTGCTCTTTATCATCTTCGAGCTGATCGCTTTGATCATCGGCGTGTCGTTGACGCGAACGATCACGAAGACCGTGCACGAAATCTACACCGGCACGGGCCGCGTGATGGAAGGCGACTTTGCCTATCGCATTCCGATCTCGGGGAGCGATCAGTTGGCCCAACTGGGCGACAGCTTTAATCGAATGACGGCGCACCTCGAACAGCTACTGCAAGTCGCCAAAGAGAATGAACGGCTCAATGCGGAGCTCGAGATCGCCCGCGAGGTCCAACGCCAGCTATACCCGAAGGGCGTTCCCGAGTCCACGGGACTTGTTTTGACCGCACACTACCAACCCGCGCGCATGGTGTCCGGCGACTATTTCGACTTCCACCGTATTTGCGAGACGAAGCTGAGCTTCACAATGGGCGACGTGGCGGGCAAAGGTATTTCGGCCGCGCTGCTGATGGCGACGGTGCAGTCGAGCTTCCGCTCGCAGATCCAGAATTGTCCGGAGGACGTGGGCACGGCGAAACTAGTGACGGAGTTGAACAAGCAGCTTTACAACAACACGGCGCCCGAGAAGTTCGCGACTTTTTTCTTCGGAATCTTCGACGAGCCGTCGGGCGTTCTGCGATACACCAATGCCGGCCATCTGCCGCCCATACTTCTGCGGAACAATGAGGCCCGGCTACTCGAAGTCGACGGCATGGTGGTAGGAGCTTTTCCTTTTGCCAAGTACGGGGAGAGTTCGGTGCAGTTAGAGCCGGGTGATCTTCTTCTGCTTTATACCGACGGCATCAGCGAGCCGCAGAATGAGTACGGCGAGATGTATGGCGAAGAGCGGTTGATCGAATTGCTCAAGAAGAATGCGCGGCAGCCCGAGTCCGTTATCATTCACGCGATCATGAGCGCCGTTCAGGATTGGACGGGATCGCCTGAGCTCCAGGATGATATGACGATACTGATCGCGCGCAGGAAATAGGCAGCGATGGAACTGGTACGCAAGCGCGCGCTATGGTTTCTGGCCGCGATGCTCATCTTGCTGGCGGTGGGCACCGTGGGCTTTGCGTGGATCGACCGCTACGATTGGTTCGACGCGCTCTACATGTCGGTGATCACGTTGACGACGGTTGGCTACTACGAAGTGAAGGCGCTGTCGACGGGGGGGCGGGTCTTCAACATGATCTATCTGCTGCTCGGGGTGAATACCATTCTCTTCGGCGTGGGGATGATGACCTCGACAATCTTCGAGTTGCAGTTGGACCGCTATTTTGCGAGAAGGAAAACGAAGAAGATGATTGACTCGCTCGAGAGGCACTACATCATTTGCGGGTTCGGACGGGTGGGCCGCGGAGCGGCGAATGAGTTGAAGCGGAGCGGAGCCCAGTTTGTGGTGGTGGATAACTCTGAAGAACGCATTGAGATGGTCATGCGCGGGGGTATGTTGGGCGTGCTAGCCGACGCTTCGCGCGATGAAACATTGCGCGAGGTGCGCATCGATAGAGCCCGTGGCTTGATTGCCGCGCTGCCCTCCGACGCGGACAATTTGTTTCTAACGCTTTCGGCCAAGACTTTGAACCCGATGCTCAACGTGGCCGCGCGCGCCAACGAGGAAGAAGCCGAAGCGAAGATGCGGCGGGCGGGGGCGGACAGTGTTTTTTCGCCCTATGGATTTACGGGCTCGCGCCTTGCGCAGTCGATCTTGCGGCCGCATGTGACGCAGTTTCTCGATTACGCGACGCTCGACGCGAGCGTGGATCTGGGCATTGAGCAACTTCGGATCGAGGAAGGCAGCGAGTTTGCGCGGCGTTCGCTGCGCGATATGAAAGTTCTGCGGCAACAGTATGGCGTGTCCGTGCTGGCGCTGCGCCGCTCGGAGGGCCGGATGATATTCAACCCCGGGCCCGACGAACAAGTGCAGCCGGGAGACCACTTGATTGTGATGGGACCCTCGACATCGCTGAAGCAATTGGAATCCGTTGTCGTGGCGGAAAAGAGAAGCTGATGCGCGTTCTGACCGCGGCGCAGATGCGCGAGGCAGACCGTAGAGCGATGGACGCGGGGACACCTTCGTTGATCTTGATGGAGAACGCAGCATTTGCGTTCTTGCGGCAGCTTGAAGAATCATTTCCGGCTCTGGAGCGGGAGCGAATCGCGATCTTTTGCGGCAAGGGGAATAACGGCGGGGATGGCTTGGCTTTGGCTCGTTTGCTGCGGGTTCATCGGGGAGCAAGGGGCCTTTGCGTGCTCTTGGCCGGCGAGCCGGAGGGCGACGCGGCGACGCAGATTCGAATGTTGGAAGGGCTTGACGTGCGGGTGATGCGTGAGGCGCCGCCGGACCTCGCCGCGACCACGCTGGCTATCGACTCTCTACTCGGAACGGGGAGCACCGGCGAGCCTCGGGGCAGGGTGGCGGAGTTACTGCAGATCTTCAATAACCTGCCTGCCGCACGCCGCTGGGCGATCGATGTTCCCACGGGGCTCGGTTCGCCTTCGGGTGCCCGGGTAGAGACTACCGTCACGTTCGCGGCACCGAAACTCGAGCTTGTTTATGGCGCCGCGGCGGAAAGCGTTGGCCGCCTAGTGGTGGTGGACATTGGAATTCCAGAGCGGTTCTTGGAAAGTACTTTGCATTGGACAGATCGCAGCGATTTGACTCCGGTTTTGAAACGGCGTTCCCGTGACGTGAATAAGGGCAGCTTCGGCCACGTGGCGGTTCTAGGAGGAGCGGCGGGAAAGAGCGGCGCCTTGCAACTGGCGTGCACGGCGGCACTTCGAATGGGCGCGGGTCTGGTGACGGCTTTCTCGCCGGATCCGGGGTTCCGCCCTACGTTGCCGGATGTGATGCAGGGCGCGTGGCCGGAGGATACGGCGGTCCCGTCGCCGTGCACTACGATAGCCGTGGGTCCGGGACTCGGTGCCGTCTCGAACGAAGCGGAGTGGCTCGCAGGCTGGGTCCGCGAGGAGGCGCGTCCGATGGTTGTCGACGCGGACGCTTTGAACCGTCTTGCTCCGTGGTCGATCCGAGTCGCGGCCGGAAGGTTGCGGGTCCTGACGCCGCATCCCAAGGAAATGGCGCGACTCCTGGGGCGGCCCTTGGGGGATCGACTTGCTGAGGCGCAGGAGTTCGCCGAGCGTTGGAACGTGGTTCTGGTTCTGAAAGGACACCGCACGCTTATCGCCTTTCCTGACGGGAAGACGTGGATCAATCCGACGGGTT
>Ga0224723_1001720_pt1 | contig 12925 bp, 7 predicted proteins | sample Balambano_FR2_Me_FD_161647 | JGI IMG/M metagenome (GOLD analysis project Ga0224723, IMG submission 161647) | Freshwater sediment microbial communities from Lake Towuti, South Sulawesi, Indonesia - Balambano_FR2_MetaG | ecosystem: Environmental > Aquatic > Freshwater > Lake > Sediment | place...
GGTCACCATCAAGCACGTCGCCGAGGCCGTAGGTGTCGCCGAATCAACAGTGTCGCGGGCCCTTGCCGGACACCCGGCCGTGCGCGAGACGACCCGCGCCGCGGTGCAGGATGCCGCCCGGCGCCTCGGCTATCCGCTGCGCGAGATGCGCCTGCCACAGCCCACGCCGATCACCGCGCGCGTGCCTCCGCGCGCCGTCGGCGTCGTCGTCGCCTCGCTGCAGAACCAGTTCTTCCCGTTCTTCGTGGACTACCTGCACGACGCGCTGCGTGCGCTCGACTTCCACATGACGCTGATCATCGACGACTTCGCGCGCACCAGCGCCTCCAGTGCGTTTGAGCCGCTGTTTCGCCGCTATATCGCCGGCGTGATCCTGGCCACCGCCACCACCGACAGCCGTATCGCGGCCATGCTGCACGAAGCCGCCATGCCGCTGGTGCTGGCCGTGCGTAGCGTCGATGGGCTGGAAGTTGACTGCGTACAGGTGGACAACGTGATGGCGGGCGAGATTGCGGCACGCCACCTGCTGGAGCTGGGCCATCGCCGCTTCGGCTTCGTCATGGGGCCACCAAACACGTCGACCACCCGCGAGCGCCTGGCTGGTGCGCGCCGCGTCATCGAGGCGCACGGCATGCCGGTGGACGAGGCAATGATCCTGCCCGGCACCTATACCCATGCCGGCGGCTATTCGGGCGTGGCTCAGCTGCTGGCTCTACCGGAGCCGCCTACCGCGATCATCTGCGGCAACGACACGGTGGCGATCGGCGGGCTGGAGGCAGCGCGCCGCCACGGCATCGACGTGCCGGGGAAACTCTCGCTGATCGGCTTCGACGACATCCCGATGTCGGGATGGGCGATGATCAGCCTGACCACGGTGCGCCAGCCGATGGCCGAAATGGCAGCAACGGCAGCCGCACGCATCGCCGAACGCATTGCCGCCGGGCAGACGTTGCCGCCGCGGCGTGATCTGCTGCCGGTCAGCCTGGTGCAGCGCGGCTCCACCGGCCCGGCGGGCGGCTGAGGGTGCGACCAGGATCCGCTCGGCGATCCGCCTGCTGGCCACCACGCCGCCGCGCCAAAGGCTTCAGAACTTTCCCGAGGCGATGTCCTTCAGCGCCGCGATGATCTGCTCCCCGGTACCGTGCCTTCCGCATCGTCCGCTCCTTCCCAAGCGAACTCTATATTCACATGGCGGAACCATCGGGGAGCACGTCACAGGCCATGCTGTAGCAGCGGCGCAGGAAGGCCGCCTATCGCGCCTGCTTCACCTCGGCCGACCTGGGCATCAGCGCCGGTGTCGCGCCACCTCATGCCGCCGCGCTGAGGGTGCTGCGCAGGCGCGCCAGGGCATAGCCGAACAGGCACGCGCCGATCGCCGCCATGGCCAGGAACTGCGGCCAGACAACCGGGATGCCGGCGCCCCGGAACAGGACCGCCTGCGCAAGCGTGACGAAATGCGTCGTCGGCGCGGCCAGCATCACCGTCTGCACGAACTTGGGCATGCTCTCGCGCGGCGTGAAGCCGCCCGACAGCATCTGCAGCGGCACGATCACCAGAATCACCAGCAGCCCGAACTGCGGCATCGAGCGGGCGACCGTACCCAGGAAGATTCCGATCGAGGTGGTCGCAAACAGGCACACGGCGGCGCCTGTCAGGAACAGCGGAACCGAGCCCTGGAACGGCACGCCAAGCAGGCCCTGAACGACCAGGGTCACCGAAAGGGCGCAGGCGATGAGAACCACCAGCGCCATGGACCAGATCTTGGCCATCATGATCTCGAACGGTGTCAGCGGCATCACCAGCAGATGCTCCAGCGTGCCGTGCTCGCGCTCGCGGATCAGCGCCGCGCCCGTCAGCGTCACCGAGAGCAGGGTGACCTGGTTGATCATCTCGACAATGGAATAGAACCAGGCTCGGCTGAGCTGTTCGTTGTAGCGGACCCGAAGCGCCAGATCGATCGGCGGGCGATCCACGGCACGATAGCGTTGCAGGAACGACGTCACCTCGCCACTGACGATCGCCTGGATGTAGCCGCTGCCGGTGAAGGCCTGGGTGATCGTCGTCGCATCGACGTTGAGCTGGATCGTCGGCCGGCGCCCGGCCAGAAGATCGCGCTGGAAATCGGGCGGAATGTCGATGGCAAAGGTGCTGCGCCCGACATCCATGCGCGCGTCCATCTCCGCCTGGCTGATGTGAACGGGCGGCATGAAGTAGGGCAGGTAGAAGGCGCCAGAGATGCGCGCGGACAGCGGCGACTGATCCTCGTCGACGATCGCAATGGTGGCGCGGCTCAGCGTGTCGGGCACCGCCGTCGCCGCGGTATAGACCGCGAAGGTGAATGCCCATACCACCAGCGCCAGCATGATCGGGTCGCGATACAGGCTGCGCAGTTCCTTGATGCCGAGATACAGGACGTTTGCGGCAGACCGCATCTCAGCGCTCCTGCTTGGGCAACAATGCGACGCTCAGCCCGATCAGCAGCGGCAGCGTGATCAGGAGGGGGACGAACGACATCGCCACTTCGGGCAGCGCCAACGCCTTGGAGAAGATGCCCCGCGCGATGGTCAGGTAGTGCGTGGTCGGAAAGGTCTCTCCGATCAGGGCGCCCGCGCCCTGCAGCGACGACACCGGGTAGATCACGCCCGAAAAGTTGCTGGCGGGAACCATGGTGCCGATGGCGGTACCGAACACGGCGGCAATCTGGCTCTGCATGAAGGTGGACGCCAGCAGGCCGATCGCCGTGGCCACGCCGACATAGACCAGCGTCGCCAGCCCCAGAGTCAGGAAATCTCCCTTCACCGGTACGCCGAACCAGACATCGGCCATCAGCGTCAGCATCAGGAAGTTGATCAGGCCAAGCGCCACATAGGGCAGCTGCTTGCCAAGCAGGAACTCAAGCCGGGTCGTGGGGGTGACGTACAGGTTGACGATCGAGCCCAACTCCTTCTCGCGCACCACGCTGAGCGCGGTCAGCATCGCCGGGATCAGCAGCAGCAGCATCGCGATGATGGCGGGCACCAGCGCCGGCACGCTTCTGACATCCGGGTTGTAACGGTAGCGGACCTCGACGCCGAACTGGCTGGCCGGCAGCACCGCGCTCGATTGCCGCGAGGCGCGGTCGGCCAGCCAGAGCGTGTGCATCTGCGCCACATAGCTCCGGATCGTCTCTGCGCGCAGCGGCATGGCGCCATCGATCCAGACGCCCAGCGTCACCGGCCGCCTGCGCTCCACATCGCGCCCGAAATTGGCAGGTATCTCGATCGCCAGGCTGAGCGCGCCGGCCCGCATGCGCCGATCCAGCTCCGCATGGTCCAGGATCGGCCGCTGCTCGATGAAGTATCGGGGCGAGCCCGCGATGTTCAGCGCGTAGTCGCGGCTGATGGTGGTGTTGTCGCGGTCCAGCACGGCGAAGGTCAGGTTCTCGACGTCCACCGTGATGCCATAGCTCATGATCACCATCAGGATAAGCGAGCCGACCAGCGCGAGCGTCGCACGCACCGGGTCGCGCCGCAGCTCCAGGGCCTCGCGGCGCGAGTAGCTCAGCAGCCGCCGCAGGTCGAAACCGCGCCGCCCGGCATGTGCGGCGGCGCCCGGCTGTTCGATTGGCATGGGCGCATGCTGCAACGAAGCGTCGGTGATCGGCTCGCTGGCCTGGGTCGCTTCCTCAAGGTAGCTGATGAAGGCTTCCTCCAGGGTCGCGGCACCGCGGTTCTGCACGATGGCAAGCGGCGTGTCGCTGACCAGAACCTCGCCCGCATGCATCAGCGACATGCGGTCGCAGCGCTCCGCCTCGTTCATGAAATGTGTCGAAATGAAGATGGTGACCCGGTCGCGACGCGAGAGCTCGACCAGGATCTGCCAGAACCCGTCGCGTGCAACTGGATCGACGCCAGAGGTTGGCTCGTCCAGGATCAGCAGGTCTGGCTTGTGGATCATCGCCACCGCCAGCGACAGGCGCTGGCGCTGACCCAACGGCAGCGCATCCGGCAGCGTATCCATGATCTCGGCGAGATCGAAGCGCGCCGCCATCTCCTCGATGCGGCCGGGGATCGTCGCCGCGGGCAGGTGGAAGAGCCGCGCGTGCAATTCGAGGTTCTGGCGAACTGTGAGTTCCGAGTAGAGCGAGAAGGCCTGGGTCATGAAGCCCACCCGCCGGCGGGTATCCAGGTCGGTCGCGTCCACCTGCTGCCCGAACAGCCATGCCTTTCCCTCGGTCGGCGGCAGCAGGCCGGTCAGCATCTTCATCGTCGTTGTCTTGCCGCAGCCATTGGAGCCCAGGAAGCCGAAGATCTCGCCGGGCATGATGCGGAAGCTCACATGGTCCACCGCCGTGAAGTCGCCGAAGCGCTGGGTCAGGCCACTTGCTTCGATGGCAGGTGCCGTGTCCGTCCCTGCCTGGTACGGCGGAATCTCCACCCGCTGGTGACCCCGGCGCTTCTCCTCGGGCAGCAGCGCGATGAAGGCTTCCTCCAGCGTCGCCGCGCCGGTTCGCGCGAGCATCTCGCGCGGCGCACCGGTGGCAAGCACGCGGCCCGAATCCATCGCGGCCAGCCAGTCGAAGGCAGCTGCCTCCTCCATGTAGGCGGTGGCGACCATCACGCTCATGCCAGGCCGCTCGGCGCGGATGCGCCTGATCAGGTCCCAGAACTGCCGGCGCGACAGTGGATCGACGCCGGTGGTCGGCTCGTCCAGGATCAGCAGATCGGGATCATGGATCAGCGAGCAGCACAGGCTGAGCTTCTGCTTCATGCCGCCGGAGAGTTTGCCCGCCGGCCGATCGGTGAAGCGGGCAAGACCCGTGCTTTCCGTCAGTTCGGCGATCCGCCGTGCGCGCTCGGCACGATCCTGGCCGAACAGGCGGCCGAAGAAGTCGATGTTCTCGAACACCGACAGAGTCGGATACAGGTTCTTGCCCAGCCCCTGCGGCATATAGGCGATGCGTGGCCCGACATCGGCGCGGTAGCTCGCCCGCGCCATGTCGCCGCCCAGCACCTCGACGCGGCCTGCCTGCAGCTTGCGCGCGCCGGCCACCAGCGCCAGCAGGCTGGACTTGCCGACGCCGTCCGGCCCGATCAGCCCCACCATGCAGCCCGCTGGAATGTCGAGGCTGATAGCGTCCAGCGCACACACCCGGCCGTAGTGCAGACTGACATCACGCAGGCGGGCGACGGGCTCCGCCACGGTCGCCACGGTCGGCGGACTCTCGACATTCACGACCGTCACTCCTCCGGCAACCTGACCTGGAGGGGGGCTGGCCAGTCAGCCCTGGGGTCAAGCCGGACATAGGCGATACCGGGCAGTCCGGTCTTCACCTTGGTGATGTGCGCGCGCAGCAGGTCGGGGTCGATGCGCGCCTTGATGCGGAACATCAGTTTGAGCCGTTCCTCCTCCGTCTCCACGGTTTTCGGCGTGAACTGCGCGACATCGGCGACCATCGAGACCTGCGCAGGGATGACGAGTTCAGGGGCGGCGTCGAGCACCAGGCGCACATCGGTTCCCATGCTGACCCGGCCGGCAGACGCGGTGGGCAGGAAGAACAACATGTACACGTCGCTGAGATCGACCATATTCAGCACCCGCCCGCCGGCCGACAGAACTTCGCCCGGCTCGGCCACGCGGTACTGCACGCGGCCGTCGCGCGGTGCGCGCAGCTGGCTGTCGTCGATGTCGGCCTGGATGCGCTCGATGGTTGCCCGCGTCGAATCGACGGCGGCCTCGGCGCCGATCACCATGGCGCGCGCCGCGTTCAGCGCGGCATCGGTGGCCGCCACCTGCGCCCGCGCCGTGTTCACCGCCGCGCTTGCCGCCAGGAAGGCAGCCCGGTCGTCGTCCAGCCGGCTGTAGGGTACCGCCAGCCGCGGCGCGAGCTCCTGCGAGCGGGCGAAGCGGCGCTGTGCCCCATCCACGTCGGCCTCGCGCTGCGCCACCATCGCCTGCGCCGCCGCCTTCTCGGCCTCGCGTTGCGCGACCAGGCTGCGCGCGGTGTCAACGGCGATGATCGACATGCGCAGCTGCGCCTCGGCCTCGCGGCGCTGCGCCTCCAGCACGGCCGTGTCCATGCGGGCCACGATCTGGCCGGCGTTCACGAAGTCGCCCTCGTTGACCAGCACCTCCCTGATGCGGCCCGCGATCTTGGCGGCGATGTCGATCTCGGTCGCCTCGATACGCCCGTTGCCGCTGACGAACCCCGCCGGCAGGCCCTGTGGCTTGAAGTATTGCCAGGCGAGGAAGCCGGCGACCGCAACCCCCGCGACCAGGACCGCGCGAAGCATCCACACCCATGTGCCCTTGCCCGGTCTGGTGGCCGCCCGGGACGGCGGCGCCGCAGATGCCCCGGGGCCAACGCGCCGCGGTGCAACCTCGGCGGCGGGCGCCTGGTTTGTGATCGTGCTGTCCATCATGATGCTCCTCGCACGCTCAGGCGGCGCGCGCAGTGGCGGCGCGCCGCCCGCGGGCAATCAGTACGGCAACAGCGCAGGAGGCGATGCGGGTCCGCTCGGAATCGGCACGGCTGGTCAGCACGATCGGTACGCGCGCCCCAACCACGACGCCGGCGGCATCGGCGCCGGCCAGGAAGGAGAGCTGCTTGGCCAGCATGTTGCCTGCCTCGAGACCCGGCACGACCAGGATGTCGGCCTGGCCCGCGACCGGCAAGGCGATGCCCTTCTGCCTTGCCGCCTCGGGGCTGACCGCGTTGTCGAAGGCAAGCGGCCCATCAACGATGCCACCGATGATCTGGCCACGGTCCGCCATCTTGCACAGCGCTGCGGCATCCAGCGTGGAGGGCATCGCCGGGTTCACGTCGCCCGACACCAGCGCGAACAGGTCGATGTCCTGTTCCGTCAGCCGGTGCGAGAGGCCGGCGCTGTCGCCGATCCCGATCTCGTCGAACGTATGGTTCTCGATCATGCCGTCGTCGGGCGGCGGTGCCACGGTGTCCATGTGCGGCCTCCGGCTCAGCGCTGCAGCACGTAGGTGCCGGGGGCATCCTCAAGCGGCGACACCCCCTTGTCCGGCGCGCCCATGGGCGGCGGCGCGGCGCCGGGGCTCGATCGGGCAGCGAGCCACGCTTGCCATTCCGTCCACCAGGACCCCTGCTTTTCCGGGGTCTGGGCCAGCCACTCGTCCGCCTCGACATACGGCTCGCCGGGAGGGCGGGTGCTGACGCGATAGCTGCGGCGCGGGTGGCCGGGCTCGCTGACGATCCCGGCGTTGTGGCCGCCACTGGTCAGCACGAACGTCACCTCGGCGTGGATCGCAAGGTGTATCCTGTACACCGATCGCCAGGGCGCGACGTGGTCAGCCACCGTGCCGACCGCGAAGATGGGAAGCGCGGGCTCGGTCAGCCAGATCGGCCTGCCGTCGATCTCGTATCGGCCGCTGGACAGATCGTTGCGCAGGAAAAGGCGGCGCAGGTATTCCGAATGCATGCGGTACGGCATGCGCGTGGCATCCGCGTTCCAGGCCATCAGGTCGGTCATCGGTGCACGCTGGCCGAGCATGTATTCACGGACCACGCGCGACCAGACCAGGTCGTTCGAGCGGAGGATCTGGAACGCGCCCGACATCTGGTGCGTATCCAGATAGCCGCGATCCCACATCATCGCCTCAAGGTAGGCGACCTCGCTCTCATCGATGAAAAGCGTCAGCTCGCCTGCCTCCGAGAAGTCACCCTGGGCGGCGAACAGCGTCAGCGAACCAAGCCGGTGGTCGCCATCGCGCCCCATGGCCATCGCCGCGATCATCGCCAGCGTGCCGCCAAGGCAGTACCCGGCCAGGTGAACCTTCCGTTCCGGGATGATCGCGGTGATCGCATCCAGCGCCGCCATGATGCCGAGCTCGCGATACGCCTCCATGCCCAGGTCGCGCTCCTCGGCGCCGGGATTGCGCCAGGAGATCATGAAGACGGTGTGGCCGTGCTCGACGAGGTAGCGGACCAGCGAGTTGCCGGGCGACAGATCGAGGATGTAGTACTTCATGATCCAGGCCGGCACGATCAGTACAGGCTCGGCGTGCACGGTGGGCGTTGCCGGCGCGTACTGGATCAACTCGATGAGGCGGTTGCGGAACACTACCTTGCCAGGAGTAACTGCGACCGTCTCGCCAACCCGGAAAGCGTTGGTTCCTGCCGGCGGCTCTCCCGCCAGCGATGCCCGCGCATCCTCGGCCAGGTTCAGCATACCTTGCACCAGGTTGAGCCCGCCGCTTTCCAGCGTCGCCCGGGCGATCTCGGGGTTGCTCCAGGGAAAGTTCGATGGCGAGAACGCATCGAGGTGCTGGCGCACCATGAACGACATCCGCGCCTCCGACAGGCGCTCGACACCCTCGATGCCGGTGGTCGCCTCCTGCCACCAGTCCTGGGCCAGCAGGAAAGACTGCGCGAGCAGGTTGTAGGGCCAGTGCTGCCAGCCCTCGTCGGCAAAACGCCGGTCGCCGCGCGCCGGGGCGATGGGGGTTGGCGCATCCCTGCTGAGCGCCGACTGTGCCGCGTAGTGGGCCAACCGCGCGGCGTTGTGCATGGCCTTCTCGATCAATCCGGCCTGCTTGCCGGGCGACATGGCCAGGTGCGCCAGCCAGTCGGCCTCGGTATCCGCCACCGTGGCCGGCGAGATGCCGAGCGTGAGCCGCGCGAGCCAGTTGCGGAAGGCGCGATCGACATTGGCCAGCGCATGGCGGCCGGGCTGCGGCGAGGGCCGTGCATGAAGTTCGCCGCGCGGCCCGGACCGGACCTGTCGTGCCAGAGGAACAGGCGGGGAAGATGCTGGCAGGAGTGCCGGAACTGCGTCCATGTCATGTTTCCGTTCAGCCATGCGCCCGACGCTGCGAGGGCGACGCGGGTTCGCGTGATCGGTGGGCTTGAGCTTACCGGGGCGAGATGTTGACCGCTTGGACATCAATACCGGTACACGCCGCGGCCCGACTTGCGCCCCAGATAGCCTGCGGCCACCAGCTCGCTCAGGCTCGGTGCGGGGCGATACTTCGGATCGCCGATGTCGCGGTGCAGCGTCTGCATCACCGACAGCAGCACATCGAGGCCGATCAGGTCGGCGAGTGCCAACGGCCCCATCGGATGCCGGCAGCCAAGCTTCATCGCCTCGTCGATATCGGTCGCGGTTGCGTCGCCCTCGGCCAGCACGAAGAAGGCCTCGTTCAGCATCGGCAGCAGGATGCGGTTGACGACGAAGCCCGGCGAATTCTTGACGTCGATCGGAACCTTGCGCAGCTTGGTGACCAGGGCCTCGGCGGCGTCGTGCGTGGCATCGCTGGTCTGCAGGCCGCGCACCACCTCGACAAGGGCCATTGCCGGCACCGGGTTGAAGAAGTGCAACCCGATGAAGCGCTCCGGGTGGGAGACCACCGACGCCAGCTTCGTGATCGAGATCGAGGATGTGTTGGTCGCGATGATGGTCTGCGGTCGGACTGCTGTGTCGATCTCGCGCAGGACCTTCACCTTGATGTCGGCATCTTCCGTCACCGCCTCGACAACAAGGTCTGCTTCGCGCAGGGCATCATAGCCAGACGCGGGCACGATCCGCCGGAGTGCCGCTTCCCGCTCTTCGGTCGAGACCTTCTGTTTGTCCACCATGCGGTCGAGAGTCCGGGCGACGGTCGCGACACCCCGTGCGGCAGCGGCCTCACCCTGATCGGCGAGGATGACGTCGAGGCCTGCCGAGGCAAGCACCTGGGCGATGCCGCTGCCCATGGTCCCGGCGCCAACGATCCCGATGTTGTGTATCGGCAATGGTATGCTCCTCGCCTCTGCGCCGACCCGCAACGGGTTCGGCCCCTGCTCGCACGGACCCGCGGTCCGGCCAGCGGTGTCGTCGTAGCCCGACGACGGGCCGCGATGTGGTGAGGTCTGATGAGAAGCGGTTAGTTCTTGTCGGCCGCCACGACGCTCGCCTTGCCGGCGTCGGCAAGCAACTGCCGCGCGGCCCTGAGATCGACGGATCCGAAGCCTTCCTGGAACCGCGCAAGGGTCTGCGCCAACAGGTCGCAGGATTCCCTTGCATCGCCCACGGCCAAGTCCAGGCGACAAAGGCTCACGGCCGACCGCAACTGCCACGCCAGCGCGCCCTGGTCGCGCGCCCGTTCAAGCGCGCGCACGAAGCATGCCCGTGCCTGTCCGGGATCGGCCCGGTCTTGGCGCAGGTGGATCTCGCCCCTGACGCGCAACAGCTCCGGCCAAGCCCAGAGATCCTGGTCGCGCTCAGCCCGGTGCAGCGCCTCGTCGACGGTTGCGGCGATCTCGCCCGACAGGCCGGCTTCGGCCGCGGTCTCCGCAAAGTCGCCCAGGCCGAGCACGATATGCCATTGCGAGGCCCGCCAGAGCGCCAGCGCCTTGCGGACCTGGCCAGCTCCGGCGTTCCGGCCCGCCTTCCTCAGCGCAATGATTTCCAACGCCGCCCGCCCATACCCGACATGATCGGCCAGCGCGTGCTTCTCGGCCTGCTCGACGAACTCCGCCGTGAACCGCGATGCCGCATCAAGGTCGCCGGCGAGCAGCGCGAGGGGGCATGCCCCCCAGGCCAGCGCCGAACACAGGGTGACGGGGTGTTGCAGGCGCCGCGCCTCGTCCAGCGCCGTGCGCATGCCTTCCCCCGCCTGCTCGGGGTGCCCCTGCACCCAGAGCAAGTGAGCCAGGACGTAGCGCGCGGTGATGTGTTGATCGAAGCCGGCCCGGCCGAGTTGGCGTCGGCGGGGCCGGGACGCGGCATTCTCCAGCAGGCGTTCCAGAAGCGAGCGCGCGGCCTGATGGCCACCGGCGAAGTGCATGGCAATGCCCTGCATCCACTCCACCGTCGCCAGGGCGGCCCGATCGGCCGCGGAAGCGGCGATCACTTCGGCCGATCCGGCCAATTCCAGGGCGCTGCGCACATCGCCCATGCGCATGTGGTGGATCCACAGCGTGTGGAGCACGTGCAGGCGGTGATCGGTGTCCTGGAACTCCTCGGCGAGTGTCAATGCGCGGCCCAGGGCGGCGCGGGCTTCAGATGTGCCGCCCCTGACCATCTGCAGCGAAATCCCATAGGCCGTCTGCAGGACCATCTCGTGCCGGGTGCCGCGCATCGCGACGCGGTCGAGTGCCTCGATCGCACGCTCGGTCCAGGCGTGTGCTTCGCCCAGCAGCGAGCGCGAGAACCAGAGCGGCAGCGACGACGACGCCAGGCCCACGCCGATGACCGGATCGCCTGCCTTTGCGAACGCCCAGGTCAACGCGGCGCGAACGTTGCCCATGTCACGCTCGTCCGCGAGGTTTAGAGCGTCACCCGCGGCACCGTTGCGAGAAGCGGCTTGGAGGAGATCAAGCAGGCAGGTGGCATGCCGCCGTGCAAGCATTGCGTCTTCGCCTGCGTCGCTGACCTTCTCCAGGGCATAGGCGCGCGTCGTGTCCAGCAGCCGGAAGCGCGGCCCCGGCGTGTCGGGCTCGGCGACCACAAGGGATTTCGCCGCAAGTTCCAGCACCAACCGCACGACCTCGTCTGGGGGATGGCACTCATCGGCGGCAACGCACGCCGCGGCATCGATGGTGAACGCGCCGACGAAGACCGACAGCCTGCGGAACACCACCCGCTCGGCTGGGCAGAGCAGGTCGTAGCTCCAGTCCAGCGCGGCGCGCATGGTCCTGTGCCGCGGCAGCGCGGAGCGTCGGCCCCCGGCAAGCAGGCGAAGCTGGTCATCGAGCTGGGCCAGCACACCGCGCAGCCCGAGCACGCCGACCCAGGCGGCCGCGAGCTCGATGGCAAGTGGTATGCCGTCGAGCCTGCGGCAGATCTCGGCGGCCAGCGGCGCATCCTCGTCGGTCAGCTGGAATCCTTCCAGACTTGCCCCGGCGAGCTGGGCGAACAGCTGAACGGATGGGTAGCGCAAGGCTTCCGCCGCCTGGGCCTTCTGCGCCGCCGGCGGAACCTCCAGCGGGCCCAGTCGGCACAGGTGCTCGCCCTCGCAGCGCAGCGGTTCGCGACTGGTTGCAAGGATGCGCACGCCGGGCGCGCCGCGCATGATCGCGGCAGCCAGTTCGGCGACGGCATCGATCAGATGCATGCAGTTGTCGAGCACGAGCAGCATACGCCTGCCGCGCAGGGCGCCGACAAGATCGTGTATCGTCAGGCTCGGGCCGACCTCCAGCCCAACGGCGCCGGCGACCGCACCGCGCACCAGGGCTGGGTCGGCGAGGCGCGCAAGATCGACGATCCAGACGCCGTCCTGGTAAGCGCCAATCATCCGCTCCGCCACGGCAAGCGCGACTGCCGTCTTGCCGATGCCGCCCGGGCCAACGATCGTCAGCAACCGGCGCGTCGCCAGTTGCTGGACGAGCTTGGCAACCACGTCATCCCGCCCCACCAGGGCGGTCAGTTGCTCGGGCAGATTGTGATGCTGCGCGCCCCCCGCCGGTGGTGCCGCCTGCCCGTTCTCCTCGGCGACGGCGACGGGCGCGACGAAAGTGTAGCCCTGCCCCTTGCTCGCCTCGATGAACCGCCTGCCGTCCTGGCCATCGCGAAGCACCCGCCGGAGCGTAGCGACCTGGAACTTCAGATTGCCTTCGACCACGTGCAGGCCGGGCCAGGCCCGGGCGATCAGCTCGGCCTTGCCGATTCGGGTGCCGGGCCTTTCCAACAGGGCGAGAAGGATATCGAGCGCCCGGCTGCCGATGCGGACAGGCCTGCCATCCTCCAGCAGCAGCCGCTGGCGGGGCAAAACCTGAAACCTGGCGAACGAAAGGACCTGTTCGACATCTGCGGTGAGCTGCCCAGGCATGGCCGCCTCGCGAAACGGTGGATTGTCCGGCCCGGCTCGCGCATCCCCACGTTGCCGGCCGCATCGCACGCTTCCCAGGTTGCTTGACCTGCCCGCCCTTGACCTCCGGCCGTGGGCGGGCGGCACGGTCATTTAGCGAGAGCTACTCTAACGGCGAATCTAACCC
>Ga0224723_1001721_pt1 | contig 12914 bp, 9 predicted proteins | sample Balambano_FR2_Me_FD_161647 | JGI IMG/M metagenome (GOLD analysis project Ga0224723, IMG submission 161647) | Freshwater sediment microbial communities from Lake Towuti, South Sulawesi, Indonesia - Balambano_FR2_MetaG | ecosystem: Environmental > Aquatic > Freshwater > Lake > Sediment | place...
CCCTCCTTCCCGAAAAAAATATTTAATGAGGGGTCTAGACCCTCACCCCATTTATGGTGTAATATGATATTCAGATGCACCCTGATGATCTGGAGAGCTACCCAAGTGGCTCTCTTTTTTTTTCAGTACTTGTACTTAATTTCTTAACAATTTCTTTATAAATAATTATAAAAAGGGGTGTAAACCCTCATCCCTAATATGCTATATTATGTTAAGTAGATGCACCCTGATGATCTGGAGAGCTGCCTAAGTGGCTCTCTTTTTTTTATTTGTACGCGCCACAACTACTAACAAATAAAAACATACCATTGAGAGGTAACAAGTAATTGATATAATCCTGAAGCAACTACAGAGCAAGTTGCGGGGAAGAATAATGATAGATTGGCAAAGAGTTAGTGGTGGTGTAACGGCGCCGAGGGGATATCGAGCAGCTGGAATTAAGGCAGGGTTAAAACCTTCAGGTTTACCGGATTTGGCTTTGATATTGTCAGATGTAGAAGCGATCGCAGCTGGGGTGTTTACTACCAGTCATGTGAAAGCAGCGTGTGTGGATTATTGCCGTCAAAGGTTACAAGCTAAGCATAGCGCCCGGGCGATACTTTGTAATGCTGGGCAAGCAAACGCTGCTACAGGGAAACAAGGGATGATGGATGCCTTTGAATCAGCGATGGAATTGGCTAAAGTGTTAGATATACCATCGGAATCTGTGTTACTGGCGTCAACAGGAGTAATTGGTCAACGAATTAAGATGGACGCTTTGAAAGCGGGGATTCCTAAATTGGTAGCTGAGTTATCAGAGACTGGTTCAGATGCTGCTGCTAATGCAATTATTACTACAGATTTGGTGACCAAATCCATAGCATTGGAGACGACAATAGGCGATCGCCCGGTAAGAATCGGTGGAATTGCTAAAGGTTCGGGTATGATTCATCCCAATATGGCGACAATGCTGGCGTTTGTTACTTGTGATGCTGCAGTATCACCGACATTATGGCAGCAAATGTTAGCTCGTGCGGCTGATAAAAGTTTTAATTCTATTACTGTTGATGGTGACACCAGTACTAACGACTGCTTGATAGCTTTGGCAAATGGACAATCGCGTACCCCAGCAATTACCGAAATGGGGATAGAAGCGGAGAAATTAGGGGGGATGCTAACAGCAGTATGTCAACATTTAGCTAAAGCGGTTGCTCGTGATGGTGAAGGTGCAACTTGTTTGATAGAAGTACAAGTTACAGGTACTGCGGATGAAGCTTCTGCTCGTCAAATTGCTAAAACTATTGCATCATCATCTTTGGTAAAATCCGCAATTTTTGGACGTGATCCCAACTGGGGACGTATCGCTGCTGCTGCTGGACGTGCAAGTATACCATTTGAGCAAGACAATTTAAAAATACAGCTAGGAAATTTTTTGTTGATGGAACATGGTCAACCATTACCTTTTGATAGGAACGCAGCCAGTGCATATTTAAAACACGCAGCAGATAATACTTCCACACCTGGTAATATCAGTCAACGCATAGACAATCCAGTAGTAATTGCCGTTAACGTTGGTAATGGTCATGGTTCTGGTAAAGCTTGGGGTTGTGATTTAAGTTACGACTATGTGAAGATTAACGCAGAATATACAACTTAGAAAAATCTGAAAAAAAAGTGACTCTGATTTGCAGAGTCACCATCAAATCCTACACTAACGTTTTCAAACTTTATGGAAGAAAGGGAACTTTACTCCTCCCTACTCCCTACTCCCTCTTCCCTCTTACTTAACAGTTTCAGAAATTGGTACCCACTCAGTGTGGAAAACACCGGGTTTATCAACACGCTCGTAGGTGTGCGCTCCGAAGTAGTCGCGCTGTGCTTGAGTGAGGTTTTGGGGTAGGCGATCGCGTCTATAGCTATCAAAATAATCCAAAGAAGCGCTAAATGCTGGGACTGCAACTCCTAATTTTGCTGCTGTCACCAAAACTTCTCGCCAAGCTGCTTGTCTGTCAAGAATTGTTTGCTTGAATTCTGGTGCTAACAAGAGGTTGGGAAGTGTAGGATTTTCGTTAAAAGCGTTCTTAATCTTATTTAAGAAGCCAGCGCGAATAATACAACCACCTTTCCAAATCCGCGCCATTTCGCTCAAATTTAAATTATAATTATAAGTCTGTGAAGCTTTGCTTAACAGAGCCATACCTTGAGCATAAGAACAGATTTTCGAGCAGTAAAGGGCATCCCGTACCATAGTAATCAAATCTTTGGTTGGCCCTTCATATTTGGCAGTTGGCCCTGTAATTACTTTGGAAGCTGCGATCCGTTCCTGCTTGTAAGAAGACATAATCCGGGCGTTTACAGCAGCGATAATTGTGGGGATGGGAACACCCAACTCTAACGCGCTTTGTACAGTCCAACGTCCAGTTCCTTTTTGACCAGCAGCATCCAAAATCAATTCTACCAAAGGAAGATTTGTATCGGGGTCAATGTAAGGGAAGATGTTAGCAGTAATCTCAATCAAAAATGAATTAAGTTCATCTGTAGTGTTCCACTCAGTAAAAACTTCATGTAACTGATTGTGGTCAAGTCCACCAGCATTTTTCAGCAAATCGTAGGCTTCAGCAATTAGTTGCATATCGCCGTACTCAATGCCGTTGTGTACCATTTTTACGTAGTGACCAGCACCACCGCGACCAATATATGTTACACAAGGACCGTCATCAACTTGTGCAGCAATTTTTGTAAAAATTGGTGATAAATACTGGTAAGAACTTTCTGTTCCTCCTGGCATGAGAGAAGGGCCATTTAATGCTCCTTCTTCACCACCACTCACACCCATACCAATAAACCGAAGTCCAGTAGGTTCTAACTCTTGGGTTCGGCGTTCGGTATCATCAAACAAGGAATTACCACCATCAATAATGATGTCACCTTCATCTAGCAAAGGCTTTAGTTGACCAATCACAGCATCAACTGGCTTACCAGCTTGCACCATTACCAAGATTCTGCGGGGACGTTCTAGCGATGCAACAAAATCCTCTAAGGTAAAAGCTGCTTTTACATTCCGTCCTGGAGCTCGCTCAGCCATGAATTTATCTGTTTTATCACGGGAGCGGTTATAAACAGCGATCGGGAAGCCATTACGCTCTACATTCAGAGCGATGTTTTCTCCCATAACGGCTAATCCAATCACACCAAAGCTTTGCTGTGTCATAAAAATTTGTAGCTGATTGCTGTTTCTTTTATCTATAGGGTAGTCCGAGATTTTCGGTTAACTCCTAAAGAAGAGATTAAGAGTTGATGTACACTACGAAAATATACAATCAATACACATAAATAATTTTAATTTGTATATGAATCAACTATTTATTTTAAAAATTGGTAGGGTGAGTAGTGGGTAGTAGGTAGTGGATCAGAAAGAAGACAACTACCAAACACCAACTACCCTTCGGGTTCACCAGTTGCTCATGGGGGAAACCCCCAAGACCGCACTGGTTCAATAACCAACAATCCCAATGACACAGTAAGGAGTAACCAAAGAATGTTGGCATATGTCCTAGCTTTAGCGGTCGGTCTTGGTAGTTTAGCCATATACTTAGCAGCTTTCTTTTTTCCTGAAATCCACCGTAAGGGTGACTTTGTTTGGAGTGGCGTAGGAATGTTTTACGCCTTAGTTTTATGGGTATTTGCACGACGGATTTCTGGGGGCCTTTTACTAGGCCATGTAGCTTCTGTTGCCCTTTTAAGTTGGTCTGTAAGTCAAACTTTATTATTGCGTAGACAATTAACACCACAAACCCAGCAAACTCCCATACCTAGTACTGAAGCTGTTACAAGTAAAATTCAAGAGCAGGTATCTCCTGATTCACTCCAAGAAAAGGCATCTCAAGCTAAACTGAGTTTTGGTAGTGTTTTCTCTAATTTGAAGGGTAAAGTACAAGAAATTTTTAGTAAAAAGCCGACAGATAAGTTACCGACAGCTAAATCTGTTGTTGAGATTTTGGACGAACGTACTTCCATACCAGAAACGCAAACAGAAAATACAGAGGGTAGTGTATTAGAAGTAGTTGATGCTCCAGTAGGGGATTTAGATGTTGATGCAGTTACTCCCATACCTGAACCATCACAGGTAGAAAGTACCCCAGGTGAAGAATTGGAAATAGTTGATACTCAAGACGTAAATATAATTACTGATGCACCTGAGTCAGTAACAGAGACTGTAGAGGATGTACCAGAATTAATTCCACCGAATCCTCCACCAGTAGAATTGGTTGAAGCTGCCCAAGCTATACAAGAAGAATCTCATCCTAGCATTGAGTCTCTACCTGAAGAAACTAAACAGGAAGTAGCTCAACCTCATTCACCAAATACTACAGACAAGTAAATTAGATTTACGTCAGATCCCTGACTTTTTTAAAGTCGGGGATCTCACCTTATTCTTTTGTACCAGGTAAATATCCGTTTACAGTGCCAACTAAACTAGCTGCAAGCGATACCACAAAAATTACAGTAATTGCTGGTTGACTGAATTTGTCAGCTTTTTCGTTAATTTCCTGTTCCGATTGGGAAGTTAGACCTACTATGGTTCCTGCTATAATACTCACAACTATACTTACACCAATGTAGAAGGCAACAAACCAAAGAGAACCAGACATAGCCTTTCTCATATATTCTCCTTATTGAAATTAAAGAAGTATGGATATTGGAATATCAGTAGAAAAGTGGACTATGAGATCCCCGACTTCTAAAAGAAGTCTGAAATTTGACTTCAGGTAAAGTTTTTACTTGGAGTTTTTGATACCAGTAGTCTGCGATCGCCAGAATCTAAATGGAAGCGAGAATATAATTTTAAGTACGCACAAATATTTCAGGTAGAATAAAGCACTCATTCGGAATACAGTCTGTGTTTATATAGGAAGCCAGGTAAGCAAAAACACTTGTTTCCTTTGGTAGTTGCAGTCTCTATACATATACAATTTTGACCTAAATTCATCTGTAAATTACGTATAAAAAGTAATTTAATATCGCAAAATATAAAAAATTATTATCAAAATTAGAGAAGCAATCACATATCTGTCGTTTGTAGTGCTATACTACAATGGAATATGAAATTTACTCGGACAAGTAAAAATGTTTATTAAAATTTGTAACTATTAGTCTCAATTGAAAAGTTTGTAAATTCTCACAGATAATAGTGAGAATAAATGCTCTATTATTAGTTGAAATCATTACTGTGACAGAAACTGGAAGCTACAAAGATACTGTAAACCTGCCCAAAACTAACTTTGATATGCGGGCTAATGCGATCAAACGCGAGCCTGAAATCCAAAAATTTTGGGAAGACAATAAAATCTTTGATCGCCTGTCTCATGAAAACCCAGGCGACGTATTTATACTGCATGATGGGCCACCCTACGCAAATGGTTCTCTACATATTGGTCATGCTTTAAATAAAATTCTCAAAGATATAATTAACCGTTACCAATTGCTGAAGGGGCGCAAAGTCCGTTATGTTCCTGGTTGGGATTGTCATGGCTTGCCGATTGAATTAAAAGTTTTGCAGAATATGAAGCAAGCAGAGCGGCAAAGTTTGACACCTTTGCAACTACGTACGAAAGCCAGAGAATTTGCGCTTGCAGCAGTAGGTGAGCAGAGCCAAAGCTGCAAACGTTATGGGATGTGGGGCGATTTTGCACATCCCTACTTGACAATGCAGCCAGAATATGAAGCGGCTCAAATTGCTGTTTTTGGTGAGATGTTTCTGAAAGGATACATTTATCGTGGTTTGAAGCCGGTGCATTGGAGTCCAAGTTCTAAAACTGCTTTGGCTGAAGCAGAGTTGGAATATCCAGAGGGACATATTTCTCAGAGTATTTATGTGGCTTTCCCGATGGTAAGTTTGTCTGAGGGAGTAAAGGGGCTTGGAGAGTATTTACCGAATTTAAGTGTGGCTATTTGGACAACTACTCCGTGGACTATTCCTGGAAATTTGGCTGTAGCGGTGAATGGTGATTTGAATTATGCTGTGGTAGAGGTATCACGCATTAGACGCGAAGCGGCTTCCCAAAGGGTAGGCGCAAAGGAGGACACTTCTGTGCGGGGGTTCCCCCCGTTGAAGAACGTGTCCGTAGCGCAAAGTGAATATATTATTGTTGCGGCAGATTTGGTGGAGCGTCTCTCGACTGTTTTGGAAGTGGAGTTGAGTGTGAGAGCGACGGTTAAGGGAAAGGATTTGGAGTATTCTACTTACCGTCACCCTTTGTTTGACCGGGAAAGTCCGATTGTTGTTGGTGGGGATTATGTGACTACGGAGTCTGGTACTGGGTTGGTACATACTGCTCCTGGTCATGGTCAAGAAGATTATATTGTGGGTCAACGCTACGGTTTGTCTATTCTTGCTCCTGTGGATGATAATGGTAATTTTACTCAGGAAGCAGGACTGTTTGCTGGGTTAAATGTGTTGGGTGATGGTAATAAGGCTGTAATTAATGCACTCCAAGAAGTTGGTTGTTTGTTGAAGGAGGAAGCTTACCAACATAAGTATCCTTATGATTGGCGCACGAAAAAACCTACTATTTTCCGCGCTACGGAACAATGGTTTGCTTCTGTGGAAGGATTTAGAGATGAAGCACTGAAGGCGATCGCTGAAGTCAGATGGATTCCTGCACAAGGTGAAAACCGGATAACACCAATGGTTGCTGACCGTTCTGATTGGTGTATTTCTCGTCAACGGACTTGGGGTGTACCGATTCCTGTGTTTTATGATGAAGCAACGGGAGAACCGTTGTTGAATGAGGAAATCATCAATCATGTTCAGGAAATCTTTGCTGTTAAGGGTTCTGATGCTTGGTGGGAATTATCGGTAGAGGAGTTGTTACCAGACAAATATCGTAACCAAGGTAAGTATCGCAAAGGTACTGATACGATGGACGTATGGTTTGATTCTGGTTCATCTTGGGCTGCTGTAGCGAAGCAACGTTCAGAGTTGCGTTATCCAGCGGATATTTATTTGGAAGGAAGTGACCAACATCGCGGCTGGTTTCAATCTAGTTTGCTTACTAGTGTAGCGGTGAATGATCAGCCACCTTATAAAACGGTGTTAACTCATGGTTTTGTTCTTGATGAACAAGGACGAAAGATGAGTAAATCTATAGGGAATGTGGTTGACCCGGAAGTTCTGATTGGTGGTGGGAAAGACCAGAAGAAAGAACCTGCATATGGTGCTGATGTGTTGCGGTTGTGGGTGTCTTCGGTAGATTATTCTTCTGATATGCGCTTGGGTGGCAATATCATTAAGCAATTAGCGGATGTCAGAAATAAGATTCGCAATACTGCACGGTTTCTTTTGGGTAATCTGCATGATTTTGACCCAGAGAAGGATACTGTAGCTTTTGAGGAGTTACCGGAAATTGACCACTATATCTTGCATCGGATGACTGAGGTGTTTGCTGAAGTGACGGAAGCTTTTGAAAGTTTTCAGTTCTTCCGCTTTTTCCAAACTATTCAGAATTTCTGTGTGGTTGATTTGTCTAACTTTTATTTAGACGCTGCTAAGGATCGGTTATATATCAGTGCTGCTGATGCTGTTCGTCGTCGCAGTTGTCAAACTGTGTTGAAGATAGCTTTGGAAAATTTAGCCCGAGCGATCGCTCCTGTATTGTGTCATATGGCGGAAGATATTTGGCAATTTCTTCCTTACACAACACCTTACAAATCAGTGTTTGAAGCTGGGTGGGTAGGTACAGAGGAAAAATGGCGCAATTTAGACTTAGCTGAAAAATGGCAACAAGTCAGGCAAATTCGCACTGAGGTGAATAAAGTGTTAGAAGAAGCTAGGGTTGATAAAAAAATTGGCTCTTCTTTGGAAGCTAAAGCTTTACTTTATATTGCCAATGAGCAATTACGTAGTTATGTAAAAACACTTAATGATAGTCAGAACGGTGTAGACGAACTGCGTTATTTGTTTATTACTTCTCAAGTTCAGTTACTAGATAATTCCCAAAGTTTAGAAGGATTGAAGTACAGTTTACAATCTGAAACTTGGGGAATTGGAGTAGTAGATGCAGAAGGTGAAAAGTGCGATCGCTGTTGGAATTACTCTACTCGTGTGGGTGAGTTTAGCGAGCATCCTTTAATTTGTGAGCGTTGTGTCGCTGCGTTAGCAGGGGAGTTTTAATTCTCTCATAGACTAAAACTGATGCAAGTCCTCTTTTAGAGGACTTTCTGGCTAGCAGGTTATAGTGCTTAATGAAAATGCTGTAATATGCTAATTTTAAAGACTTCGGCAAGCTAAAAAGAAACATAATATGAATGAAGTATTATTCAAACCAATAACGGCTAAAGAATTTTTAGAATGGATTCCAGAAAATTCAAATAAACGTTACGAGTTACATAATGGTGCAATAGTAGAAATGTCACAGCCAACAGGGGAACATGAAGATGTTACAGGATTTTTAACTATTGAAATCTCTTCAGAAATTAAACGTTTGAAATTGCCTTACTCAGTTCCTAAAACTGCGCTAATACAATCTGCAAGTAGTGAATCTGCTTACTCTCCAGATATATTAATACTCAATAAACTTGCTTTAAAATTAGAAGAGCTTTGGGCAAAATATTCTACTGTTCAACGTGGTACTTCTATTCCTTTGGTGATTGAAGTTGTCAGTAGTAATTGGCGTGATGACTATTATAAAAAGCTAGGTGAGTATGTTGGGCGAAGCCCTTCCCGAAGGGTAGAAATAAAAATACCTGAATATTGGATTGTAGATTACCTGGGACTAGGTGGTATTAAATATATTGGTAACCCGAAACAACCAACTTTATCAATTTACAACTTAGTTAACGACGAATACCAAATTAATCAATTTAGGGGAAATGACCGGATTATTTCTACTGCATTCCCAGAGCTACAATTGACCGCACAACAAATTTTCAATGGGGCTTTATAATGGAAATTAGTAGAAACAAAAAACCGAATACCGTAAGGGAATTGGAGACGTTCCAGCAGAACGTCTCTACTATACAGTCTACAATTTTTGTAACAACTCTTGAGTTAAATCTATAAAAGCTTTTGAACCACCAGTTTGGGGACTATTTAAAACAACTGGCTTAAAACTATCAACGGCTTTTGCAACATTAACATCCACAGGTATTTGGTTTTTAAAAATCTTAGATTCGCCAAAGTCTTGATAAACGCGCTGCATGACTTGCTTATAATACCTACCAGTTAAAAGATTGGCATTAGACATTGTAAATACGATTCCTAACATTTGGATATTGATTTGTGCTTCTTGTTCGTGACTATCTTTTAGTTGAGCGATGCGTCTTTCTAGTAACTGAATACCAACAACAGATAACGGTTCTGGTTTTGCGGGAAGCACGTAGAAATGACTACAAGCTAAAGCACTACGAGTTAAAAGATTATAACCAGGAGCGCAATCTAAAATAATGAAATCATATTTTTCACGTACTGGTTCTAAAATTTTATTCAGTAACACTCTTTCAAAACGATTCCAAATCGTTTCAAAATCCTGCTCTCCTAAATCAACTGCTTGTTTGTGTAATAGCTCTGAAACTACAAATTCATCGTATAAATCAATATCCCCTGGTATTAAATCTAACCCTGACAGACCACAAATTTGAGATTGAATGATTTCGTCAATAGTTAGCTTTTGTTTTTGTTCTGGGTTAATAACTTCATCAATTAAGTATCTCAAAGTTTTCCTTTGTTTTCGTAGCTTGGCAAAATCTACAGGTGACATCAAGCTGAGAGTAGCACTGATTTGAGTGTCCAAATCGAGTACTAGCACCCGTTGGTTATGATTTTTTGCCAAACAAGTAGCTAAGTTGACCGAAAGGGTGGTTTTTCCAACACCACCTTTCATATTCGCTGTTGCAATTACATATCCCATCACTAAATTCCTCCCTTCTTAACTTGATATAAGCGTACAAGTCTAGTTAACAACTGGAATTTTTCATCAATTTTAAGATTTTTGCATATGAAGGCAGTCAGCATTATATCAGTGAAGGGTACGTTTATCAGCTGTAATTAAGTTGACTATTAAATTTAGAGAATTTTTTACACACAGTATAGTTAACGATTAAAATTGTAAGGTTAACTGCTTGCCTGTGCTAATATGACGGCTGACTATAGCTCATTGCATAATATTTTTAGTGCGATCGCTCCTGGAAGTAGTGAGACTGATGTGGAACAGAAACTGATAGTTCCCTTATTACAGATGCTTGGTTACACTGGTACTGATTGGGAACCTCAAGCTACAGTTGGTAAATCTAGGTTAGATTTTCTGGTACTTCCACGTACTTCAGATGTACCTTACGCACCTTATTTAGTAATTGAAGTGAAAGCTCCTACAAAAAAAATTGCTGAGAATGTTTGGCAAATTAACAACTATATGCGTCAAACAGCGGCAATTATTGGACTTTTAACGAATGGATATAATTTCTATTTGATTTATAATTATAACCAAAATCCCACAATCATTTTAGATTATACTCAGAAAGAGTTTATTGCTAATTATCGGTTGATTCATCAAATTTTAGCAAAACCAACCTGTTTAAAAATTTATCAGACCTTTTATAAAAATGAGCAGCAAATCCGTCTGAAGTATATCGAGTATATTTCTAAGCTGTTTTCTAAAAAAGAAATGCCAAGTTTATTTCAAAAGAATTCTCACACAAATAATTATAAAGCAATGGAGGATAAAGGTATGATTATTACAGTATTTAATAACAAAGGTGGAGTCGGTAAAACGACAACTACCGTTAACCTTGCTGCTTCACTAAGTAAACTGGGTAAGCGAGTACTGCTAATTGATATTGATGCTCAAGCTAACTTGACAATGGGATTGGGAATTGACCCATTGAATGATGTCGAGGAGCAAGGTAAGAAAGATATAACACATTTACTAACTGAACCGCGCACTAAATTAGAAGATGTAATTATCAAAACTTACTGGGGTGATGTTGAATTAGATTTAGTTCCATCGCATATTCGCTTGAGTCGGATGGAAACCACTTTGAACCAAACAGTAGATAGCGATCGCTTACTAGCGAAAAAGTTAAAAAAACATGATTATGATTACGTATTAATTGACCCACCACCATCTTTTGGCAAAGTTAACAGTATATCATTGATGGCATCATCAGCGATTTTAATTCCTACTCAATTATCAGCATACGCAATTCGAGCTTTAGAGTACGTATTAGATAGAACCAACGAAGTAGAGCAATTAAAAGATGAACCTCTACCCATTGTCGGAGTTGCAGTTAGTATGTATGATCAAAAATCTTCCAGCTTTAACAAAGCGATGATTGCTAGACTGTTTGAAGTCTTAGAAAAGAGTGGTGGGAGTAACAAAGTAGAATTATTTCCTGAAGATACGTGGGTTCCCCGCTTGAATATCGTTTCCGTTTGTCAAGATAAGGGATATCCGCTATATCAAGGAGAATTTGATGATAAACTCACATATCAAGAAAAAGAAGCTGCACAAAAAGGATTAGAACGCTATAAAAAATTAGCTGAACACTTCATTAAAGTTACATCAGGAGCTACAGTGAGTTATGAATAGTACAGAACGTCGCGCTCGGATTAGAGCCAATTTAGGTATTGAACCAATTAGTCATGGTCAAGTTTATACATATCAGATAGCTATCCCACCATCTGAGCAGCAAGACATTCCATTAGAGAGACATCAACAAATCGAAGATAGTCTAACACAACATAAAAGCAATTTGATTCCTTTAATTGTACGTCGCACAGAAGCATACAGCGAAGAAGAGGAATATGAACTTGTTCACGGTGCTGATTGGTGTATAGTTGCTAAAGAACTGAACATTGAGAAATTATGGGTTTGGGTTTTTGACATGACAGATGAACAAGCGATTGCTGCAAAAGCAGAAATGCAGGATTTAGTTGATGTTACACATGAGAAAAATGGAGATGGAACAGAAATTACTGATTTACTTGAGCAAAAACTAAAACCTATTTATGCTAAACTCAACCAACTCGCATCTTCTAATAATCCAGCAAAAGTAGATGCAGATGAATTAAAAGGAAGTGAAAATAAACTCGATCAAATTTTAGCTGTGATGCAAATAGTTACTGAACAACTTCAAAAAATAGTTCCACCAGACCAATTAAATTTAAATACAGCTACAGACGAAGAAATCAATTCGATTTTAGAAGAAGTAGGAGTAAACACTCTTCAAAGACCCGCTGTATTAGAAGCTATCCGATATTGGCAACAACCAGGTAAAACCTTAACATGGCAAAATCTGAAGAAATCTGTTGATTCTAAGGATCATAAAATCAAGAATTTTGGCAAAGGTTTGTACCAAAAGCTCAAAGAAAAAACAGATATACGTTAGCAGTAAAAGGTAAAAGCAAAACCTTACCTAATAAGTTTTCTATTTGCTTTATCTAAAGAAGGGAACGGGAAATGGGGAACAGAAACTCTCAAGAACTATTTACATCTATAAGCGCAAGAGTATGAATCTTTCCCTCTTTCTCTCCTTTACCTTTGATCCTCCGCAGTTGGTAGGGTGTGTTACTAGGCTGTTGATTCTGTAATATAATTGCCTGTGAGACTTCATGCAAAAAATGTGTTGGTGGGGTGCGTTTAAGCGTCAGCGTAACGCACCGCTTTCTGGTTAACGGTGCGTTACGGCAAATAATTTCTGCTTTTGGTTTTAATATTGTCGTGCCGTAACGCACTAGGCTGTTGATTCTGTAATATAATTGCCTGTGAGACTTCATGCAAAAAATGTGTTGGTAGGGTGCGTTTAAGCGTCAGCGTAACGCACCGCTTTCTGGTTAACGGTGCGTTACGGCAAATAATTTCTGCTTTTGGTTTTAATATTGTCGTGCCGTAACGCACCCTACTAATTTAAACATCAAAATTGTATGATTGGTATTGGAC
>Ga0224723_1001723_pt1 | contig 12901 bp, 7 predicted proteins | sample Balambano_FR2_Me_FD_161647 | JGI IMG/M metagenome (GOLD analysis project Ga0224723, IMG submission 161647) | Freshwater sediment microbial communities from Lake Towuti, South Sulawesi, Indonesia - Balambano_FR2_MetaG | ecosystem: Environmental > Aquatic > Freshwater > Lake > Sediment | place...
GTGCCGCCGGGGAACCCGGACCCCCCGCTCACCCGAGCCTCCCGGCACCCGTCCCGGAACGCTCCTTACGCTGGTCCACCATGACCGTCCTCGCCGGGACCGAGGCGCCCGCGCCGGCCCCCGACCGCCGCCGGGTGTCGCCGCGCCTCGCCGTGATCGTCGTCTCGGGCATGAGCTCCCTGGTCCTCGCCGTGGTCATCGCACTGCTCCCGGTGCCATACGTCATCTTCTCCCCTGGACCGGTGCGGGACACGCTCGGCGCCCTGCCGGACGGCGAGGAGCTGATCCGCATCGAGGGTGCGTCGACGTACCCCACGTCGGGCGAGCTGTCCCTCACGACCATCAGCGTGACCGGCGGGCCGCTCGGCGACCTCACCATCCTCGACGTCGTCACGGCGTGGCTGGACCCGACGCGCTCGGTCCGCCCGGTCGAGACGGTCTACCCGGCGCAGCGGACCCGCGAGGAGGCCGAGGAGGAGGGACAGGCCGAGATGCGCAGCGCCCAGCAGGCCGCCGCGGTCGCCGCCCTCACCGCGGCCGGGGTCGACGTGCCGGTTCGACTGGAGGTCCTCGAGGTGGTCGAGGGGGTGCCCGCGGCCGGCGTGGTGGCGGAGGGCGACGTCGTCACGGCGTTCGAGGGCACGCCGGTCGCCGGCAGCGGCGAACTGGTGGACCTGGTCCAGCGGCAGGAGCCCGGCGACACGGTGACCGTCACGGTGGAGCGGGACGGTGACGACCGCGATCTCGAGGTCCGCCTCGGCGAGGACGGCGGTGCCACGGTCATCGGCGTGCTCCTCGAGCCGCGGTACGACCTGCCCTTCGAGGTCGAGTACGACGTGTCGGGCATCGGGGGGCCGAGCGCGGGCCTCATGTTCGCCCTCGGCATCTACGACCGGATCACCGAGGGCGAGCTGACCGGCGGGGAGCGCATCGCCGGCACCGGGACGATCACCGAGGACGGCGTCGTCGGTCCGATCGACGGGATCCAGCAGAAGATGGTGGGGGCCCGCGGGACCGGTGCCGACTGGTTCCTCGCGCCCGAGGGCAACTGCCGCGACGTCGCCGGGTCCGTGCCGGACGGCCTGACCGTCGTGCGCGTCGCCGACATGGCCGAGGCCGTGGCAGCCGTCAGGGCCATCGGCGAGGGCGAGGCGGGCGGCCTCCCGGACTGCGGGTAGCGGTCCGGCGGGACACCGGGAACCGGAACGTCACGGTCCGGTCGCCCCGGCGCCGTTCTCCCGGCAAGTGCGGCTACGGTCGGCGCCGTGAGCGAGGAATGGCCGCCCGGCGGCCCGCAGCGCCCCGGACCGCCCCGACGCCCCGTCCCGCGCCGTCGGCGCGGCGGCGCCCTGCTGCCCACGCTCGTGATCGTCGGCGTGCTCGTGGTCGCCTTCGTCGCCTTCGCCGACCTCTTCACCGACTTCCTCTGGTACCAGCAGCTCGGCTTCGCCGAGGTGCTGCGGACCCGGCTGCTCACCCAGGCGGTGCTCTTCCTCCTCGGCGGCGCGATCATGGCGGTGTCGGTCTGGGTCAGCCTGTCCGTGGCCTACCGGACCCGGCCGATCTACGCTCCCACCACGCCGGAGCAGGCGAGCCTCGACCGCTACCGCGAGACGCTGGAGCCGCTGCGCCGACTGGTGGCCGTCGCCGTGCCCGCCACCCTCGGCCTGTTCGCCGGCTCGGCGGCCGCCGCGCAGTGGCAGGACGTCCTGCTCTTCGTCAACGCCCAGCCGTTCGACACCTCCGACGCCATCTTCGGCGAGGACGTCGGCTTCTACGTCTTCTCGATGCCGGTGCTCCAGTTCGCCGTCGGGTTCGCCACGGCCGTCGTCCTGCTGGCCGGAATCGCCGGGCTCGTCACGCACTACCTGTACGGCGGGGTGCGGATCGGCGGCCCGGCACCCCGGACCACCCCGGAGGCCCGGGTCCACCTGGCGGTGCTCGCGGCCCTGTTCCTGCTCATCCGGGCGGCGGGCTACCTGCTCGAGCGCTACACGCTGCTGACCGGCGACGGCGACCTCATCGCCGGGCCCGGGTACACCGAGGTCAACGCCGTGATCCCGGTCCGCACCGTGCTGGCGGTGGCGGCGATCCTCGTGGCGCTGGCGTTCGTCTGGACCGCCGTACGGGGCAACTGGCGGATCCCCGCGCTCGGCGTGGCGTTGCTGGTCGTCGTCGCCATCGTCGCCGGCGGGGTCCTGCCGCAGATCATCCAGCAGTTCATCGTCACCCCGAACGCCCAGGACCGGGAGCGGCCCTACATCGAGAACAACATCGCCGCGACCCGGCAGGCGTACGGCCTCGACGACATCGAGCGGATCCGCTACGACGCCGAGCTCGACACCGAGGAGGGCGCCCTGGCCGACGACGCCCGCACCCTGCCGTCGGTCCGGCTGCTCGACCCGGCACTCGTCACGCCGACGTTCCAGCAGCTGCAGCAGGTCCGCCCGTTCTACGGCTTCCCCGACCCCCTCGACATCGACCGGTACGAGATCGACGGCGAGGTGCGCGACACCGTCATCGCGGCCCGCGACGTCAACCTCGCGGGTCTGCCGGCGTCCCAGCGCAACTGGGTCAACGACCACACCGTCTACACCCACGGCTTCGGCGTCGTCGCGGCCTGGGGCAGCCGGCGCACGCCGGACGGCGAGCCGGTGTTCTACCAGGGCGGCATCCCGCCGCAGGGTGACCTCGGCTCCCTGGAGGATTTCCAGCAGCGGGTCTACTTCGGCGAGAACAGCCCCCAATACTCCATCGTCGGCGCGCCGGACGGCGCCACGCCGGTCGAGTACGACTTCCCCCGCGGGGACGGGGACCAGGCCAATCTCTTCACGTACGACGGTGACGGCGGCGTGGCGATGGGCGACTCGTTCCGACGGCTGCTCTTCGCCGTCAAGTTCCGCGCCGAGCAGATCCTGCTGTCGGACCGGGTGAACGACGAGTCGCGGATCATGTTCGACCGGCGGCCGCGCGAGCGCGTCGAGCGGGTGGCGCCGTGGCTCACGCTCGACGGCGACCCGTACCCGGCCGTCGTCGACGGGCGCATCCTGTGGATCCTGGACGCCTACACGACGTCGGCGAACTACCCGTACTCGCGGTCGACGACCCTGGAGGAGGCGACGCAGACCACCCTGACCGAGACCGGTCAGTCGGTGCAGACCCTCCTGCCCGAACAGGTCAACTACGTCCGCAACTCCGTCAAGGCGACGGTGGACGCCTACTCCGGCGAGGTCCGGCTGTACGCGTGGGACACCGAGGACCCGCTGCTGCGGGCATGGAGCCAGATCTTCCCGGACTCGGTGACCCCGCTGGGGGAGATCCCGGGCGAGCTCATGGAGCACTTCCGGTACCCCCAGGACCTGTTCAAGGTCCAGCGGCAGCTGCTGGAGCGCTACCACATCACCGAGCCCGACGAGTTCTTCACCGGTGAGGACTACTGGTCGGTGCCGCCGGACCCGACCGTCGGCGGCGAGGGCGCCACGGCCACCCAGGTGCCGCAGCCGCCGTACTACCTCAGCCTGCGGATGCCGGACCAGGAGCAGCCCGCCTTCAGCCTCACGTCGACCTTCATCCCGACGACGGCCGGGCAGAGCGGCCAGCGCAACATCCTGCGCGGGTTCCTGGCCGCGGACGGCGACGCGGGCGGCGAGGACGGCGTGGTCCGCGACGGCTACGGGCAGCTGCGCCTGCTGGAGATCGTCAACAGCGAGCCGGTGTCGGGGCCCGGTCAGGTCCAGAACGACTTCAACTCGAACAACGAGATCGCCAGTGAGCTCAACGTCCTCGAGCTGGGGGAGTCGTCGGTGCTGCGCGGCAACCTGCTGACGCTGCCGGTCGGCGGGGGCCTGCTGTACGTCCAGCCGGTGTACGTGCGCTCCGTCGGAGAGACGTCGTTCCCCCTGCTGCGGCGCGTCCTCGTGGCGTTCGGCAACGAGGTCGGGTTCGGCGAGACCCTCGACGACGCGCTCGACCAGATCTTCGAGGGCGAGTCCGGGGTGGACATCGGCGAGATCGAGGGCGGCCAGCCGCCGACCCCCGACGAGGAGGTGACGCCGCCCGACCCGGACGCGACGCCCACGCCGGACGCGACGCCTGAGTCCACCCCGTCGCCGACCCCGACGCCGGACGACGCGGCGCCGGAGCCGGGCAGCCCCGCCGAGCGGTTGCAGCAGGCTCTCGCCGACGCCAACGAGGCGATCCAGGACGGGGAGCAGGCCCTGCGCGACGGTGACTTCGCCGCCTACGGCGAGGCGCAGGAGCGGCTGCAGGACGCCATCGAACGGGCGCTGGCCGCCGAGGCCGAGCTGACCGGCGGCGCCGGCGCGGACCCGACCGGGGAGGCGACGAGCGAGGCCACCGGGGAGGCGACCGGCGGGCGCTGAGGATCCGGCGGTCGAGATCGGGGCCGGGTCTCAGCGGCCCCAGACCGTCGGTACCGCGACGTCCCCCGGCGAGAGCTGCCGCGCCTGGGGCGGCAGCTCCGCCAGGACGCGGGCGTGATGGCGCCGGGAGCCGTCGGGCTTCTCGTGCCACACCCGCTCGCCGCCTCGGACGAACGGGACGAGGAGCGGGCGCATGCCGTCGCCGGGTTCCCCGGACAGGCCGGGCTCGGTCGGCTCGCCGGGGTCGAGGACGCGCAGGACGTCCTCGACCGCCGTCCCGGTGGCGTCGTAGCGGCGGGCGGCGGCCTTGCGACCGCCGAAGGTCGGCTTCCCGGTGGACGCCTTGGCCACCGGCTCCAGCGGCTCGTCCGCGCCGGGGCGGCGGGAACGAGCGACGAGCTTGTAGACCAGCCCGGCCGTGGGCGCTCCCGAGCCGGTGACGAGGGAGGTGCCGACCCCGTAGCCGTCGGCGGGGGCGGCGGCGAGGGCGGCGATGGCGTGCTCGTCGAGGTCGCCCGTGACGACGATCCGGGTGGACCGGGCACCGAGGGCGTCGAGCTGCTCGCGTGCGGAGTGCGCCAGGGCGATGAGGTCGCCGGAGTCCAGGCGGATCGCCCCGAGCCCGGGGCCCGCGGCGCGGACGGCGGCGTCGATACCGCGGGCCACATCGTAGGTGTCGACGAGCAGCGTGGTTCCCGGCCCCAGGGCGGCCACCTGGGCGGCGAACGCCTGCGGCTCGTCGTCGTGGAGCAGCGTGAAGGCATGAGCGCTGGTGCCCGCGGTCGGGATGCCGTGCCGGTGGCCGGCCTCGAGGTTGGACGTCGAGGCGAAGCCGGCGACGTACGCGGCGAGCGCGGCGTCCACGGCGGCGCCCTCGTGGGTGCGCCGGGAGCCCATCTCGATGAGGGGCCGTCCGGCGGCGGCGGTGACCATCCGCGAGGCCGCCGCCGCAACCGCACAGCCGTGGTTGAGGACCGACAGGGCGAGCGTCTCGAGCAGCACGGCCTCGGCGAAGGTGCCCTCGACCACGAGCAGGGGGCTTCCCGGCGCCCAGACCTCGCCGTCCACGTGCCCCCAGGCGTGCCCGCCGAACCGGTACCGGCCCAGCCAGTCCAGCGTCGCCGGGCTCACCACCCCGCGGTCGTCGAGGTGGGCCAGGACGCCGTCGTCGAAGCGGAACGCGGCCAGGGCGTCCAGGAGCCGTCCCATCCCGGCGACCACCCCGTACCGGCGGCCCGGTGGCAGGCGGCGGGCGAACACCTCGAACACGCTGCGCCGGTGCGCCGCACCCGAGCGCAGCGCCGCATCGAGCATGGTGAGCTCGTAATGGTCGGTGAGCAGCGCAGTCGATCGGGCCGGGGCGCCGGACGTGGCCATGGGCCGACACGGTAGGGGAGCCGACCCGTCGGTTTGCGTCGACCCGGTGGGCCACGTACTGTTGTCCGAGCGACGCGGGGTGGAGCAGCTCGGTAGCTCGCTGGGCTCATAACCCAGAGGCCGCAGGTTCAAATCCTGCCCCCGCTACCACGTATGGCACGGCCCTGGTCAGCCGGTGACTTCGGTAGCTGCTTGGGGCCCGTCCACAACCGCGGTCTCGACGCCGGCCGACCGGCGCGTGTCGGCGACGCCGGTGACCTGCCGGGCCTCCCAGTCGACGTCGAGCGCCTGGACGGACCCGAACCTCGCCCGGTCGCCCTCGGGGTTCACGCGGACGTTCCACCCGAGGCCGGCCAACTCGTCGGCCAGTCGCGGTGCCTCGAGCCGGAGGACCCCCGACGTGAGGACGAACCGCTCGCCCGGCACCGCAGCCGCCAGCGGCTGCCCGTGCAGGGCCCACCGCATGACGACGGAGGCCGTGACGTTGGGGATCTGCCGGCCGCCGGGGGTGCCGATGACGAGCACGGGCCGCCGCTGCCCGTCCAGCAGCATCGTCGGCGAGCTCCAGGTCACCGACCGCCGGCCCGGCTGCGGCCGGTTGCTCTCGCCCACCCCGATGTCCCAGAACCGTTCGAGGGAGTCGTTGAGGAAGAACCCGGCGACGTACTGCCCCGACCCCCAGTAGTTCGTGATGGTGTTCGTCATCGACACCGCCAGGCCCTCGGCGTCGATGACCGAGATGTGCGTGGTGTTCCCGACCTCGGCGGGGTCCATGGCCGCCGACTGGGCCGTGGTCTCGGCCACTCCGGGCAGCCCGGCGGCGAGGGCGGCGTTGCGGGCGGGGTCGGTGAGTTCGGCGACGGGGACGTCGACGAACGCTGGGTCCCCGAACGACTGCTGGACCGAGGTGTCGGCGATCTGCCAGGCGCGGGTCTGGAGGTCGACGAACTGCGCCGAGTCGGGCGGCACGCCGCCGATCCCGGCGGCCTCGGCGATCTGGACCATCTGGATGATCGCCGCCCCGGGCAGCGCCGGCGCCCCGGAGAGCATCGTGTAGTCCCCGACGGGACCTTCCGCCGGCGACGACACCTGTACCTGGTAGGCGGCGAGCGACGCGGCGTCGAAGCCGGGCACGGCGGTGAGGGCCGGCACCAGCTCGCCGCGGTAGAAGGCGGCGCTCCCGCCGGCTGCGATGACCCGCATCGTCTGCGCCAGCTCCGCCTGGACCAGCACGTCACCCTCCTGCAGCGGGGTGCCGTCCGCGCGCCGGAAGTGCGCCACGGACTCCGTGACGCGCCGACCGGTCCGGTCGTTGATCGACCCGGCCAGGTAGCGCGTGACCGGCGCGCCGTCGGCGGCGATCCGGATGGCGGGCGCCAGCAGGTCGCTCCACGGCAGCGACCCGTGCTCGGCGTGCAACCGCTCCAGCCCGGCGACGAACCCGGGGATCCCGGCACCGCCGTCGGGGATGGCGCCGGACTGGTTGACGACGTCGCGGTAGTCGTAGTTGGTCGCCACCCCGTCGGCGACGACGATCGCGGCACCGCCGCCGCCGATCCCGGAGGACGCGGGCTGCATCACGGCGTCGGCGAAGGCGGCGGCGACGGCGGCGTCCACCGCGTTGCCGCCGCGCTCCAGCATCTCCATGCCGGCCCGGGTCGCGAGCGGGTGGCCGGAGTTGACGCCGTGGGCGCCGAGCGCCGGCGGTTCGGGGGTCGGGCTCGGGGTCGCCGCGACCGTCCCGGTGGCCGCCGCCCCGCCGCCGGGGGGCGCCGGGTCGGCGGCCGAGCAGGCGCTGAGGCCGGCGGCCGCCAGCACCAGGGCGGCGGCCACGATCGCGCGGGGTCGGGCGGTCGACGAGCGCCTCACGGGGATGTCCCTCCTGACGGGCTGGGGTGGACGGCGGGCTCGCGGCGACCCGGCGAGCGGATCCCGCGGGCCCACGGGGCCCGCATGACACGCTCCAGCGGGCCCGGCCCACCGACGCGACGCCACAGCAGGGCGAGGGCGACCGAGGCGGTGATGAGGGCGGCGCTGACGGCGACGCCCTCGCCGAACGTGAAGCCGTCGGCGGGCGTGATGGCCACGAGCACGAGGACGTGCAGGACGTAGACGGTGAGGGACAGCTGGCCGCAGGCGGCCGCCGCCCCGAGCAGGCGCGGACGTCTCAGGCCGACGCGGGCCAGGAGGGCGACCACGGCGACGGCTCCCCCCACGCTGCTGACCAGCCACAGGGGCATCTGCCCGTGTGCTACGCCGGTCAGCATACGGGCGAAGCCGACGTCGGCCGCCGGGCCGAGCAGGGCCCGACCGGCCTCGGAGGCGAGGAACCCGCCGACGGCCGCCACGGCGCCCCACAGCATGAGGCGCCGCTGCGTCCCCGGGTCGCCCAGGTCGGTCCGGGCCAGCCGCAGGCCGGCGAGGAACGGGACCACCCACGTCACCAGCGGGTACCGGCCGGCGAAGAGGAAGCCGAGGACGAGGTCGGCGGGCGGGTCGTCCACCTGCACCGGCGCGTTGCCGCCGGGGGGCGCCCCCGCGACGAGGTCGTGCGCGATGACGAGGAGCGGCCCGACGACCAGCATGCCGACGGCGGCGACCACCAGGGCACGGTCCGACAACCGGTCCAGCAGCGGCGCCAGGGCGAACAGCACCCCGTACAGCGGCAGGATGATCCCGATGTCGTCGCTGAGGGCCTGCAGCGCGAAGCCGCCGACGACCAGCAGGCCCGCGCGCCAGGCGATGACCGCCGCCAGGCCCGGGGGTCGTTCGTCGCGCCGGTGGCGGACACGGCTCAACAGGAACCCCATCCCGATACCGGCGATGACGACGAACATGATCGAGGCGCGGCCGTACGGCAGCAGGTACAGGCGGTGCAGCGCCGACGTGGGGTCCGTCGGGCCGACGTTGATGATGATCATTCCGGCCAGCGCGAGGCCGCGGGCGGCGTCGAGGCCCACCAGCCGTTCGCTGACTCGGCCGCCCGGGGGCGGGATCGGACGGGAGGACATGAGCGGGTCCCTCTCACGGGTCTGGCATGCCGTCGGCGGACGCCCGTGAGGACCGGGCGGTGGCGGGGCGAGGCGTGCGGGGCGGGCGGCGTCGGTGCGCCGCCGGTCAGACGGTGACGGGACCTGGAGGGGCCCGGGAGCTCAGGGGCGCGGCGCGCCACAGCGGGACGAGGACGCGGGTGCGGGTGTCGACCGACGGCCGCAGCGGCCGGGACCCGCCGGCCGCCACGACGACCGCGACGGGGTGCCAGGCCCGGGCGGCCTCCCGCCAGACGAGGCACGCGAGGGCCGCCGCGGCCGCCTGGGCGACGGCGACGACGGCCAGCAGCGCGAGGACGGGCAGGGCATGGGGGAGCGAGCCCACCGCCAGGTGCCCGGCGCCGACGAGCAGGGAGGCCACCGCGGCCGCCGCGGCGTGCCGGGCGGACCGGCGCCCGCGCCACGCGGTCGAGCGGGACCTGCGCCCCGCAGCGAGGATGACGAGGACGCCGCCCGCCACCCCCGCCAGGGCCGACGCCTCGTGGTGGCCGGCCGGCAGGGCGTCATGGGGGAGCGCGTGGGCCAGCGCCTCCCACGACAGCCACTGCACGCCCGCCCAGGCGGCGAGCACCAGGACCGTCTCGCCCGCGACCCAGCGCGGGTGCGGCGGTGCCCGGTGGGGCGTCGTCATGCTCCTCCTCGGGTGCCGGGACGTCGATGCGCCGTCCCGTGCCGCGACCAGGGTGCCATCCGTTCCCCGGGTCCGACGACCGGACCGGGCCCGCACGCCCCACGCCGGCCGGCTGCTCCCAGTTCGCCGCGGCCGCCGCCGGGCACCCGGACCCTCCCCGCTACACTGCCTGCGGGCCCCCGGATCGACTCGGGTGTCGGGGGAGGTGCGCAGCCGGACGGGGACCTCGCGTCCGTCGTCCCGCCGCAGCCCTGCAGCGGTGCGCCCGGGGCGCGCCCGGAGGAGGAGCGCGTGGCTCGACGAAGCCAGCGCGGGAGTGGTGGCACCGGCACCGCCCCCCGCGCCCGGCGGTACGACCGCCGCCCGGCCGACCACGACGTCGGCCTCATGCCGCAGCTCGCCCGGGCCGTCCGGGAGGTCGAGGCCGCCGCCCGCCGGGGCCCGCTGTCGCCGGGCAACCGGGCCCGGTTCCAGGCGATCGCGCTGCTGGTGCGGGACGAGCGGTCCCGGGCTCGCTCCGACGGCCTCACCGATGCTGAACGCACCGAACTGCTCCGGCGGCTCGACGGGGTGGCGACCATCCTCGCCAAGACCGCCGCATTCGACACCTCCGTCCTGCGGCTGCTCGCCGACGACGCCCCGGTGTCCGGGGCCGCCCGGGACCTCAAGCGCGACATGCTGGTGCGGGCGGGCATCGACCCACCGCCGGACGAGCCCGTGGCCACCGACCCGGGCGCCGGCGTCGCCGAACGTCAGGTCGTCCCGCCGTCGGTGATGTCGCGCCGGCTGGCCAACCCGTTCCTCGCGCCCGACTTCTCCGTCGCCGAGGCGCGGCGCCCGGCGACCGGCCACCTCGCCACGTGGGAGCTGCTCGGCCCGCTGTTCCGGTCCTTCGCCGAGGGTGGGGAATCCGCCTGCATGGTCCTGCCCGAGCCCGGGAGCCTGGAGGCGGCGGGCGGCCGGTTGCTCATGCCGCACCAGGCGCAGGTCGTCCGGGCGGCGGGGGCGGGGCACCGGACGTTCCTGCTCGCCGACGAGCCGGGCCTCGGCAAGACCGCCCAGGCGCTGCTGGCCGCGACGGCGGCGGACGCATACCCCCTGCTCGTCGTCGTACCCAACGTCGTGAAGACCAGCTGGGCGCGCGAGGCGGGGCTGTGGACCCCTGGCCACCCGGCGACGGTGGTGCACGGCGACGGCGAGGACGTCGACGCCTTCGCCGACATCGTCGTCGTCAACTACGACATCCTCGACCGGCACGTGCGCTGGCTCGGCGACCACGGCTTCCGCGGGATGGTCGTCGACGAGGCGCACTTCATCAAGAACGTCCGGTCCCAGCGGTCGCGCCACGTCCTCCACCTGTCCGACCGCCTCCGGTCCCGCAGCGCACGGCCGCTGCTCATGGCGCTGACGGGGACCCCTCTGATCAACGACATCGAGGACTTCCGTGCGATCTGGCAGTTCCTCGGGTGGATCGACGAGAAGCGGCCGCTGGCCGACCTCATGTCCCGCCTGGAGGAGACCGGCCTGTCCCCCGCCGACGGGCGGTTCTACCCGGCCGCGCGGGCGTGCGTGGTGGGGATGGGCATCGTCCGCCGCCGCAAGGTCGACGTCGCCGCCGACATCCCCGCCCGGCGGATCGCCGACCTTCCCGTCGAGCTGGATGCCGCCGCGGAACGCTCGATCCGGGCCGCCGAGCGCGAGCTGGCTCGCCGCCTGCTGCGCCGGTACGAGTCGGCGCTGGCCGCCCGGACCTCCGGACCGGCCGTCGACTCCGCCGACGGCATCGACCACGACCTCGTCCGTCGGGTGGCGACGTGGGAACGGCAGGAGGCGCTGGAGAGCGAGGCCGGCGGCAACGTCTTCGGTCTCATGCGCCGGATCGGCACGGCCAAGGCCGAGCTCGCCGCGGACTACGCCTCCCAGCTCGCGCGCAGCGCCGGCAAGGTGGTCTTCTTCGCCAAGCACATCGACGTCATGGACACCGCCGAGCGGGTGTTCGCCGAGCGGGGGATCCGGTACTCGTCGATCCGCGGCGACCAGACCCGTGCGGTCCGCGAGCGCCACGTCGACGCGTTCGTCACCGACCCGGAGGTCGCGGTGGCGGTGTGCTCGTTGACGGCGGCCGGGGTCGGGATCAACCTCCAGGTCGCGTCCAACGTCGTCCTGGCCGAGCTGTCGTGGACCGACGCCGAGCAGACCCAGGCCATCGACCGAGTGCACCGCATCGGCCAGACCGAGCCCGTCACCGCGTGGCGGATCATCGCGGCGCAGACCCTGGACGCCCGGATCGCCGAGCTGGTGGGCACCAAGGCGGGCCTGGCTGCCCGGGCGCTCGACGGCTCCGACGAGGACGTGGCCGAGACCGCGGACGTCCAGCTCGAGGCACTGGTGGCGTTGCTGACGGCCGAGCTGGAGTCGCGCCACTGAGCACCCGGGCGCCGGGGGCCCGGATCAGGCAGGGATGAGACCTCGACCCGCGGGTGGTCAGCCGACCCGTGCGGGCCGCCTGGACAGAGCCGGGCCGACGGCCACCGCGAGCACCAGGAGGGCGCCACCGGCCGCGACGATCGCGAGCGTCGTGGCCCCGGCGCTCGCCGTCGAGACCACGACTCCGCTCAGCGCCCACAGCCCGGCCGCGGCGTACGCGGGCTCCCGACGGGTCAGGAGCAGGCCGGCCACCAGCGTGCCGACCGCCCCGGCCAGCAGGAGCGCCAGCGAGATGGTGGCGCCGGGTCCCAGGGGGTCGCGGTCCAGGCCTGGCAGCACGGTGGCGGTGTTGACCCAGACCGCGGCGGACGCCCACCCGGCGTACAGGCCGAGGGCAGTTCCCACCAGGACCCGGTCCACGCGGTCGCCGAGGTCCGGGACGGTCCGGTGGAGCGACCACAGCAGCAGGGCGAGCATCGCGGTGAAGACGGGGACGGTGAGCGGCGGGGCGATGTCGGCCATGATCAGCCACACCACGAACCCCACCTGCACCGCCGACAGCGGCCCCGCCAGGCGCGTCCAGGCGGGCGTCGCGGCTCTGCGGCCGGGGAGCCCGCGGACCGCCACCAGCAGACCACCGAGCAGGATGAGCCCCCAGATCGAGAACCACGCGCCGGGCGGTACGACCACCGGGTCCCGCCCGTCCTGCTCGAACCCGACCAGCGCCGGGCTCGCCGCCTGGAGGATCGCGGTGGCCAGCAGCACCCACCGTCCGACGGCCGGTCCCGGCCGTCCACGTGTCGTCGCCTGCCCTGTCATGGCGTCCCCTCCCGCTCGTTCCTACCCGGTCCTTCCGGCGCGACACCGGCGGCGGATGCACGAGCGCCGCATGCGGGGGGCCGGACCCGGGATGGGTGATGCCACGATCCCGGCGTGGACGGCTGCGTGAGCCGCGGGTTGCGCCTGCGCCCGCTCGCCGCTGACGACGAGGCTGCCGCCCTCGCCGCACACGGTGAGCTGGCTGCCGAGGGCTT
>Ga0224723_1001724_pt1 | contig 12891 bp, 10 predicted proteins | sample Balambano_FR2_Me_FD_161647 | JGI IMG/M metagenome (GOLD analysis project Ga0224723, IMG submission 161647) | Freshwater sediment microbial communities from Lake Towuti, South Sulawesi, Indonesia - Balambano_FR2_MetaG | ecosystem: Environmental > Aquatic > Freshwater > Lake > Sediment | place...
ATAGCGGGATAGGGAGCAAGTCCCCTCCCGCCCCGCAGCCCGCATGAGGGGATTGGAGACGGTTTGCGACAGGCGATATCCAGCAGTATTGGTCTGTAGTTGTTGCTGTAATTTCACAAATCAAAGGTCTATTTCTACTTATAGTTGTATTGACCAGCGCATTTCTCCCGTATTGTTCCCGTCTCTGTCTTTTCGTTAACCGTCTTATTTAGGGGAATATTAAGCCAGCTTCGGTAAGTTGCTTGTGTGGTCTGGCAGCGTTCCGAGAGTACGATGACCGAACAGTTCCGTCCGCGCGTTAAATATGTGATTGGGCCCGATGGCGGCCCGCTCACCATCGCCGATCTGCCGCCCGCCGGCACGAAACGCTGGGTTATCCGCCGCAAGGCCGAGGTCGTAGCCGCCGTGCGCGGCGGCCTGCTCAGCCTAGAGGACGCGTGTGGCCGCTATCGCCTGACGGTCGACGAGTTTCTGAGCTGGCAGCGCTCGATCGAGCGCCATGGCTTGCCGGGGCTGCGCGCCACGCGCATCCAGGATTACCGGGCCTGAGGCCCGCGCCCCGCTTTCGCACCGTTCAAAGCCGCCGCGTTTACAGCGATGAGGCAAGCCGCTAGTGGAGCGAATTTGACATTTGAATCCCGGTTGTGGCTAAGTTCGTTTTTCAAATGTCAAATTCTTAAGCTCCACTAGATTCATAAGTTTCTAGTGGTTCTTGAGATTCCAACATTTGCAAACGCGGGTGCGGCAGGTGGGATGCAAATGTTGGAATCGAACCAATAGCCTTGCTGCCGTCAAGACAGCGGGATCGCGGCATGCAGCAGCAGAAGCTCTACACCATCGGCTATGAAGGGGCCTCCGTGGAGGACCTCGCCGCCGCGCTGCGCGAGGCCGGCGTCAGCCGCGTTCTCGACATCCGCTATTCGCCCTATTCGCGCCGGGCGGAATTCGGCCGCGAGGCGCTGGCTGCTGCACTGATACGCTATGGAATTGCCTATACCCACATCCGCGAGCTCGGCAACCCGCCCGCCGGACGGGAAGCGGCGCGGCTCGGCCACAGCGCCGCCTATCGCGAAATCTTTACGGGGCATCTTGCCGCCCCGGAAGGGCGCGCGGGCCTCGCCGCGGCGCGGGCGCTCGCCCAGGCGGAGCCGAGCTGTCTCTTGTGCCTGGAGCGGGCGGCGCGCAACTGCCATCGCAGCATGGTCGCCCAGGCCCTGGCTGACATGTCCGGCTTCGAAATCATCCATTTGCAGACCAGCCGGAAGAGCGCGCATCCCGGGCAATCGGCCTTCGAGTTCTAGTGGAGCGAATTTGGCATTTGAATCCCGGTTGCGGCGAAGGTCGTTTTCAAATGTCAAATTCTTAAGCTCCACTCGATTTATAGATTCCTTGTGGTTCTTGAGAGTCCAACATTTGCAAGCGCAGCTGCGGCAGGTGGGATGCAAATGTTGGAATCGAACCACGAGCCGGGAGAGCGCGCTTTTCTGCCGTGCTGCAAAGATTTGCTGGGCTTGCGCCAGCGGGATCACACCCAGCGCCGCACCTTCCGCTTATAGGCCCGGTAGGCTTCGCCGAAGGTGATCTCCAGATAGTGCTCCTCGCGCTTGATGACGGCGTAGGTTATCAGCACAAGCAAGGCCGGCAGAAAGGCGAGCGCGGCGACGCTGTCGGCGAATACGGCAAAACCCGCATAGATCAGGCTCATGCCGAGATACATCGGGTTGCGGGTGTAGCGGTAGAGCCCCGTCGTCACCAGCGCCGAGCTCGGCTTCCAGGGCCGCACGTCGGTGTCCGCGTGGCGGAACTGGGCCAATGCGATCATGGGAATAGCCAGCCCGGCAAGGATGAGCGCCCCGCCGATCGCCCCACGCAACGCCCAGCCAAGGGCAAGGCTGGGCCCTCCCAAGGCGTAGTCGAGGCCGAGAGCCAAGGCCAGCGCCCCGGCATAGATCAGCGGCGGCGGCACCACGACCCCGGCGTGGTTGCGATCTGGCTCCGGTGCTGGCTGGCTCATGCTGACCTCCCCTCGACAGCGCTGTCCGAAACCGGCCCGGCCCAGCGGACCCTGTTTCGGCAGCCTTCCGCATCCTTGCCCCGACTCACAGCCGATCCGCAACATAGATGAACAGCGGCAGCGTGATCGCGGCGAGGATGACCTGGAACGTGACGATATTCGCCATCAGCTCGGCGTCCCCGCCCATCTTGCGCGCCATGACATAAGCGGTCGAAGCGGTCGGCACGGCTCCGGCGATGATCGCCACCGTGCGCGGCAGTCCGTCCAGGCCGACGATCCACGACATCAGCATCATCATCAGCGGCATGCCGATGAGCCGGATCAACACGCCCACCGTGACCAGCAGCTTGGAGGCGAGCGCCGCATCCAGCCGGATGCCGGCGCCGACCGCGAGCAGCGCCAGGCCAAGCCCGCCGTCGCCGATGATCTCGATGGTGCTGAACATGAAGTCCGGCAAACCCGTGATGTTGAGGATCAGCCCGGCGATGCAGGCCAGGATCAGCGGGTTCTGCGCGATGCGCGCCGCCATCACCCGGGCGCTCGCCTGCTGGCCCTCGCTGCCATAGGCGGTGAGCACCACCACGCTGAGCACGTTCAGCAGCGGCACCATCACGCTGATGGCGAGCGCCGCCAGCGCCAGCCCCGCCTCGCCATAGAGCGGGCCGATGATCGCGACGGCCATGAAGCCGTGAAAGCGCGTCGCGCCCTGGAAGATGCTGGTGAAGGTCGGGCCGGAGAGGTTGTACCAGGAGGCCAGCAGCGGCCGGGCGGCCAGCAGCAGCGCCGCCATGCCGATGGGCGCGAACAGCACGACCAGGGCGAATTCGGCCACCGGCAGCGCGCCGAGATCGGCCCTGGCGAGGGTGCGCACCAAGAGGAAGGGGAACAGCAGATAGAAGCAGATATGCTCGATCGCCGACCAGATCTCCTCCCCCACCACCTGGAAGCGGTATAGCAGGTAGCCGATAATGATGATCAGGAAGATCGGCGCGACGGCGTTCAAAGTGGCGACCATGGCGCGCTCCCCCCTTCGCTGACGGCCGCGGCGCGACGGCCGCCATCAGCGCCGGCAGGCCGACCGAATTCCCCGTTCCTGTCCCGTCCTGCTGCTCGGCGCGGCTTGTTCGGCATCATCGCCGAGCATTCAGGCCGCTTGGATTGTAGTCTGCGGCGCTGAATAAGGAAGGCGTTGCGACTTGCGGGACGCCGTCAACTCCGGCAGCGAGACCGCGTTGCGTCCGCAGGCTGCTCCCAGAGGAGATTAGCGGTGGATGCGACGAGAATCGGGACGCGCAGCCGATCAGCGCTGGATCAAGTCGAGCGGGGCTTTGGAGAGCGGTTCCGCCCCGGTCTGCGTCACCAGTGAGGTGCGCGCCAGCGTCATGGCCAAGCCATTCGCCTCATCGAACAGGATCATGTGGATGAAAAACACGTTGCCCGGCTCGGCGACATGATCATTGCCGTGATACAGCATCGGCCAATCCATCCAGTTCGGCGCGTAGGTCGTGCCCAGGCTGTAGCCGCAGGCGTTCAGCCGCTGCTCGCGATACCCGGCTTTGTCGAGCAGGCGGGCGTGGGCGTCGAACACCTCGCCGACGGGGCGGCCTGGGCGCAAGGCTTCCTCCGAGGCGGCGAGCGCCTCGCGGCAGGCCGCATGCATGGCGATGAGGCGCGGCTCCGGCCGACCGATGGCGAAGGTGCGCATCAGCGCGGCATGGTAGTGACGATAGGCAGCGGCGAATTCGAGCGTCAGCATATCCTGCGCGCCGAGCCGCCGGCGGCCGCTATAATAACGGCACATCAAAGCGCCCGGCCCGGAGCCGATGATGTACTCATTGGCCGGATCGTCGCCCCCGCCGCGGAACACCGCGCCTTGCATGGCCGCCAGAATGTCGCCTTCGAAGGCGCCGGGAGCGGCCAGCCGCTCCGCCTCGGCGAGCGCTTCGTCGGCCAGTTCGGCGGCGCGCCGAACATAGGCAAGCTCGGCCGGGCTTTTCACCACACGCAGCCGGCTGACGAGATCGGAGGCGTCGGCAAGGCTGCAGAAACCCTCAAGCGCCGCGGTAAGGCGGCGGCCGTTCTGCGCGGTCAGGCCATAGGCGTCCCACTCCACCCCGAGCGTCTCACCTCCCAGCCCTTGCTCGGCGAGGATGGCCAGAAGCTCCGCTGTCGGATCGGCCCCGGCCTGGTCGGTCCAGACCCGGATGTCCTCGATCACGGAGGTGAACTTCGCCTGCAGACGGTCCGGCGCGCGGGTGAGGAGTGTCAGCCGGCCGTCCGCGGTGAGCACCAGGCATTGGAAGAACACATAGCCGAAGCTGTCGTAACCGGTCAGGTAATACATGCTCTCCTGGCGGAAGATCAAAAGAGCGGCGAGCCCGCGCTCCTTCAGACGGGCGCAGGCGGCGCCCCGGCGCTGGCTCAGCTCTTCGCGGGTGAAATGGATGTTCAGAGCTTGCAGAGCCATCGCGCCTCTCCCGATCTGTCTCATCCCAGCTTAACCCGAAATCTGCCGCACATCTGCTGTTGCCTGTCGCCAATGGCCCAAACCCGGCTCTCGCCTCGCAGCCTGCTTCCCCTGGTTGAAGGCGGCATCGCGATCAACCCCTGGCGCGTGTTGGAAGGCGACGGAGGCTTGGAAAACGTTGCTGGCAGCCAGCTGCGGAATTGGCAGGACGCCTGCTTTGGGTTATTGTAGATCGTCCGCCGGCGGAAGACCGGGCTATTCGTAGGCCCAGCGAGGACAGGACCGCGAGGATGTACACAACGGATAGTGTTACAGGCAGCGTCACGCTCGGCACGGGGCAGCTAACCCCCGAGGGTGGCGCTGACCAGGTCTTTAATCAAGCTGTGAGCAGCCGGCAGGCGACGACTTCGCTCGCGCCCAACCCGTTGCCGGTGCGCACCGTGACGAGTTCGCGCACGCTGGCGCAGACGGCCAGCTCGCAGGATCCGCAGCTCCAGACAATGCCCCCTGCTGACGGGACCAATGGCAAGGTGGAGTATATCGCGGGAACGGGCGATACCCTCGCCGCCATCGCCGAGGCGCATGGGCAAACCGTTGCGGACCTGCTGCTCGCCAATCCTGGGCTCGATCCCGCCGCGCCGCTCACCCCGGGCGCCGTGGTCGCGATTCTCGACGACACCCGGCTCGCCAATCTGCGCGCAATCGCTGGGACGCAGGACAATAACCGGCTTGTCGAGCGCATCCGCGAAGAGATGGCCTACGCGACCAGCCACTCCGCCACCCCAGGCGACATGCTGGAAGCCGTGAAGCAGCAGATCCTGGCCACCCGGCCGGGCGACGCCGGTTTCGCTGCAGTGGTCGAGGAGCAGGCCGAGTGGATGGGCCAGCTCTGGAAGGCGCAAGGGCGCAGCCATGAGGTGATGGACCCACTCTTCGCCATGGCCCGCCAGGGCAACGCCGTCGGCTTGCGCGAAGCGGTGCTGTCGCTGTTCGGCAAGGTCGCCGCGACCAGTCCAACGGTCGAAGCCTTGGAGGAGCAGGCCGCCCTGCTGCTGCGCTACGGCCCGCAAGGCGCCGGTTTCGAAGCCGCCGTCCAGGACGCGCTGAAGACGTTCCTGGTGGACCGTCCAGCCGACGCCGCGGCGCAGCTCGCCGAAACCTACGATAAAGGCGGCGCGCTCGCCGCATCGACCTTGCTGCGCGCGCTCACCCAGCCTGGCAACACAGACCCGCTCAGCGCGGCGCTGATCCTGAACGCCGCCCGCGACACCATCGAGCAGATCATCAGCCATCTCGACACGGCGAAGACCTGCGCCTTGGACGTCGGCTCGTCGCTCGACACCCTTGCCCGGATGACCATTTTCGGCGATCTCAGCGCCGCCGCCGACAGCGCCGGCCGCAGCGCGGAAGCCGCCGGCACCATCCGCCTCATGGCCGAGCGGATCCTGGAGCATGAGTTTCTCATGGTCGGCCAGTGCGCCGAGCAGGGCGACGGCATCACGCTTGCCCTGGAGATGATCCGGCGCAGCGAGGAGAGCGAAACCCAGCTTTTCCTCGCGCTGACGCTGGCGGACGGCATCGAAGAGTTCAAGGCCCAGCTGCGCGAATCCGTCAGCAGCTTCGCTCAGACCGGCCTCAAGTTCAGCGATCCGGCTCTCCTGCTGGGGCAGTTGCTGGAAAATCCCGAGACAGCATTCAAGGCGGTGCTCGAGGCGACCGACGAGGACGGCGCCACGCTGCGCGACTCGCTGTCGAAGGACATCGCCCGCATCAGCGGACAGGGCTATCAGCTGATGCGCGTCATCACCACACTGGATGAGTACGCGCCTTATCTTGAGGACTTTGAAGACTTGCTCCAAGCCGGCGCGCTCCCGGCCAAGGACAGCGATCCCATGATCGAGCTCGCGCTCGGCACCACCCCGGCCCTGTTGGAGGTGCTGCGTTCGACGAATCTGCGCAGCCTGCAGGACGAATCCTCTTACAGCCCCTATGCGCTGCTGGACGATTTTCCGCCCGACGCCAATATCCAGCTCGGGGTTGGAGCGGCGTTGAGCAAGATCGAGGCCGATGTGCTCGGCGTCGAGAATAAGACGGTGGCGGATGCCGCGGCCTCCGGCAATGGCTGGGGCGAGCGCGCGCCCGATCTGCTTTATGTCGCCAAGACCACCGTCGAGGCAACGCAGGCGATCAGCGCCTTGCTGGCGCAGCGCATGAACATAGACGGCCTGACGCCGGACGAGATCAAGGACCTGCCGTTGTTCGAGGCGGGGCTTGGGCTGCTTCACGCGATCTTCAGCAACCATCTGCAGACCTTGGGCCTGTTCAGCATCGTCGCCTCCAGCTTCAGCGCCATAGGCGGCGGCGATAGCCAAAGCTCCAGCTTCGAGCGCCAGCTCCCGGCGGTGCTGGCGAGCTACCGCGCGGCGAACCCGCTCGAGTGGACGGCGCGCGCGCTGCGCGGCATCGACCAATCCATGGCCGTGCTGCGCGATTTCAACTTCAATGTCGCGACCTACAGCAGCGCCGGAGGGGTCGTGATCCAGAACCATGGCGACAGCCAGGACCGCAGCAGCCGGAGGGAACCGTATCGCGCGGATCATCTGGACCCTGCCGGGCTGCGGCGCTATCACGGCTGACGGCAGAGGCTGGCCGCCAGCCGCGTCCCGGTGCGCATCGGCGAAGGCGTAGGCTTGGCAGCAAACTGAAGGCGAGCCGGGCGCGGCCGTTGCTGCTGCATCCATCATGGTGCGCTTATCGGGCGTGTTCGCCGCCGCCAGGTCGACGCCTCCGTCAAACCCTGATGCCTCGCCACATCTTGGTCGACTGTGCTGCGGGCAAAAGCCGTCGCGAAGCGGCCAATTGAACAGCGAACGCTCCGGTGGTCTAATCGTCAGCCGCAAGTGCCCTGCCGGTTACCTCGGAGAGCAGCCTGAATGCCTCGCAAAAGCCCTTCACAATTGCGCAGCGCGCGCTGGTACGCGCCCGACGATCTGCGCTCCTTCGGCCAGCGCTCCCGGCTGATGCAGATGGGCTACGCGGCCGAGGAGTGGACCGGGAAGCCGGTCATCGGCATTCTCAACACCTGGTCGGACATCAATCCGTGCCACGCCCATTTCAAGCACCGCGCAGAGGACGTGAAGCGCGGCGTGCTCCAGGCCGGAGGCTTTCCTATTGAGCTGCCGGCGATGTCGCTGGCGGAGAATTTCGTCAAGCCCACCGCCATGCTCTACCGCAACATGCTGGCGATGGAGGTGGAGGAGCTGATCCGCTCGCACCCGGTCGACGGCGCGGTGCTGATGGGCGGCTGCGACAAGACCACGCCGGGCCTGCTGCTCGGCGCGACCAGCGCGGGCGTCCCCGCCATCTTCCTGCCCGCCGGTCCGATGCTGCGCGGCAACTGGCAGGGCAAGGTGCTGGGCTCCGGCTCGGACGGCTGGAAATATTGGGATGAGCGCCGGGCGGGCACAATCAGCAAGGCGGATTGGGACGGCATCGAGGCCGGCATCGCGCGCAGCTACGGCCATTGCATGACGATGGGCACCGCCTCCACCATGACGGCCATCGCCGAGGCGATCGGCATGACGCTCCCCGGCGCCTCATCCATTCCCGCGCCTGACGCCAACCATATCCGGATGGCCGCCGCCTCCGGACGGCGCATTGTGGATATGGTGTGGGAGGATCTGACGCCCGCCCGCATCCAGACCCGCGACGCCTTCGAGAACGGCATCGTGGTCGCCATGGCCATGGGCTGCTCCACCAACGCCATCATTCATCTGATCGCGATGGCGCGGCGCGCGGGCGGCGCGGTGGGCCTTGCCGATTTCGACCGGCTGAGCCGCGTCGTGCCGGTGATCGCCAACATCCGCCCCAGCGGCTCGGACTATCTCATGGAAGACTTCTATTACGCCGGCGGCCTGCCCGGCTTGATGAGCCGCATCGCCGGCCATCTTCGTCTCGACGCGCTGACGGTGACCGGCCGCACGCTCGGCCAGGAGCTGGAGGGCGCCCGCGTCTATCATGACGATGTGATCCGGCCGCTGGACGACGCCGTCTATTTCGAGGGCGCGCTGGCCGTGCTTACCGGCAATCTCGCGCCGGACGGCTGCGTCATCAAGCCGAGCGCCTGCGATCCGCGATTGCTCAGGCATACCGGCCCCGCGCTCGTCTTCGACGACTACCCGTCGATGAAGGCGGCGAGCGAAAGCGAAGACCTCGACGTCACCCCCGACCATGTCATGATCCTGCGCAATGCCGGGCCGCAGGGCGGGCCGGGCATGCCGGAATGGGGCATGCTGCCGATTCCGCGCAAGCTGCTCCGCCAGGGCGTGCGCGACATGGTCCGCATCTCCGATGCGCGGATGAGCGGCACCAGCTATGGCGCCTGCATCCTCCATGTCGCCCCCGAATCTTATATCGGCGGCCCGCTGGCGCTGGTCCGCAACGGCGATCCCGTCAGCGTCGATGTCGCGGCGCGCAAGATTGGCCTCGACGTGCCCGAGGGGGAACTCGCCCGCCGCCGCGCCGCGTGGACGCCGCCGCCCCCGCGCTTCGAGCGCGGCTATGGCTGGATGTTCTCCCGCCATATCATGCAGGCGCATGAAGGCTGCGATTTCGATTTCCTGCAGACCGGTTTCGGCGCAGCCGTCGGCGAGCCGGACATCTACTGAAGCTGTCGGGAGAGGGCCATTGCGGGCGCTATCAGCTTTTGAAGCGATAGAACATGATCGCCCGCCTTAAATTGAATGGTGCTGCGAGAGAGGATTGAACTCTCGACCTCTCCCTTACCAAGGGAGTGCTCTACCACTGAGCTACCGCAGCATCGTGAGGCGGGACCGGCGCGCGGGATGCCGGAGACACACGCATTTTCGTTAGCCGAAAACATGCCGCTTGGCTAGCGTTGATGTCCATCAGCTCCAACGTCAAGACTTGCGGAGATTGCCACTTCGCAATCTCCTTCGCAGGGGTCGGCTCGGCGCGCCCCTGGAGGCTAAGCTGTGGCGCAAACGTAACAGATGGGTTCGCAAATCCCACGGCATAAGGAATTCTACCTAGGCGAGCGGGCAACAAGGGTGCGTTTTCTAGGTCGGGCATCCCCCATTTGGGGGATGTGAAACCTTAAGCAAACGGGTAAATTGGAAATTGTCAAAAAGACCAGCAAAGTAATATTCTAGCACTACTTCAGGCGATGAACGAGTACAGCCCGCGGCAGCAATAAGCCGGGCAAGTGACATAACGCTTTCGCGCAACTCCGAAGATGTGGCGTCGGCTCCGATCCAGCCGCGCCGCATCTTTTCAGAGTTCCGGGACCTCCCCAGCTGCCGAGATTGCAATTTTATCGATGCTTGGCGGTCAGTCTTTGAGGGCGCAAGGCATGAGCTGCCCTCTCCTGCCGAGATGTTGCCGAGATCGTGGTTTTTCACACATCCATTTCCGCCGTGCCCGCGTAAGCCATGGGTAGACCTATGGGCAGCGCGCCGGCGCGGTTCCGCAAGGGAGGCGCCAAGCCGTCCGGGGCAGAGAGCCGGCAGCCGCTGAGGCTTGCGTTACGAGCGGGAGAGAAGCTTGCGACCTCACCTGGAAGACAGCGGGGCTCTGACATACAACTTCTATGAAGCGGCGTTGCAGCCGGAGCTTTGGGGCCCCACGCTGGCGAAGGCCAGCCGCGTCTTCGGCGCCGATGGCGCAGCCCTGATCGCCTTTCCCAGCAGCGCCATCGGCGCGATCTGGTCTCCGGGCCTGGACGAGCTGGCCGATGACTTCTTCAACAAAGGATGGCACGCCAACAACGAGCGGCTGGCCCGAGCCGTGCCGCGGTGGCTTTCCGAACCGGTGGTGACTGAATCCGATCTGTTCACGGCCGAAGAGCTTGATCGGCATCCCTTCAACGCCGAATTCATCAACCGGCACGGTTTCCGTTGGGCCACGGGTTGCTTTCTCAGCGAGGTGGACGGGTGGCTGACCAGCTTCACCATGGAGCGCAAAGGCAAGCGCGAGCGCTTCGAAAGCGCTGAAACCGAGACGCTCACCGCGATTGTGCCGCATTTGCGCCGCTCCGCTCAGGTCGCCGCTCGCCTTGCGCTCGCCAAGGGCGAGGGGATGCTCGACGCATTCGAGAAGATGAGCTGCGGCGCCTTCCTCCTCAACTGCACCGGGAAGGTCCATCGTTACAACAATCAGGCCGCCCATTATCTCGATCGTGAGCTGAGGCTGGTGCAGGGCTGCCTCATGACGGCGCATAACGGCTCGAACGGGACGCTGCAGCGCCTGATCGGCGCCGTGCTCGCCCAGCCGGGCCGGGAGCCGGATCGCCCGCAGGCGCTGGTCACCATCGGCCGGGGGGATGTGGCGCGCCGTCCGCTGTTCGTCATAGCCATGCCCGTTGTCGGAGCCGCGCAGGATGTGTTTCAGCAGAGCAAGGCCATGGTGCTGGTCATCGACCCGGACGCCCATCTGACACCGCCAGAACTCATCCTGCGCAGCGGCTTCGGACTGACGCCGGCCGAGACCCGCCTGGCGCTGGCTCTCGCCAACGGCGCCAGGCTGAATGATTTCGCCGAGCGACAGCAGATCACCGTCAGCACCGCGCGGGCGCAGCTGAAATCCGTGCTCGCCAAGACGTCGACCCACCGCCAAGCCGAGCTGGTCGCACTGATCGGCCGGCTGTCGCTGATCCGCGCCGTGACGGAGCGGGGGCCAAGCGGCTGAACGCGCTGGAAATGCCTCGCGCGGCCTCCTACGCTTGGCACGAATCAGGAGCGGGACATGCCGCATCGCAAACCAGCCAAGTCGCCCGCGAGGCAGGATCGCCTCGCCGCCGAGCTGCGGGCCAATCTGAAAAAACGCAAGGCGCAGAGCCGAGCGCGGCGCGAGGCCGACGCCGTTGCGCAGGAGCGCGCGACGGAGCCGGGCTTGCGCCGGCCCGACCCCTCCGCTAAGTCTTGATTTAAATCACACCACTCTCTTCCGGCGGCTTTCATGGATCGTATTCGCATCACGGGCGGTCATCCGCTCAACGGCGTCATTCCCATCAGCGGCGCCAAGAACGCAGCTCTGCCGCTGATGATCGCCAGTCTCCTCACGCCGGAGACGCTGACCCTGAAGAAAGTCCCCAACCTGGCCGATGTGAACCTGCTCGCGCGCATCCTGCGCAATCACGGCGTGGACTGCGCTGTGGACGGCAAGCGCGCCCATAACGGCCATATCGGCGAAACCTTCCACCTCACCGCGCGCGACATCGTCGACAGCAAGGCGCCTTACGACATGGTGCGCCGCATGCGGGCGAGCTTCTGGGTGCTTGGCCCGCTTCTCGCCCGCCATGGCGAGGCGATGGTGTCCCTGCCCGGCGGCTGCGCGATCGGCACCCGGCCGGTCGATCTCCATCTGATGGGGTTGCAGCAGCTCGGCGTGGAGATGGACCTGCAAGGCGGCTATGTCATCGCTAAAGCGCCGAAGGGCCTCCAGGGCGCGCATATCATCTTTCCGAAGGTCTCCGTGGGCGCCACCCATAACGTGCTGATGGCCGCCGTGCTGGCCAAAGGCGAGACGGTGCTGGAGAACGCCGCGCGCGAGCCGGAAGTCGGCGACCTTGCCACCTGTCTCACCAAAATGGGCGCCCGTATCGCGGGGATCGGCACCGACCGGCTGGTGATCGAGGGGGTAGAGCGCCTGGAAGGCGCCACGCATACCGTGCTGCCCGACCGGATCGAGACGGGCACCTACGCCATGGCCGTTGCCGCCACCGGAGGCGATGTGCTGCTCGAAGGCGGCCGCGCGGAGCTGCTGGAGGAGGCGCTCAACCTGCTGCGCGGGGCGGGCGTGGACATCGCCCAGACCAATCGCGGCCTGCGCATTGCCCGCAATGGCGCCGCCATTGCGCCCGTCGAGGTGGAGACGGAGCCGTTTCCCGGCTTCCCGACCGACCTGCAGGCCCAGCTGATGGCCCTGATGGCGAAGGCTTCAGGCACCTCGCGCATACGCGAGACCATCTTCGAGAACCGCTTCATGCACGCTCAGGAGCTGGCCCGGCTCGGTGCGGATATCGCGATCTCCGGCGATACCGCCACGGTGCGGGGCGTGCCGAAGCTGCGCGGCGCGGAGGTGATGGCCACCGACCTGCGCGCCTCCGTTTCGCTCGTGATCGGTGGCCTGATGGCGCAGGGCGAGACCTGGGTCAACCGCGTCTATCATCTCGACCGCGGCTTCGAGCGGCTGGAGGAAAAGCTGAGCAATTGCGGCGCCCAGATCGAGCGGGTCGCGAGCTGAACGAAGAGCCCTCGCCGCGCGCCAACCGGCAAGCCTGTCCTTCGCATTCGCTCTCTCCATCGCCACATAAAACGATGAGGTGATGCGTCTGAGCTTGGAGAGAAAGTCGCGCCCCATGGAGATCAAGCCGCCTTATCTGATGTTTCGC
>Ga0224723_1001727_pt1 | contig 12882 bp, 13 predicted proteins | sample Balambano_FR2_Me_FD_161647 | JGI IMG/M metagenome (GOLD analysis project Ga0224723, IMG submission 161647) | Freshwater sediment microbial communities from Lake Towuti, South Sulawesi, Indonesia - Balambano_FR2_MetaG | ecosystem: Environmental > Aquatic > Freshwater > Lake > Sediment | place...
TCAGGCAACGGGTGTCACGCTTTGTCAGACGTAGCTTAGCCTTCTCCAAAAGCCTACGTAATCACATTGGCTTGCTGTGGAATTTTATTCACCACTACAACGCATCATTACCTCTCTAGTACTACCCAAGTCGCTAAGCATCCTAATTGATCAGCACAGTATTGATGACTGGCAACCGAAACAAGGCTTGCACCTAGTCAGGATACCAAAACATACCCTTAATGCCTTCGGGGTCGGGCATAAAACCAAGGCCCTTGTAAAACTCCACTACCTGAGGGTCAGCAAAGAGGGTGACATTGCTGATGTCATCACTGCGGAGTTTTTTGATTACCTGCTGCATCAATTCTTTGCCTAAGCCCCGGCCCTGAAAATCGGGATGAACTACGACATCCCAAATGGTGGCGTTAAAAGCGTGGTCAGAGGTGGCCCGCGAAAACCCAATCAGCCGTCGCCGGTTGCCCCGTTGCTCCCACATAGTCACCACTAAATAGCTATGCTGAATAGCCTTTCGCACCTTGCGGATTGGCCGCCTGGCCCAGCCTACGGCATTACAGAGTTCTTCTAGCTCGTAGAGATCGATATCGCGATCAGTACTAAAAATGATGGAGTACCCCTCCCGCTGTTCAGAAATAGCCTCTAGAACGGTTCCTGAAGGCCCTGATTCCCCTGGCGAAGCACCATCGGATCCAATAAAAAGACTTTTCCAAAAACCCATGCAGGCGTTGATAGGTAACTTGAGAAGGTATGTCAGCTAAGCTTAGTCTAAGGCAGAACTGAGATGGAGAAAAGCGCTACCCCAGTAAGCTATAACCTTCCCATAGTATATCCTCTTACCCTGGCGGCGCCCTCGTCCAAGGGGCTTAGGCTTTTTTTGGTAATGCTCTCTTCTCTATTGTTCAAGATAACCCGGTAGACTCAACCTCAGGAGCTAGTACAGCAAAGCTGGGATTAACCTCCAGTCAGCCGTATTACCGATAGTCTCTAGACTGCCTGCTGACCTAACACCGCAGATGCTAGCGTTACCTCAATGGAGTTCCTGTTCTCAAACATGGCCGTTGGCTTAAACCCCTCTACTGCAGACTTACTCAAGCGCTTTAACCGAACCTTTCCGCAGTTCTACGAACAGTTTGTCAGTAGCGAGATTCAGGTGCAAAATCTACGATTGGCCTATCAACTGTACAGGCAAAAGAAGGCCGTCATCGAGGTTAAGCCAGAAGGCAATAAAAGCGCGCTGTATTTTGTCTATCGCAATCAGTCGTTTCTGCTTAGCGATATTTTTGGAGTTTTAGCAGCCTATGGGCTGACGATCCACAACCTCAGCCTATACGGGCAGATTGCCTCCCCCCGGTTGGTGTTTATTAAGCTGGTGGTGTCTCGCGGAGGCAAAGCGCTGACCTCGCAAACGGCTGAGAATGTCTGCCGGGCCATTCAGGAATCCTTGGCAGGGCGGTTTGAAGTAGAAGAGATGCTGTCTGTGGAATTTAACCTGGATACTGGCCTAGAAGGTGTAGAAACAGGATTCTATGTAGATCCAGTATTTCATTTGCCAGCCCTACTGATTGAGGCCAACAACCAACCCAAGCTGCTTTACAAAGTCATGTACGCGGTCTGGCAGGAAGATCTGCTGGTCGTGAATGCCAATTTGCTGGTATGGCGGGGCCGTACCCGTCTACTTTTGTACCTGCTTGGCCCTAATGAAAACTTAATCCCTGAGTATTTAGGGCACAAAATTGCGGAGGGAATACGCTATCGACTGATGGGCTAGAGTAGGATCGGTTTATGCCTACTACCACCGTTTTTGGCGTTCCGCACTACTACGATCTAATAGCAGACCAGGCGGCAGTGCCCCTGGTCTTTATTCATGGTTGGTTACTCAGCCATACCTACTGGCAGCCGGTAGTGAAGCAGTTAAGTGCTTACTGCCCCTGCCTGGTCTACGATTTGCGGGGGTTTGGGCGATCGCAAGAGGGGCTAGACCAGTTCTTGCCGGGCCTCCCTCTGGCAGCCCAAGCGCTAAAATCTAGTACCTCGCCCTATGGACTGGCGGCCTACGCTCGCGATCTGGCGGCCATGCTGCGGCAGCTAGAGCTAGGGCCGGTTTGGTTGGTGGGGCACTCGCTGGGAGGTAGCATTGCGCTCTGGGCGGCCTACTGCTACCCCGAACAGGTCAAAGGAGTGATTTGCCTCAACGCTGGCGGCGGCATTTACCTTGAGCGAGAGTTTAAGCAGTTTCGCCAGGTAGGGCAGCAAATTCTGCGCTGGCGATCGCCCTGGCTTCGTTATGTGCCGCTGCTTCCCTTTGCCCTAACCCGCGCTGCCGTCGCTCGGCCCCTGGCCTACCGCTGGGGACACCAGCGCCTAAAGGACTTACTCGAAGCTCATTCCGACGCGGCTTTGGGCGCGCTGCTGGAATCCACTACAGAAGCCGAAGTTCATCTGCTGCCGCGTTTGGTGGCCTCGCTCAAGCCGCCGGTTTATTTTCTGGCGGGCTGCCAGGATCCAGTGATGGAGCCTAAGTTTGTAAATCACCTGGCAGGCTATTTGCCCACCGTCCGCATAGGCCAAGAAGCCGTGATTGAACTGGCCAACTGTGGGCACATGGCCATGTTAGAGCAGCCTCAGGTAGTAGCCAAAACGATTCTTGAGCTAGTCCAATAATAGCGCCCGTCTAGTACTAGTTGGCGAGAGGTTGATTCCTGATTTCAATTAGTCAGGAGTCAGGAGTCAGAACTTAGAAGTCAGAATTTAGAAGTCAGGAGTAGTATGATCTGCCATCGAGTGCTAAGCAGTTTCTGGTTAGGCAAACCCCTAACGGATAGGTCAGCAGTTCGTGTCACAGTCAACCTTTTAGGCTACTGCACAACCCATACTGCCTAACCAATTCACTGTAAAAATTCTCTTTAAAACAAAAGAGATGCCGACGACTGGCCGTGTTTCGTCTCGGCATCTCCTCTGGTTCGCTCCTCACACAATAGAAATTATAGGGGGATTGTCTAGAAATGTCACCCCTTTTAAATCCGATCTAAAACTAGTTTTTCTTATATCCCTTACTCTATTTCGGCGTGATCATTAATCAGAGTGAGTAAGGGGCTACACATTGCAGCCAAACTTTGAGCAAATATCCTAGTCCCTGCTCCACCCCGTGCAGCAGCGCAGTAGTTGCCACTGTTGACGCAGCCTCTACTGTCACCTCTTTTAGCCAGTCATCGACGGCTTCACAAAGCTGATATCCGGCTACAAAGCTTTGGTTCAAGGATTTTTCTAATTGAGGGCGATCGCTAGATAAGGGAACAGCCATTTGATCAACCAGCTTGATTAGCGCTCGGAATGCAGCGTGCCCTTTATCTGTAGTAGTAGCTAACTGGCTCAACCAAAGCGAAGATGGTGGCTCCCTGAGCTCATGAGTGCCAACCGGATTAGCTCCGACAACTAGTTCGGCCCCTCGACTGGCTAATTGATAGCAGCGGGCATGGGTGTATTGCAGCAGAGTAAGGGGAGATAGTTGCAATCGCTCGGCTAGTAAGGCGCTTTGCTGGGGAAAGGTTAGTGGTAAGGGGTGAGTGATGGAAGGCGGATTGGCCGCCTTGGTCTGCGTTAAAAGCCAGAGCCAACCCCCTAGTGCCGCTGCATCTAGATAAAGTAGAATCTGCCCAGACGGTAGGGCCTGACCGGGTGTGTGAGTTCGAATTAACGCCTGCCAAGGCTCAGCAAGGATGATTTGAGGGTCATGCCAACGGTCAAGAAAGCCCTGCACTTGGCTAGGTTGCGGAACGTTAGGGTGGCTATAGGGTAAGCGATAGATATAGCTGACGGTAGTTTGATGGCGGCTTAACCGCAAAGAACCCGGCTGAGGATGGGGCTGGTCAAGCTCTAGGGTATTTCCCTGGCAAAATTCTGGTTCTGCAACTGCAAGAACAGCGCTAACCGCAGCTTGTAGGATTGCCTGAAGGGAAATAAGGCCAGCCATTGTCAATGGTTTACTAAAGCGACGATTCTTGGCCTCGCGCCAGAAACTCTAAAGCTCGAAGCCCTGGTTGAAGTCTTCACGGGTCATGGGCTGGCTCACTTCTAGTCCCTCGCCACCAAGCAAGGTGAGGGGTTTGCCGTCTACCAAAATCCACACTGGAGCCGCTGGGTCAAAGGCTGTAGCAGTGTAAATTACCTGACCCAGACGGCCCATCATGGAAGCGCTACCGCCGCCCGCTTCAAAGTCCGCGGATAGATTAACGTGAATGCCGTCAGCCTGTACCGTGGCCTCCAGCAGTTTAGTTTGCTCAGGAATCGTGGTAAACGCATTCTGTTCTGGATCCCCCGGTTTAGAGAGGAGTGCATCAAAGGCAGCTTTAACCTGAGCCTCTGGAGAAGCATCACTAGCCACTGAAATGGCTTCGGGCACTAGCTTGAGCTGACCGCCCTCGTCTTTGAGCCAAAAAATTTGGCCGGTGACATCGGCGGCAGGGGCGGGGGATGTGGTTTCCTTGGGTGGTGCAGTTGGTGTGGCAGGCTCCACTGGAGACACGGCTGTTTCTGGAGGCGTTGTAACCGTTGTATCAGGCTTTGGCTCTAGAGCAGGAAACTCAGCCACGGGCGGTTTGGGGTTGAGGTTACGCCAGGTAAACCAGGCCACTGAACCACCAGAGGCCAGCATTAGCGTGGCTAGCCCGGCAAAAATACCCAGGGGAATGCGACGCAACTTATCTTTGTGGTCCATGATGGGTCTCCCAAACGAGGTCACATTGTCAGGCTAAATCACCGCTAGCAAAATTACGGTGTGGATGGGACAGCTTCAGCATCTGGCTGACGCTGTAGAAACGGCGAAGTAGGTTCCAAACGGGCGAAGACGGCCAGTTCTAGCTCGTTGTTGCGTACCTCGAAGGCTAGAATGCGGGCGGTTAATCCAAAGGCTTCTAACCGCCGTAGGGTTAGCTCTTCGCTCGCTCCTTCTGCCAGAGAAGTAATCAACTGGGGTGGGGCTTCTTCGCCATCGATCTCGATTCTAGGGTCGATTAACTCAAAGCGATGGCCGTTTACAATTTCTAACCCTAACTCAACCGTAATCGCGAGAGTTTCTGCCATTACCTGATCGTTTAACTCAACCGTAATGCGGAAGCGATCACCATCCAAAAACTCCAAAGATGGATTCGCCAGCCCATAGCGGCTGCGCTCTCGCTCGGCCTCTGGCCCCGGCAAGCTAAACGATAGAGTATCTAACCAGTCTTGCATCATTGGTGAAGCCAGGAACGTATTTAGGTCGGTGGCCTTGAGACGCAGGTGCAGGGCGGCCTGGGCAGGTTCATCCAGCTTCAATTCCCCCCGCTGCAGGGCGGCTAAATCCACGTCTACAGCATCGGTTTCCAGGTCAATGGCGTCTACCCGCAGATCTGGCAACTGTCGGGCATATAGGCCCCGTGCAGCCACTCGCGCATGCTCAATACGCCCACTGAGGATTTGATAATTGGGCACGTTGTCGATGCGGACGAACAATTCTTCGGCGCTGGCAATCTGGTCGCGCAAAGCATCCTCAGCCAGGGTATCTACCACTGCCCCAACTGGAGAAACGATGGCCATCAGAGTAGTCGCGATAATTGCCAAAATATCCATAGTCTGGAGTTATAGCTTAAGTCGGGCGGGATGAGGTTTAAGGTTTGAGATTTAAGGCTTTAGGTTACGACCTTGAATAACTGGAAAATCTCACCGGTAAACCCGCTTGCGGCCCTACGATACAGGCATGTCAGGCGAGTAGCTCACTAACCTTGACCTGAAATCCTGGCACTACCACTTGGGTTGTGGCGACTTCGTCACCGCTAAAAATTTGTTTGATTTCTGCGGTTATCACCATGATCCAGCCGCTATCTGGATAGACCAGCCAGACTTCTTCTGTCCCAAAGTCGAGATATTCATAAGCTTTTGCAATCACCTCCTCAGCCAAGTCAGTGGGCGACACAACGTCAGCACACAGCGGAAAGCTTTGAGGTAAGACTTTGGCCTCTCCATGTTGGGCCAGCAGTTCCGGCGTTAGGTAGGCCACATCGGGTGATCGGCCCTGTTGCCTGGTACGGCAAGGAGCCTCGGTATAAACCTCTCCCCCTAGCCCCTGAGCATCAACATAAAGGCTCCACAGCGTGCTCAAGCGGCGCTGAATCTTGCTGTGTTTTAGAGTCATGTTGCGTTTTTGCTGTAGCGTGCCGCTAACCCATTCGGTTCTAAGAGGGGGGTTATCTAACCAAGCCTCTAGCGAGAGTTGAACGGTGGCTGAGTCTTGGGCGACAACCATGATTTGGTCAGGGGGAAGAGTGCATTTAGTATAAATGGTGTCGGGTGTCGGGTGTCGAGCCTGATTTCCAGGTTCGCTGTAGAGTCAACGCTCAGAACCTGGAAATCTCCCGATAAGCGAACTAGAGCTTTTCACTAATAGTCCAGGATGGCAGATTGCCAGGCTTCGTAACCGTGGTGGCTGAGGTGCAGGCCATCGGTAGTCAGCTCGCGGCGGAGCTGACCGTGGGCGTCGGCGAAGGTGGGTTGTAAATCCATAAAAATCGCGCCCTGTTGATTGGCTAGATAGGCCAGGTAAGTGTTGATCTGGCGGATGCGATCGCTAGACAAATTATCTAACCGAGTCGGCAGTATAGAATGCAGCACAATGTTGGCCTGGGGATGTTGCTGGCGCAGCCGCATGAGAATTTGATGCACATTGCTGACCACCTGAGCATCGGTAGCGCCATTTCTGAGGTCGTTGATGCCTGCCATCAGGTGAATGGTGTTGGGGCGGGTGTCAGCAATGTAGTGAAGACGGCGTAGGATGTGGGCTGTGGTTTCGCCAGAAATGCTCTGGTTGAGCCAGAAGCGATCGCGCGGTAGAGCCTCCGAGGGTAACCACAGGGCCAGGGAATCGCCCACTACTACGGTTAACCGATTGCGACCCTGGGCACCTGCCATGACTGCGGCCTCTCGCTGAAGTAGGGCTTGCCAATCTTGATGGGTTGGGCTGGTGGCAACGGTCTGCCACTGGCTGAGGTAGCGCTGAGGCGACGTGCGGGTGTAGAGTTCACCGGCCCGCAGAGAGACCAACCGAAACTGATACATTTGGCTATTGCTGGCGGGGCGTGGCTGCCGGATCCAGTAGGGCTGGGTGGCTGCTTGCAGGGGTTGGGCGCGGCTTAGCTGTGGCTGGGTGGCTATTCCAGAATGGAGGGTTTGCATAGGGGGCTGGGAAGGCGACGTCAGGCTAGCCTCCGTTACCCTGGCAGACGGGCGAGAGGGGATGGTCGATGTTGCCTCTGGGGAACCAGCGCTGTAGTTGTGCAGGGGTAGAGACATTGGCAACCCCGACGAACTACCCATGGAGGGTGGCGTGCAGGCTCCAGAAGCCATTGGCTTAGGCTTAGTAGGCATTCCCCAGTCTGCACAGGTGGTTGTATTGCCAGAGGTGTTGGGCTCTAGGATAGCGGGAATGTTAGTTTCAGGTGCGGTCGGCTCGCTTGTGGGAGAAGGGATTAAAACTGGGTCGCTGGCGACAACCGTTCCTGTTATCGGTGGTGTGGGTGTGGCTCCAGGCTCACCGACCAGGCAGTTGGCCATCAATTGTACTGCCATCACACAAGCATCCATGCTCTTGCCCGCGAAAAACTCCTGATGAATTTTGCAGCGATGAGCAGGGTTATCAGGATGGATTTGGGAAGAGATTAGCCCAAGCCTGTAGCCCTACATCGCGTCTTACGTAAAGAGGATGGCAGGGCTGGCCGGTGCGGTTACGGGCGATGGCGCACCAGCGATCGCGGTAAGGCTTTAGTAGAGCCAGCACGGACTGATTGCGCTGGTAAAGTTGCCCACCGTTGCCCCAGGCTAGCAGTAGGCAATCGGCCTGGGCCGCGGCTGCTACCAGAATTGCATCGTTGTCAGGGCCAATCGGATCTGGCACCGTCTGAAGCTGGCGGGGGTGGGCGGTGCGATAGGCAAACAGGTTAACGACGGTAAGAGAGCCAAAACCCCAGCCCTGGGCTAAGGTCATGCAGCAGCGAATGGTAGGGTCATCGGTGCGATCGTCGGCCTGACTAGGGTTTAGCATAAGGACAGTAAGCCGTGGTGCCGTCGCTTGCCACAACCGCTCCAGCGAGTAGCGATAGCAGCCGCTGGGGTCAATTAAAGCACTGCGAACCATAGCCGAGTTTCGCAACATTTGTTTACATTAAAGCTATAGAGAACGTTTGCTGGCTCAGACGCAACCTTGAGCCAGGTGAATGGCGTGGATTGTATTACCAGGGAGCTTGCTAACTTGACTATTTTCTCAACCTTTAGCCCCTGGGTTCGGGCAAATTTGGCCATTTTATTTGCAGCGGGGCTGTGCTTTTGGGCAGGACTAGCCGGTCTGCTCCCAACTCTCCCTCTGTTTATTGAAACATTGGGCGGTAGTGGCCAGCAAATTGGCATTGTGATGGCGTCCTTTGCCATTGGGTTGCTGGCGGCTCGGCCCGCGCTGTCTCGCCTTGCCGATACTCAGGGCCGCAAAATTGTGATGGTAATTGGTCTGATTGCCATTGCGCTGGCTCCCTTTGGATACCTGCTGGTGCAACTGTTGCCCCACCTGATTGTGCCAATCACGCTGCTGGGCCGCACCTTCACAGTAGATGTCTCGATTTTGGTGCTAATTGCCATTCGGGCCTTTCATGGCATCAGCATTGCGGCCTTTGTGGTGGCCTACAGCGCTCTGGTCATTGACTTGGCTCCGCCTGCCAACCGGGGTGAACTGATTGGCTACATGACTCTCGTAAACCCCATCGGCCTGGCCCTGGGGCCAGCACTGGGTGGCTTTTTGTATGAAGCCTCTGGCTTTTTTGTGGCGTTCTTAGTAATGGGAATTTTAGGTATCGTTGGGCTACTGCTAGTGCTGCGGCTGGAGGAGCCTTATCGTCCTCAAAACAGTGATGAAAAGTTCCCTGCTGAAGGAGCCGAAGCCTTTTGGAGCCAGCTCTGGACGGGTCGGGTGCGGATTCCAGCAGTGATTCTGCTATTGGTGGGGTTAGCCTTTGGCACGCTCAGCACCTTTGTGCCCTTGTATGTGCGAGAGGCGGGGCTGGCGCTGAATGTAGGGTTAATTTACACGGCTTCGGCCATCGCTAGCTTTATCTCTAGACTTGTGGTTGGACGCGCCTCCGATCGTCACGGTCGGGGTCGCTTCATTACCGCTAGCTTGGCCATCTACAGTCTGGCAATGGGGCTGTTCTGGCTGGCCAAAAGCGCGCCGCTCTTTCTGCTGGCGGGGATGATTCAGGGCTTTGCCGCCGGTACACTAATTCCCATGATTGCCGCGCTGATGGGCGATCGCTCCAGCCCTAGCGATCGGGGGCGTACCTTTGGGCTGGCGATGGTTGGGTTTGATGTCGGCATTGCTCTGGCTGGCCCGGTCTTTGGCACCATTGCTGATATCCTTGGCTACCGCGGCATTTTTGGCTTGTCCGGCCTGATGACTCTGATCGGGCTGGTCATTTTCATCACAGCGTCCAGCAAAGACCTGCCCCATTCCCTACGGTTTGCTCTGGGTCGAGGCATAGATGTCTACGCCGTAGACGGTTGGCAGGTCGGTCAATCCCAAGAACCTGGTTAATGAGAGCCGTAACCGGGAACATCCCCTGTAAACTAAGGGCAGATGTTTGACCCTCTTTAATGGCTATCCATGACCCACGCCACCGATATCCATACTCTGGCTCGCTGGATGGCGGCAGATTTCAGCAATCAGCAGCAAGCCTTCGATAATCCTCCTCTTTTTGCTCACATTCGGGTATGCATGCGCCCGCTACCCCACCATATTTTAGGTGGCACCGGCTTCTACCTGGAACAAGCCTACGACTTCCAGATCAACCGCCCCTACCGTGCCCGGGGCATGAAACTGGTAGCCAACGGCGATCATACTGTGATCGAAAACTACACTCTTAAGGAGCCCGAAACCTTCTACGGAGCCTCCCGCGACAGTGAACAGCTTGCTAAGCTAACCCCCGACCAGTTTGAGAAAACCGCAGGCTGCAGTATGATCGTCCACTGGACGGGCCACAGCTTCAAGGGGGCCGTAGAACCCGGCAACGCCTGCATGGTGGAACGCAACGGCAAACTCACCTACCTGGATAGTGAATTTGAAATCGACGCCGACCAGTTTGTCAGCTGGGATCGCGGCCGCGATCCAGAAACCCACGAACACCTTTGGGGGTCGCTAGCTGGGCCGTTTTTGTTTAAACGGAAGGCAAGTTTTGCCCATGAGGTGGGGTGAATGGGACGACACGCCCTAGATCTATCTCACCCAAATACACCCCACCGTAGCAATATTGGCGTCCGTTAAACCTAGCCTGTGGCCTTAGAAGGGTGCTTCGGCCTCCTCAAATTGGTTGGTAACATTGCCGGATAGGGCAATATCATCCGGATCAAGCATGAGCACCGGGGCACCGGGAGTCAAGTCGAGTTGGTCAAGATGCACCCAAATCACATTGGGCGCGGTGGTCAGCTCAAAGAAATAGCTTCGGTTCGTCAGGTTAATGGCCGTACGGTATTCGGTGTTGTAAAGGGTGCCAGGCAAGTTGTTGGGTGCGCCAAAGGGAACCGAAACGTTGCGGGCAATCGCCAGAACTCCCGCGATCGCCTCCCGCTCGTTATTGGGTTCAGGCAACATCTGCTGGAAATAGGTGGCTCGCACGAAGCGGTCTTTGGGATCCACATTGCCAGGTAGTGGCGTCTGGCGGGTAGCGTTAGTAAAATCCCACTCGCTAAGGAAGGCAAGCTGTTGGTCAAAGGGCGGGTCATTGGTCATCACGCGATATTCGGGGCCGTGGTGCACCCTGGGTTCCCCCTCGATGTATTCAATAATGGCCGAGTCGCCAGTGGCATCTTCTATGGCGAGATGTAGCGTGGCCTTAATCCCTTCAAAGGTCACCATCACCGGCTGTATAGTCTCCATCAACGCGATCGCCTCTTCAACGGTGGCGGCGTTGTCTAAAATATACTGCCCCCAGAGGCCGGCGTGCACGCCGGCCTTGCTAGGATCACGCGGCCCAAAATCGGTTGCCACTAGGTATAGCAGGTGCACGCCTAAACCAGCCTCATTCAAGCCATCCACTGTGCCGACCCCGTAGCTCGTAGTCACCACACTGCCGTACTGGGATGTCCAACGAGCCGGATTTTCTTCAACTACAACATGCCCTGCCAACAGCCCGCCATCCCGTTCCATACCACGGGGAAACACGGTCAGCATGGGCTCTGTAGACTCTGGCCAGTCCATGGTTCGCCCCACCACAACGGCTAGCTCGTTATTGTTCCAAAGAACTCGAGTGCAGGCCTCAGCAAATGGCTGCCCAAGGGTAAGGCCCACCGTTGTTGCAATCAAAACACCAGATACCGCTCGGTTGACAACCTGGGTGAGTATATTCATAAGAAAAACCACTACTTGATGGCGCAAGGAATTGCCTCAGTAGGATACCAGACTACCTAGAGGGCCATAGCTCGAAGCCTCGGTGCCAGACCAGGGTCAGATCTTGCTGTTGGGGGGGCGCCGGTTAAAATCACAACTCCACAGTTTAAACCCGCCTACCCCGGTTTCCGAATCGGCTATACCTCATCCTAGGCTTTTACCCTTTACGCTTCACCCTTCACCGCTTCATTCCCCTCCCGACTATCATGGAGTACAGTCCGTACCCGTGCAGAGTTAGGAGTTAGGGACGTGGAGTCCAAATATATCCCCACCGAGATTGAGCCTAAGTGGCAGCAGGTTTGGGCTGAGCAAAAGCTAGATCAGGCAACAGACAACGCCGATCAGCCCAAGTTCTATGCCCTGTCGATGTTTCCCTATCCGTCAGGGAATCTGCACATGGGTCACGTCCGCAACTATACGATTACGGACGTGATGGCGCGGGTGCGGCGGATGCAGGGCTACCGGGTGCTGCATCCAATGGGCTGGGATGCCTTTGGCCTACCGGCAGAAAATGCAGCGATTGATCGAGGGATTCACCCAGCCAAGTGGACGTATCAGAACATTGCGCAGATGCGATCGCAGCTCCAGGAACTGGGCCTCTCCTACGACTGGGAGCGGGAGGTGGCCACCTGTGCGCCAGATTACTACCGCTGGACGCAGTGGATCTTCCTTCAAATGCTGGAGATGGGGCTGGCTTACCAAAAAGAGGCCGCGGTTAACTGGGATCCTGTAGACCAGACGGTGCTGGCCAACGAGCAGGTGGATAGCGAGGGGCGCTCCTGGCGGTCTGGGGCGCTGGTAGAGAAAAAGCTGCTGCGTCAGTGGTTCCTCAAGATTACCGACTATGCCGAAGAACTGCTGACCGACCTGGAGCAACTCCCTGGCTGGCCAGAGCGAGTGCGTACCATGCAGGCCAACTGGATTGGCAAATCCACCGGGGCGCGGGTAGTTTTCAAAACCGAGTCTGGGGAGGAGTTACCCGTCTTTACTACCCGGCCCGATACGCTTTGGGGGGCCACGTTTATGGTGCTGTCGCCGGAGCATCCCCTGGTGGATAAACTGACTGCCCCAGACCGTGTGGCCGCGGTGGAAGACTACCGTAAGGAAGCCGCCGCCAAGAGCGACATTGACCGCACCGCCGAAGATCGGGAAAAAACTGGCGTGTGGACGGGCAGCTATGCGGTGAATCCGGTCAACGGCGAGAAAATCCCCGTCTGGATAGCCGATTATGTGTTGATGGGCTACGGTACCGGCGCGATTATGGCCGTTCCTGCCCACGACCAGCGCGATTTTGAATTTGCCCGCAAGTTTGATCTGCCGGTAAAGGTGGTGGTGCAATCGGAAGGAGACACGCTGGACGGCAACACCATGACTAACGCCTGGCCTGGCGATGGGGTGATGGTTAACTCTGGCCCACTGAACGGGGTACCTGC
>Ga0224723_1001728_pt1 | contig 12877 bp, 13 predicted proteins | sample Balambano_FR2_Me_FD_161647 | JGI IMG/M metagenome (GOLD analysis project Ga0224723, IMG submission 161647) | Freshwater sediment microbial communities from Lake Towuti, South Sulawesi, Indonesia - Balambano_FR2_MetaG | ecosystem: Environmental > Aquatic > Freshwater > Lake > Sediment | place...
GTCGTAGGCAGCGGCGGCGGCAATCAAGAATTCACTGAGCGGCAATATTCGCTCTTCTATAGCGGCCAACAGAAGAAATGCAGCGTCTATGTGATTCCTTCGAGCACCTTAGGGACCTTGTCGAGTGAGGTTTCCATGCATTTTGGTTTTCGCGGCTTGAGTCATATGTTGTCGAACGGGTGCACGAGTTCGACAGACGCGATCGGGTACGCCTATCGCTCGATTCGGTATGGAGACGCCGAGACGGTCATCTGTGGCGGCGTTGACGCACCGATAGCTCCGTTGACGCTGCGGGGATTTCAACTGCTGCGCATCATGAGCACGTCGAGAAATGCCGAGCCGGCGCGGGCGTCGCGGCCTTTTGCGAAAGACCGGGACGGTTTTGTGATCGCCGAAGGAGCTTGGTTCTTTGTCATGGAGCGCAAGGAGGCGGCCGAGGAGCGCGGTGCTCGAATCTACGGTGAAGTGGTGGGCTATGGCGCGACCTGCGAGGCGTTTCACCGGGTGCGATTGGAGGAGGTTGGCATTGAGCCGGCGCGCGCCATGACGATGGCGCTGAGCGAGGCTGCCTGCGACCCGGAAGAGGTCGACTACCTTCATTACCACGGTACTGCGACCGACTTGAACGACCGGGTCGAGACGGCGGCAGTCAAGTTGGCGTTTGGCGAGAAGGCTAAGCGGCTGCCAGGATCGAGCGTGAAGAGTCTAATCGGCCATCCCCAAGGGGCGTGCGGCGCCGCATCATTGGCGACGACACTGCTTGCCATGCGGGACCGCTTTGCTCCGCCGACGATCAATCTTGACGAGCCAGATCCCGTGTGCGACTTAGACTACATTCCCCACGAAGGGCGGGAGCTCGAAATTCGGAAGGCGATCGTCAATACGATTGCGTTCGGCAGCAAAAATTCAGCTTTGGTGGTGCAGAAGATCTAGTCTTCGCGCGTTTCGGGCTTCGAATAGTAATAGCTGTGGTAGTAGGTGTACTTCGAATAAAGTTCGCCGCGCCGCGCGCCGTTCACCACCAACCCAAGCACGTTGTTTTCGCAAAGCGACTGCATCGCGCGCGTAATCGAGTCCACTGTGGTGACGCCTAAACGAACCACAATCACCGTACCGTCACACATTGTGGAGAGCAGGTTTGCGTCAGCGGCGAACAGCAGGGGCGGCGTGTCGAGGATGACCCAGTTGAAAGTTTTCTTCAGGTTCCCCATCAGATTGCGCACCTCCGGCAGGTTGAGCAATTCCAGAGGATTAATCACGGCTTCGCCAGCGGGCATGATCCAAAGATTGGTGCCGGCGATTTTCTTAATCGCGGCTTCGAGCGGCACTTTGCCCAGCAGATAGTCTGTAATGCCTGGAGAGCGTTCTACCTGGAACATGCTGTGAAGAATTGGGCGTCTGAAATCGAAGTCGCAAAGGAGTGTGTTGTTGCCCGCGAGATGTGATTCAGCGAGCGCTAGATTCACGGCACCCATACTCTTGCCTTCGGCCGGCGAAGGGCTAGTCACGACGATCGAGTGGATCGGCTGGAGCCCTTGGAGATGGTTGAGGCGAGTCCGGAGTGTGCGGAACTCCTCGCTTGGCGCCTCGTGGGGCCGGGAGGCATCAATGAGATGGGCGTCTTGGGCGGGGTTGAACGGAATCTCTTCAACGTTTTCCAAGAACTTCTGAAAGGCCGGTATCTGAGATTCAGGCCGGTTTCTTGCAACGCGCGCCGAGAGTCCTGGCGGGCGGGTTAAACTGGACAATTCATCCGGGGCGAACACTCCGGACTTGCGCAGGGCGTCGTGGACTCGGCTCATGGTGTACTGGTGGGCTCCTGCGAAGTTATTTGCTTTGGGTGTAGTAGAAAAACGCGCCGCCCATGATGGCGATGCTAGCGAGGCAGGCTGTGGACCAAGCAAGCCAAGCGAGACGCTTGCGACGCCGGACCACGAGATCGTTTTCCAGGAGCGGGATGCAGCCGAGCACGGTTAGTTGGGTGTAAGCGCGCGCGTCTTTCAGGTTCTTTAGGGTGGAGTCTTTCATCTCGCGGGCACCGGCAAGGACCGTGCCGAGCACTAAACCGCCAACGGCGCCGCCGAGGATGATCATCCATCGTTTGGGTTCCGTCGGTGTCGTCGGGAGCGAGGCAGGGTCGAGCACTTCGAGCTTCTCGGTTTGCTTGCGATTCTCGAGCTCCACGGCGGCATTGGCGCGCTGCTTCATGCGATCGATCTCTTCAAAATCGCGGCGGGCAAGCATTGCTTGCAGGCGCAACTGCTCATACTCCTTCTCGTTGGCTGGCATCGTGGACAACGTGGCTTGCAAACCGCGCGCGGTTTTCTCGGCCTCAGCCTGTGACTTTTTGTAAACCTCCTCCTCCATCTTGGTTGCTTCAATGCGTGCTTGAAGTTGGGAGATCTGAGTTTCGATCGCGCGAGCTTCTCGCGCGGCTTCAGGACGCAAAGAGTTTTTCCGGCCAGACTGATTAGCCTTCTCCAACTCGTCATGTTCCTTCTGCAGTCGCTCGCGATCGCGCTTGAGTATCTGCAGATTCGCCAAAAAATTCTTGATGTCGGGATGTGTCTCTTGATACTGTTCGCGCAAGCTCTGCAGGCGATTCTCGGCGTTCGCAATTTCGCGTTCCACCGCCAGCAGACGTTCAGGCTTAGGGACTGGGTTTACCGTTTCAGCCGAAGGAGTACTGATCTGGCGTAGTTGCTCCCGCAGGATGCTCAAGTTGTTCTCAATCATCAATCGATCCTGGCTTATCCGAGCCAGCGAAGTATTGGTGTTGGCCATGCGGTTCTCGATGCTGGTTATGGCCTGAAGAGTGGCGCCTTGCTGTTCGGGAGTGCGGCCAAGATTTGCGCTTTTGAACTTCGCCATTTGCTCCTCGATGTTCTCAAGATCTCGTTTGCGAGTTTGCCACTGGTCATCGACGAAATCTTTAGTTTGTCCAGCGATGCTGGACCGTTCGCGCACGTTCTCGTCGATGAATTTCGAAACAAGATCTGAACAGACCTTCTGGGCAAGGTAGCGGTTCTCGTAGCTGAAGCTGACCATGAAAGCAACGGTGCGTTGATTGGCGGCGGCAGCGCCCATTCCCGCATTGTTGATCATGTTAACGTTGATGGCCTTCGTCCGCATGTTCTCGATAATGTCCTCCATCGGCAGCCGGCGCCGTTCCCGGGGATAGAGTTGATGTGTGTTGATGAGATTCGTGAGGTTCGCGCGGCTTACGATACTCTGCGTCATCTGATTGATGCGCTGCGCCATGTCCACTTGAAAAGTGACGCCAACGAGGCTTTCGGGAATTTGGGGAGGGAGAACCTTGATACGCGCCACGGAGACATAGGTATCGGGCCAGAGGCAGGCAACAACCACACTCAAAACAAGGCAGGCCAAGGCAGGGCCCAAAATCCAGGAGCGATGCCGCCGCAGGATGTCGATGTAATCCTCAACGTCCATTTCCCGGCGCTGGATCGCCATGGGATCTTGCAAAGGTTGCATGAGAAAACTCCTAGATGTGAAAGCGGCCGTTAAGGGACGACAATGTGGTCCCCGGGCTGCAAGAAGATGTTCGTATCCAACTTCTTGCCCTTCAGTACGTCCTTCATATTGAACTTAATGCGTTCGGCGCCGCGCATGATGATGATCTTTTTGGCGTTACCGAATTCGCGAACGCCGCCAGACATGGTGATGGCCTGAAGCACCGTGGTGGGGCTGACTAGAGGAAAAGCACCAGTGCGGTATACCTCACCTGTGACGTAGTACTTTTTGCTCTCAACCCGAAGCACCTGAATGGAGACGATGGGATTCTTCAGGATCGAGGAATAGGCCTTCGTGACGCTGGCTTCTAATTCAGATGGCGTCAGTCCGCTGGCTTCGATGTCCTTCACCATGAAAAGCCCGATCTTGCCATCGGGCCGGACCGTGTAGGGACGAGTTAGTTCCGGTTCGCGCCAAATGCTAACGCCAATCACGTCCTCGGGGCCGATCTTGTAAGAGTTCGGGTCCACGGGGGCCGCTCCCGGAGAGGGTTCCGGCTTTTCGGGTTGTTGGGAGCGGGCGTCGCTTTCCTTGGGCGGCTGAGGAAGCGGAACTGCCTGGCCCCAAATCACCGCGGTCGAGATCGCGAGCAGGAAAACTTGGCGCACGACTGATTTGTATCGGAACATTGAGATCATCCTCTGCGCTTCCATCGTATGAGCGCCAGGCAGAGCCATTGCAAACGCCAGCGCTCGAATCCGCATACCATTTAGTATCCCAGTTTACCTCAAGGCCTATTGATCTAGACCTTTGACAAAGGAGTGGAGTTTCGTGGCAAAAAAGGCTTATTTTCTTGCGAAAACAGACCCCAGCGAGTATTCATTGGCCGATTTGGAGCGCGAAGGTGAGACGATCTGGACGGGCGTCAAAAACCCTGCCGCGCTGCAAGCCATTCGTGCGATGCGCAAAGGAGATTGCGTCTTGATCTATCACTCACAGGGTGAGTCGGCGATTGTTGGGTGGGCCAGTGTAAGCGCAGACCCAGAGCCCGACCCACAGGATCCTAAGCTAGCTGTCGTCCGGCTGCGATGGGCTGGTAACCTGCGGGAGCCTCTGGAATTGGCGGCGGTCAAAGCGACCAGCTTGTTCAACGACATTGCCTTAGTTCGTCAAGGACGGCTATCCACGATGGCGCTTCCTGATGAATTCGTACGCTGGTTGAAATCTCAGCGCAAGGAATTTAAGGGTTGAAGCAGAACGGCGGAGTACGGAGCACTCGATGCACCGCCGCGACAGGCAGCCCCACGACATTGTTGTAGCAACCTTCGATTCCACGCACAAAGCGTGAGGCAACGCCTTGAATCGCGTAAGCACCAGCTTTGTCGGCGGACTCGCCAGAGGCAACGTACCAGTCCACTTCTTCCTCCGCTAGCGGATAAAAGTCCACAAATGTCCGGGCCAGATGGGTTTGGAGTTCACCAGTGGAACGAACTGTGAATCCCGTGAGTACCTCGTGGCGGCGAGCCGAAAGCTGGCGAAGCATACTGGCAGCCTCTTCGGTTGAACTGGGTTTTTCCAGCACTAGCGTATCGCCCGGTAATCTCACGACAACCGTCGTATCCGCCGCCAGAACGATCTCATCCGGTTCTAAGCCAACGGCCATGGCTTTCTCGCGGCTGAGACGTTGAACGTATCCCTCCGGCGATTCTTCTGGAGCACGAACTTCAGCAATATTCGCGATCCTGACGGTGGGCTCGTATCCAGCCATCCGTAAGAGTTGCAGGCGACGGGGCGATTGACTGGCCAAAACCAAGCGGAGTAAGGTCTTTTCCTGAGGCATTGTAATGATTTAGCGGGGGTCGAAATTCTAGAACTGCTGGTATAGTTTAAGCGTGAAATTGTCCGGCGGTCTCAACCGCCTCTTCATTCTGTTAACGGCGCTCGTGCCGCTGGAAGCGGTCGTAATTCACAATGATCTTGCGAACTCGGCCTACTATAACGTCGCCGATAGCCAGTTTAATGGCATTGGACGCTTGTATCTGTCCGGCAGCAGCGTTTGTTCCGCGTTTGCAATCAGTCCCACTCAGGTTCTCACGGCGGCCCACTGTTTGCCGGGGGGGAACCCTTCGTTAAGCGGCTTCGTTCTGGATGGGATCCAGTTCTCGCTGTTCAGTTCGGACATCTACGCGCCGACATCCGTCTTTATCTCTCCAAACTGGGTTTATGGGGCCTTTGACGAAGGCTACGACATAGCGGTGCTTTACTTCGAAGGGGGCCTACCGAACGTTAATACCTATCCGATTTACACATACGGGGCCGGTGAAGACGAGCTCGGCGACAGCTTCGAATTGTTTGGATATGGACGGTGTGGCACTCCGCAGACCGGGTCTAGTGCCTGCGCGACTAGCGGCCTGCACAGGGCGGCGAATCGCTATGACCGGATTTATTCGAACGGCAACATCCTGGAGTATAGTTTCGATAGCTATGACCCCACGACGGTGCCGGTCGGGGCGGCGAATTGTCCAATTCACGACGCACTTTGCTACATCACCGAAGTCGAGACTGTAAGCAAATCACTCGTTCCCGAAATTGGCACCAAGCAAGGCATGGTGGCGCCGGGAGATAGCGGCGGCCCTTCCCTCATTTTTGCCGACGGCCAATATTGGTCGGTCGGGCTGCATTCCTACGTGAGTTGCATTGCCTTGGGCTCGAATTGTGACAGCCCGCCGGACTTTGATGGCTCGGCTTCACCGAACTCGACGTGGGGAGAAATCGGCGGCGACACGCGGCTAGCGTCCCATGTCGCATTCGTAAGCGAGTCCGTTCCCGAACCGTCGACGTGGATCGTTGCTGGATTGGGACTTTTGACGATCCTTCGCCGCCGGCGCATGCTACACTCCTCGAAGTCCGATGGAGAAGGCGCTACGACTCATTTCCAAACTTAAGTCGCGCTTGGTGCCCGAGGATGAGCTCCTGGCCGCGGCCTGGAAGGCTGCGGCCGGACCGAAAATCGAGGCGCACGCCCGGTTTCTCAATTGGATAGGCAACCGCTTGGTGATCGCGGTTGATGACGTTGTTTGGCAACATCAGTTGACCTCGCTCGAAAAGCCGCTGCTCGACAAGTTGGAGAGACTTTTAGGCACTCGAAAAGTGGCGCGGATTGAATACCGTGTGGCGATTCCGCGCATGCTGCCGCGGGGCGACGATGGAGCATTCGCATTGAAAGCTCCCACTGTCATCGAGGACGCGGAGGCGGCGAAAATTCGCGATCCGTACTTGCGCCGGATCTATTTGCAATCAAAGCGGCGCGCGAAGGTCTCCTGAGCGAACGTTATGGGAACATGCTAAGAAGGCATGGAGTTTAGCAAGGACAAAGTGCGCGAGGTTGCCAAGCTGGCGAATCTGCGCTTGACGGAGGACGAAGTGGCCAAGCTCGCCGTTGAGATGAGCGGCGTACTCACTCATATGGAGCAATTGAGCGCTCTCGATACAACCCACGTCGAGCCCATGGCTCAGGTCTTGTATCCCGCGGCGGAGACGGCCGCTTTGCGGCACGACACCGTTCGAGCAGAGACGGTGTTGGGGACAACGGAAGCGCTCGCCAATAGCGCGTTGAGCGGTAGCGGTCACTTCAAGGTGCCGAGAGTTATCGAGCGCTAGAAGATGGAAATCTCGAAACTGAGCATTGGAGCGATCCGCGCGGGATTGGCGGCAAAGGAATTCAGCGCGGTTGAGGTCGCGGCAGCGGCCAATCGATTCGCCGCCGCCGAGAATAGCAAAACGAACGGATATTTAACCCTTTCGGCCGAGGAGGCCAACGCGGCCGCAGCGCTTGTCGATGAGAAGCTCGCGCGGGGCGAGGATGCAGGATTACTGGCCGGCGTGCCCGTCGGCGTCAAGGACGTTCTTTCGACGAAAGGCATCCGGACTACTTGCGGATCGCGCCTCCTCGAGCACTATGTGCCCCCATACGACGCGACAGCCGTGGCGAAGCTCAAGGCGCAGGGCGCGTTGATCCTAGGCAAGGCGAACTGCGACGAGTTCGCAATGGGTTCCTCGAACGAGAACTCCGCGTTTGGACCGGTGCGGAATCCGGTAGCGCTAGACCGTGTTCCCGGCGGGTCGAGCGGTGGTTCGGCCGCCGTAGTCGCCCAGGGAACCGCGGTTGTTTCGCTGGGCTCGGATACGGGAGGATCGATCCGGCAGCCGGCGTCTTTTTGCGGCGTCGTGGGTGTGACTCCGACTTACGGTCGCGTCAGCCGCTACGGGTTGGTAGCTTTTGCCAGCAGTCTCGATCACGTTGGACCATTCGCGCGCAATGTAGAGGACGCGGCGATACTGCTTGAAGCGATCGCGGGTCGCGATGACTTGGACTCAACCAGCGCGTTCGCGCCCGTGCCGCGCTACAGCGAAGAGATGCAGAAGCCGGTGCGAGGCATGCGCATCGGGATCCCGAAAGAATATTTCGCGGGCCTCGAAAGCGAGACCGGAGCCAAGATCGAAGCAGGGCTCGAAGAATTCAAGAAGCTAGGCTGCACGGTGGAAGAAGTAAGCTTGCCGCACACGGAGTATGCGATCAGTTGCTACTACATCATCTGCACGGCCGAGGCGAGTTCGAATCTGGCGCGCTACGACGGAGTGCGCTATACGAAGCGGGCCGAGGGCGACGGACTGAGCGGTATGTACGCGGCGACGCGCGGCGAGTATTTCGGGGCGGAGTGCAAGAGGCGGATCATGCTCGGGACTTACGTGCTCAGCCACGGTTACTACGACGCTTACTACCTGAAGGCGCAGCGGGTTCGCAAGCTGATCGCGCAAGATTTCGCAAAGGCGTTTGAGCGAGTGGACGCTTTGGTCGCGCCGGTGAGTCCATTCCCGGCTTTCAAGATTGGCGAGAAGCTAGCTGATCCGATGCAGATGTACCTTTCCGACATCTACACGATTACCGGAGATTTGGCTGGAATTCCCTGCATGAGCGTGCCTTGCGGCACGACGGCCGAGGGCTTGCCGGTAGGGATGCAGATTCTAACGAAGCACTTCGCCGAGACCGACATGTTTCGCCTCGCGTGGAATTTCGAGCGCGCTACCAGTTAGGCCTGCGTACCGCGACGGGTTTGCCGCCTTGCTCGCGGCTTTTTTGCGCGGCGTCGAGGAATGCGAAGATCTCCAAGGTTTCGGCTTCGGCAATGGGAGGTTTTCTGCTTTCGAAGAATTTCACGATTTCCCGGACGAGCGGCACGTAGCTGTACTCAAACTGAGCGGGCGATTGCAGAACTTTGTTGTCCTCCTGGATGACGATGGCCCCGAACTCGGCGTAGGGACGGAGGGCGCGCATGGTGCCAATGCGACCGTCTCTCCAGCGGCAGGTGACTTCGTCCTGGCCGGCGGCGTAGGTGCGGGTAACGCTTTCACATCCGGGCCCAAGCAGCGTGAAGAGCATCTCGGCGGCGTGGATGCCGTACCAGGAGAGATCGAGATAGTGATGCTCTTCGAGGGGGCCCGGGCCCCACACAATGGCGCCTTTGAGGCCAGGCTGCGCAAGAGGACCAAGGCTCTTGGCCCAACGCAAGCTCGAAGAAGAAAACCAGGGAACGCCGCGGGATTTAGCGAGTCTTGCGATTTCCACGGCGTCTTCGAATTTCGAGGAGAGGGGCTTGTCGATGAACAGCGGTTTGCCGGCCGCGATGACGGCCTTGGCCTGTTCCAAATGCGGCCGGCCATCGACGCTTTCAAGCAGAACCGCGTCCACCTTGCCGAGCAGCGTTTGAATGTCGGGAACGATCTCTACATTCCAATCCTTAGCGAGCTCGGCGGCATACTGCTCCACCCGGTTGCGGCTCGATTCGATGTCCACGCTCCCGCCTTTGTAGGCTGCTACGATGCGGGCCCCTGGGATGTGATCGGGATTCCGCGGGTTATTGAGAATTTTGGTAAAGGCGATGGCGTGAGACGTGTCGGTGCCGATAATGCCGACTTTGATTTCCCCAAGAGCCAAAGCGCAAACGGCTCCCAGCGTAAGGGCAAGTTTCATCGCCAGAATTGTACACTACGTTTTTGGTTCATCTTTCTTCGCCGTTGCAATTCCTAAAGGGCGTCGGGCCCACGCTGGCGGAAAAGCTAAAGGCGAAGGGTCTCGAGACGGTCGAGGATCTCCTGTTCTATCCGCCCTTCCGCTACGAGGACCGGAGCCGCTTTCTGCCATTTCGTCAATTCCGGGAGGGTCAAGCCGGCGCGGTTTTGGGCATCGTGGCGTCGACCCGCACAAAGTCATGGCGGCGGGGCTCGCAACTGCTGTTCGAGGCAGAGATGCAGGATGAAGAAGGCCATCGCCTACTAGCGCGCTGGTACAACGCGAAGTATCTCGCCAACGAGATCGTACCGGGTTTGCGCTTGGCCCTCTTCGGCAAAGCCGAATTCGATTTCCAATCGAGCCGCACCTTTCTGGCCCATCCGGAGTTTGAGGTTTTGCCCGAGGAAGGCGACCCCGAACTCGCACTGCACATGGGGAGGATCGTGCCGATCTACGAGACCATCGGCAAGATCTCCCGAAAGCAGATCCGTCGCTTTCAAGCGCGAGCGGTGGAGGCGGCCGGCGAGTTGGAAGACGCCCTGCCGCGAGAAGTTCGAGATCGCTACCGTTTGCCCGCGATGGCGCAGGCCATACGCGAGGTGCACGCCCCCGGCGCTGAAGTTTCGATTGAGGCGTTGAACTCCCGGCGTTCGCCCGGCTTTCATCGCTTGATCTTCGAGGAATTTTTTTGGCTCGAGTTCGGGCTGCTGCGCAAGCAACTGGAAGCCAAGGGTACGCCGGGCATCGCCTTCGCGTTGAATGAACGAATTCGCGAGCAGGTGAAAGCCATGCTGCCCTTCAAACCTACAGCGGCCCAGAAACGCGCGCTCAAAGAGATTGCGACCGATATGGCGAAGCCAACGCCGATGAACCGCTTGTTGCAAGGCGACGTGGGCAGCGGCAAGACCCTGGTGGCGGCCGAAGCGGCGGTAATCGCGGTCGAGAACGGTTACCAGTCCGCACTCCTGGCGCCGACCGAAATCCTGGCTGCGCAGCACTTCCTTTCCCTGAATCGCTTCTTCCGCAAGATTGGGTACAACCTCGCTTTGGTCACGGGATCGCAAACGGCGCGCGAGAAAGCAACGGTGAAGCGCGCCGTGAGCGAAGGGTTGGCGCAGATCGTGGTGGGGACGCACGCGCTGCTTGAGAAGGATGTTGAGTTCCACAAACTAGGATTGGTGATCATTGACGAGCAGCATCGCTTCGGGGTTTTGCAGCGATTGTTTCTGCGGCAGAAAGGCGCCACGCCCGACGTGCTGGTCATGACGGCGACGCCCATTCCGCGAACCCTCGCGCTAACGCTATATGGCGACTTGGACGTGAGCGTTATCGACGAAATGCCGCCTGGCCGCCAGCCCATCGAAACTCGACATATGACGCAATCCCAAGCGAAAGGTGTTTGGACCGCGGTACGGCATCAGGTTGCCTTGGGGCGGCAAGCCTATATTGTCTATCCCCTGGTCGACGACAGCGAGAACTCCCCGGATCTGAAGAGCGCCCAGAAAATGTTTGAATTGCACCAGGAGAAGACGTTTCCCGAGTTCCGGGTTGGTCTGTTGCATGGTCAATTGCCGGCGGCGGCGAAGGAGACGGTCATGGACCGCTTCAAGAGGCACGAGATCGACGTCCTGGTTTCAACGACGGTAGTCGAAGTGGGAGTGGACGTGCCGAACGCCACCGTGATGGTAGTCGAGAACGCGGAGAAGTTCGGGTTGGCGCAATTGCATCAATTGCGTGGACGAGTGGGGCGCGGCGCGCATGGCAGTTATTGTTTCCTGGTGACGGGCCGGATGAACGAAGTGAGCGAGCAAAGGATTCGCGCGATGGTGCAGTCGAACGATGGCTTCAAGCTCGCAGAGACGGATCTTGAAATTCGGGGACCCGGTGAGTTCTTCGGCACGCGGCAATCCGGGATTCCCCAGTTGCGTTTCGCCCATGTGCTGAAGGACCGCGAAATTCTCGAGGCTGCGCGAGAAGAAGCGCGTAGCTTTCTCGAGCGAGAAGCTGGCGGCGCCAGGCTTCGGCACGCCGTGGAGTATCTCGAACAACGCTGGCAGCGGCGTTACGGATTGGCGCAGGTGGGTTAGATGCGGGTGATCGCCGGGGAATATCGCAGCCGTAAACTTGTCGCGCCGGAAGGGGAGACGACGCGGCCGACGCCCGATCGCTTGCGGGAGTCTTTGTTTTCAATTCTGCAAGACCGTATCTACGGCGCCGTGTTCTACGATCTCTATGCTGGTTCCGGTTCTGTGGGAATTGAGGCCCTTTCGCGCGGGGCGAGCCGCGCCGTTTTCGTCGAGAGCGATCGCTTGGCGCTGCGTGCCCTCTGGGAGAATCTGAAAAGCCTCGGCATCGAGGGCCGCAGCCTCGTGTCCACGAAACGCGCCGCGGTTGCCGTCGCTCACGGCGTGAGCGGCATCGTTTTTGCAGATCCTCCCTACGACCGGCCGCAAGAATACGAAAAACTCATCGCCGCGTTAGCCCGCGATACCAAGACGGTGGAACTATTTCTGATTCAGCACGACCGCCGCATGACGATGCCCCGCACGATCGGGGCCCTCGAGCGCTACCGCGAATTGAAACAAGGCGACAACGTCGTCTCGTTTTATCACTTGGCGGCGGGGAGACCGGTCTGACCGACGGCCGGAATGGGCTCGGCCGTGTCGAACTGCATTGGGATTTCGATGTGCGCAAGCAGTTCTTTGCCGAGTTCACCGCCGTCGCTCACTTCGAGTTTATAGTCCTTGGGCATAACGTCGAAGACGACTCGTCCTTCCTCAGTCGACGTGGGGCCAATCTTTCTTAGCAAACCAAACCAGCCGGCGACGCCCGCCCCGTCTTGCAACTCTTGATGGGTCTCGCCGTTAGCTTCGACCAAAGAGAAGAGCGGCAGATCCGCGTCCTGGGCGCCGCCGTTAGTAATGGCGAGGCGCAAAATCAGGAAGCGTTTCTGCGGTATGCGCGGGCTGGCGGCCGTGCCAAGCTGTGTCTTGTACTCGGCCTCAAGAACGTTAAAGGTGATGACGCCGACGCTGACGCGCTCGCCCATCTTCCCGGTCTTGGCGGGCGCCTTGGCGGCGGGATCTGCATTGTTGTTACACCCGGCGAGGACTATCGCCGCGACGCTGAGGAGAAATTCTTTCCGGCTTGGGAACGAAGATTCGTTTTGTGTCATCTTACTTCGTATGGGGGTAAATCGCCTTCTCAGTATAGCCCTGGGCATTGGCCTGCTTGCGGGGGCCGGGCCGCTGGCCGCACAGGGCAAGCATCCCAAGTCCGGGCGGCGCATCGCGCAAGTGATGGGCGTCGGCGGCGCCGATTGGCTCGAGCGAA
>Ga0224723_1001729_pt1 | contig 12867 bp, 11 predicted proteins | sample Balambano_FR2_Me_FD_161647 | JGI IMG/M metagenome (GOLD analysis project Ga0224723, IMG submission 161647) | Freshwater sediment microbial communities from Lake Towuti, South Sulawesi, Indonesia - Balambano_FR2_MetaG | ecosystem: Environmental > Aquatic > Freshwater > Lake > Sediment | place...
ATTCCCCCTCTTCCATGTAAAATAATCTCCTCAATTTACACGAATGAAGGAAAGTTGGGAATCATGGCGCGTCTAGCACTACTAAGTGTATCTAATAAAACGGGTTTAATTGAGTTTGCTCGGAGTTTGGTAGAAGAATTTAGCTTTGATTTAATTAGCAGTGGAGGTACAGCCAAAGTTCTTGAAGATGCTGGATTACCAGTGACCAAGGTTTCCGATTACACAGCTTCTCCAGAAATTTTAGGTGGTCGAGTTAAAACTTTACATCCCCGTATTCACGGTGGTATTTTAGCACGTCGGGATGTTGCTAATGACCTTAGGGATTTAGAGAAGAATCAAATACGTTTGATTGATTTAGTGGTAGTAAATTTGTACCCTTTCACAGAGACTATTGCTAAAGATGGTGTGAGTTTATCTGAAGCTATTGAACAAATTGATATCGGTGGTCCAGCGATGCTCAGAGCAGCATCAAAAAATTTTGCTCATCTTACAGTGTTATGTAATCCAGGGCAATACAATGAATATTTACAGCAATTACGTGAAAATAATAGTGTATCCTTAGAATTTCGTCAAAAGTGCGCTTTGACAGGATTTTTGCATACTTCTAGCTATGACCAAGCGATCGCATCATATCTAAGTGATCAATCTCCTCAATCTTTCAGCCTCAACGGTACAGAAATACAATCTCTACGTTACGGGGAAAATCCTCACCAAAGTGCTGCATGGTATCAAACTGGTACTAACCCTACAGGATGGACAGCAGCAGTTAAACTGCAAGGCAAAGAACTGAGTTACAATAATTTAGTTGATTTAGAAGCAGCACGTTCTATTATCTCTGAATTCACAGATACACCCTTCTCTGTAATTATCAAGCATACTAATCCTTGTGGTGCAGCTTTGGGAAGTTCTTTAAAGCAAGCTTATGAAAAAGCTTTTAATGCTGATAAGACTTCGGCTTTTGGTGGTATTGTTGCTTTAAATCGTCCTATTGATCGTGAAACTGCTACTGAGTTAACTAAAACATTCTTGGAATGTGTAGTTGCACCTAGTTGTGAACCCGAAGCTCAAGAAATTCTGGCTACCAAATCTAAAGTAAGGGTATTGATTTTACCTGATTTTCATAGTGGTGCAAAAACAGTTAAAGTAATAGCTGGTGGTTTCCTTGTCCAAACTGCTGATGATATTACTGCTGACTTTACGCAATGGCAAATAGTTAGTGAGCAAAAACCCACTCAAGCACAGTTAGAAGAATTACTGTTTGCATGGAAGATTTGCAAACACGTTAAATCTAACGCAATTGTAGTTACAAGCGATCGCGCTACGTTAGGTATTGGTGCAGGACAAATGAATCGCGTTGGTTCAGTTAAAATTGCCTTGGAACAAGCTGGTGAGAAAGCTAAAGGAGCAGTTCTTGCTAGTGATGGATTTTTTCCCTTTGATGACTCAGTTAAAAGTGCAGCAAGTGCAGGAATTATTGCGATCGTCCAACCTGGAGGGAGTCTCCGTGATGCTGATTCGATCGCAGCTGCTAATGAACTCGGTTTGGTGATGATGTTGACGGGTATACGTCACTTTTTGCATTAATTTTATAGACGATCCCCTGGGTCGTCTTTGTAATTGAGCGTGAATCAAGTTTCGTTTGTAATCAAAATTATGATAAAAAGTCCGCTACGTTATCCTGGTGGGAAGTCAAAAGCCATCAACCAAATATCTGAATACTTACCAGATAGTTTTTCTGAATTTAGAGAACCCTTCGTAGGAGGAGGTTCTATATTTATTTACTTAAAACAAAAGTTCCCTAAGTTAAAAATTTGGATTAACGACTTAAACCGTGAGTTATTTTTGTTTTGGAAATTTGCTCAATCTCACCTTCCCCAACTTGTCGAAGAAACACGCCGTATAAAAGATAAATATACAAATGGTAAATTACTATTTGAGGAATTAACTGGTGTAAATACAAACGATTTATCTAATTTTGACAGAGCAATTCGCTTTTTTATCCTCAATAGAATTACTTTCTCTGGGACTGTAGAGTCTGGTGGTTTTTCCGAGCAAGCTTTTCATAAAAGGTTTACTTACTCATCTATAGAACGTCTAGAGAAATTAGAAAAAATTTTAACTGAAGATGTGACTATCACTAATTTAGATTACAGTGAGCTATTAAATGTAGAAGGTAAAAATGTATTTATATTTTTAGACCCACCTTATTTTGCTGCTACTAAATCAAAGTTATACGGTAAAGATGGCAATTTACACATATCTTTTGACCATCAAAGGTTTGCTGAAACGCTTGTGAATTGCCACTATCGCTGGCTTATAACTTATGATAACTCGCCTAAAATTAAAGAAAATTTCCGAAAGTTTAATATCCTTGAATGGGAATTGCAGTATGGGATGAATAACTATAAACAAACTAGTGCGGCTATTGGTAAAGAGTTATTCATTACTAACTATGAAATTAGGAGAAGTTCTCAGATTGATTTAAATGATAATAAAAGTTATCAAACTAATCAACAGTTGAGTCTTGAGCTTTTATTTTAATTGGTATAATTTAAATGTGGGCGATTTTAATGCCAATTCTTCTACTCTATTATTTTTATAAACATATTTTATTATTCGTCATTTGAATCAGGAAATAAAGATTCTAAATCTTGATAACCGCTAACGATGTGAACCACATCAATTCCGCCCTCTTTAGGATAATAAAGTATCAAGTAGTCTTTAAAAACAAAACCTCGTAGATTAGGCGCAAGATTTTTATAACTTTTTCCCATATTTGGAAAATTTGCAACTAACTTGCATTTTTGACGAATCCGATCAAAAATATTGCTAGCAGCTTTTGGATTACTGCGAGCAATATATTCACAAATTTCGTCTAAATCTTGCATTGCTTCATCCGAGAAAGAATAATTACTCATTCGCCACCTTCAGAAGCAATGAGACGAATTTTCTCTTGTAATCTTGCAAAAACTATTTCACCATCTGTTACACGTCCTTCTTTGATTTGTTGTGTACCTAATGCTATTTTTCTTTTTAATGCTTCCAATTTATGAACTCGTAATTCTAACAATTTAATAGCTTCATTTATCACATCATCTACACTAGTAAATTGTCCTGCTTCAATTTGCGCTTTGATAAAATGCTCATATTCTGGCTTTAAGTTAACATTCATCTTTTTAACCTATATGCTTACAAATTAATATTTAGACAAATGGGTGTAATTAGTACCTCATTTTTTATTTTAACGTACTGACATCAGTCATTATAAGTTGCTGACCGACAGGGACAACGATCTGTTTAAGTTGGACTTGCATAATTTCCTCACTGCGAGATTTATTGAGCGAAGGTTTGGTGGTTACGCTTTTCCAGACAGTCGGTCTTAACACATTCGGAATCACATCGCAATACCGCCCGCAGGCTTCTTATGCCTGGTAGCTACACCCTTCATTTGGTGTCGGCGGGTATGAGCTAGGCTGTTGACTTTGATGGTTTAGGAAAAATACTTTTTCATACAGATTTTGTGTCTCGTGGCGCTAGCGTAAAAAGCTTATAAAATCAAGGGTTTTGAGCTTTACGACTAAACACAACAATCTAATGAGCGAATTTATACTTATCTAGTAATTATTTCCACCATTGTGATCTCTGATACTTGAAGATCCATCAAACGGATGATATCGTTTGATTGTGTGTGAGGAGTAAGTTGAAGACAAAAAACGCTTAGGGTGGAAACACGGCAACACTCCTAAGTGTTTTTTGTTTCTTTCTTTTTTTCTTTTTGAAGGGACATTTTTAAAACTGGCATACAAAATACTTGTGGTTTAGAAAAACAAGTGATATTATTTAGTTGTGTGTGAGGAGTAAGTTAAAAAGTAAAAAGCGTTTGGGGTGGAAACACGGTAACACTCCCAAGCGCTTTTTATTTTGGCGAGTATTTTTACAAAATGTTCTAAGTCCATGCTGTATGGCACATGGCAAACTGTCACCTCCAACACTTGTATTTCCAAAATTTGAGTGATATTCTGTAGTTGTGTGTGAGGAGTAAGTTGAAGACAGAAGGCACTTGGGGTGGAAACACGGTAACACTCCCTAGTGCTTTTTGTTTTTTATAACAGATAGTAGTAAGAAACAATTAAGGATTGGTATTTCCTAATTCTAGTATAAATCTACTAGCAAATGATAATGCAAATGCAATAACAGCAAAAATTAGACAAGCACTAATAGCCCCCAAAATAATCACTATACCATCTTCCTCAATTAAACCTAGACTAATCACAACTACAATGATCGCGGGTAGCATATTGCCAAAATGAATCGGCAGAGCAATAATAAATCCCAGAATGACAAGTATTAAACCAAGGATACGTCGCGCTGGAGGTGTAGTGACAAATTTCCAACGCGGACGAATTATACTTTCATATTTTTCAAGGATTGTAAGAATTTTTGAGACAACTTTCTCAACATCTTGACGTTTGAATGAGCGATTAGCTACCCAACTTGGTAACCAAGGTTTACGAAAGCCTAAAACCAACTGAGCTGAAACTATCATTAAAGGTATACTGATAATTGCTGAGATTCCAGCAATCGGTAGAGGTAAAGCTTCTGGTAAGGCACAAACAAATAAAATACCAGAAAATGCACGCTCACCCATACCATCTATCACATCTCTCAAGTCGATGCGTTCACCTGAATGCCGTTTCAACAAATCCCGCAGTAATTTTGAAGTTTGCAATTTTCTATCCGTAGCTATGTTGCTTATGCAAAAGAATATAATGAGCGCAAATGGTAAAAAATCTAACGTAGGCAAGATTTCTGTGAAAGAACAGGGAACAGTTGTCCATTCCCTGTTTACTTCTTTGATAATATGACACTTGGTTAACTGTCACTGGTTGGAGTTGTATTTGCGTGAAAGAGGAGTAATATATTGTTGTGTGTGAGGAGTAAGTCGAAAGTCAAAAGCGCCTGGGGTGGAAACACGGTAACACTCCTGGGCGTTTTTTGATTTGTATATACTAATTAATTTTACAAACATAATAGCTAGTGATATGGGGACGTTCTGTGGGAGCGTCTTTATTATTTTATGCAAATTCTCTGCTAATTTTTCTCTTTAAAAAATCATACTATGTATATCTACGTAAAATAAAGATATTAATCATATTTTTGTAAAAAATATTGTCAAATTATTAGCTGTAATAATTGAAAAAAATAAGTATTTATACGTTGGATTGTCAGATTTTACAAAAAGTTATAGCTTCTTTTGTACCTCAGTTATCTGTATTGTTTTTACCGAAAATCCAACGGCGGGAAAGCCCCTACATTTATGCATGGGGGCTAGCCGTTGGCGATTTTATAATGCCTCCGGCACGCTACGCGAACCCCGTGAAATAAAGTACAACAAGTAACAAAGTTTCTAATACCGTTTCTTGATGAAGATGCGCTGTATTTCCGACCATAGAGACGTGATATGTCACATCTCTACAGAATTGATTTGGCGCAACTTCATGTAGAATTGGTATAAGAATTCACGGATCGGATATTTGCTCTTGGGCTGCACAACATTGCAATTTGTGCTTTCTCAGTATCAGTCAACCAAACACCTCATCGTTTTTTTAGTTCGTTGTGATAGACTGGTTGATTTCTGATTCTTTTTTTCCCTTTTTCTGTGGACATAAGAACCGTAGACCATACTAATAGTATATTAAAAAGCAAGGAGGTGATCGCGCAAAGTGTTGGTACTGGAATACAAGGCAGTGTTAAAAGCTAGTCAAGCTAAAGCCATAAATGAAGCTATCCGTACAAGTCAGTTTGTGCGTAACAAAGTGCTTCGATATTGGATAGATAACCGTGGCGTAGGCAAAAAAGAACTATACCAGTACAGCACTCAGTTAAGAGCAGAGTATAATTTTGTTAAAGACTTAAATAGTAGCGCTTGTCAAGCAACTGTAGAAAATGTAGAGCGTGCTATTAACAGGTTCTTTGATAACTGTAAAGCCAAAAAAACAGGTAAAAAAGCGGAAAACGCGGTCTTGGGGTCTCCCCAAGTGAAGCGATTTTCCAAGACAGGATACCCAAAGTTTAAAAAAGATAGTCGCTCTGTTGAGTACAAAGTATCAGGATGGAAGTTAAACCCAAATAAAAGACGGATAACTTTTACCGATAAAAAGGGCATTGGTGAACTTAAGCTATTAGGTAAATGGGACATCCATACATACGCGATTGAATCCATTAAACGAGTTAGGATTGTACGGCGTGCCGATGGATACTATGTACAGTTTTGCGTCAAAGCCGATAATAAGCAAGAAGCACCATTAACTACAAATGAAGTTGGCATTGATGTCGGATTAGAATATTTCTACTCAGACAGCAATGGTAATCATCAAGAAAACCCGCGATATCTTCGTAAAGCAGAAAAAGATATTAAGCGGGCACAACGTAAAATTTACAAGAAAAAGAAGGGGTCATCTGGTAGGAATAAAGCACGTGGTGTTTATGCTCGTAAACATTTAAGAGTAACAAGACAAAGGAATGAACACGCTAAAACAATAGCGCGTAACTTATGTCTAGCTAACGTAATGGTCGTCTTGGAAGACTTAAATATTAACGGGTTGGTGAGAAACCACAAGCTAGCCAAAAGTATTTCTGATGCTTCTTGGTATTTATTCCGCCAATGGCTTGAATACTTTGGGGAGAAGTTTGGACGGGTTATTATTGCCGTCCCTCCACACTTCACCAGCCAAGAATGTTCAAGTTGTGGTACTAAAGTACAGAAATCTCTAAGTACCAGAACACATTCTTGTCCACATTGCGGACACATTGAACATCGTGATGTAAACGCAGCCAAAGTAATTCTAAAACGTGCAAGCGCTACCGCCGGACGGGCGGAAAGTAACGCTAGCGGAGATGCTCTCCCTACTTCTGTTGGTCGCAAGACCTGCAAAAGTAAAGAGCGTCGGCGATGCTAGAATCCCCTGCATTTATGCATGGGGAGCGTCAATTAAGCGTAGATGGTGAAAAGCATATGAACATAAATGAGATATATCGGGTTGCTGTCAACTTATTAACTGAGTTTGGATTTAAACTGGTTGGTGCAATAGTTCTGTGGTTTGTTGGTCAAAAGTTGATTGACCTTGTGTCTCAGTTGCTTAGACGCGCTTTTCGGGGTAAAGCAATTGATGCTACTATCGTCAATTATTTTGTCAATATTATCTCAATTACACTCAGAATCATTCTGGTTGTAGCACTGCTTGGCTTTTTTGGGATTGAAACTACCTCCTTTGCAGCATTATTAGCAGCAGCTGGAGTTGCAATTGGTGCAGCTTGGGGTGGATTGCTAGCGAACTTTGCTGCGGGTGCGTTTCTAATTTTATTTCGACCATTTAGAGTCGGTGACTTTATCTGTGCTGGTGGTGTTACAGGTACTGTCCAAGAAGTCGGAATTTTTGCTACTACTATCAACACTCCCGATAATGTGATGACGATTGTTGGTAATAACAAAATCTTTGCTGACAACATCCAAAACTTTTCTGCAAATTCTTATCGTCGTGTGGATTTACAAGCACAGCTACATCATAGTGTTGACCACAAAGACGCGATCGCTCGTTTGAAATCAGAAATTCGTCGTATTCCCAATGTTTTAACAGAACCAGCACCAGATATAGAGATTCTGGAATTTAGAATGGCAGGGCCTATGCTTGCAGTACGTCCTTACTGCCATAATGAACATTACTGGCAAGTGTACTTTGACACGAATCGGATTATTCGTGAAACCTTTACTGATGCTGGTTATCCAGTTCCAGAAGAGAATATTGCTATGTACGCTCGGTAGGTAGAAAGATGGGGAGATACCCCTCCCCTAATCTTCATCCAACGCGGGAAAACTTTCTTCAAACCTCCACAACTCATCTTTGTTTTCAATAAACCAAATACGAGTGTCTTCAGTTAATTTACTCCAAATAATATCTATCGGTACGTGAGGAGATGCGTAGCGATACTCTTGACCTAATGATTTCAAGTTATCTAGTACATTTGTGGGAATACCAAAGAATTCTTCCCAATCTATTTCTATATATCTTCCCGATAATCCTGCTGCGGGGTCGAAGATTATCTGTACTGCTCTAATTAAGTCAGCAAAGTGTTTTTGTTGAAGTCCGGTGACTTTCTGAATCTGAAGCGATTCGTCATTTTGTTGAGACATCTGGCTAAATCAAAGTCGGTGGGTATTGAATTTACTGCCAGAGATTTGTCCCCCTATACTTCTATATTATTCAATGTCTACGAAAACTGTCACTGCTGCCACTGCTATTAACATTTCGTCATTTTTATCGTTGAGAGCGGGAATGGCACGTCCTTGTACTACCATACCACCAGACTCAACTTTCAGAGTTTTTTGACCGAAAGGTAAGACTGCAAGTACTTCTGCTTCTTTTACTTGCTCTGGATAAGGCACTGCTACTTGAACTTCTATTATCATTTCATTGGGGTCGTTTAAATTAGCAACCTCCCATACACCAGGTAGTGCATTATGAGCGATCGCATTCCTGACAGCGCGAGATGCTGCTACTGTTGGTTCTTGTCCATGTTGGTCAATTCCCATTCCCATCTCAATTATCAAGCGTTTACGCGCCACAAACACCCCATTAATAGTCTAAAATTGTAACTCCACATACATTACTCTAGTTTTGCTATTTAGGCTACAAGGTAGATTACCTTCGACCAGTTAAAAAAAGCAGAATAATATAACGGTCATTAACCGTAAATTTAACTTGCTACGTTGTAGCAGTTATTAAAAATCCTACATTTTTTTGGCATCATGCACGTCTATTGCAGTAAAAAACACGCAAATAATGAGGAGAACCGCTTTTGTATCCAATGTGGTGAACCTTTGCCTCTGGCTGTGGGATATGTTGTAGATAATCGTTACAAGATTTTACGCCATTTGGGACAAGGTGGTTTTGGTCGGACTTATGTAGCTGAGGATTTGAAGCAGCACCAGCAGTGTGTACTGAAGGAATTTGCACCCCAAGTAGAAGCAGAACAAGATTTACGTAAAGCTAAGGAATTATTTGAGAGAGAAGCAAGTGTCTTAAAGAAACTTCAACATCCCCAAATACCCCGTTTTCATTCTTCGCTACAAGTAAAGTTGGGTAATAAAGATTTTTTCTTTTTGGTACAAGATTATGTAGAAGGTGAAAATCTGTACGATTTGCTAGAGCAGCATCCACAAGGCTTTAGTGAACAAGAAATTGTCAAGCTTCTCCAACAACTTTTACCTGTGTTATCTTATATCCATTCTGTGGATGTAGTTCACCGAGATATTTCTCCTGATAATTTAATTTTGCGGAGTAGTGATCATTTACCTGTATTAATAGATTTTGGTGGTGTCAAGCAATTACCAGCCTCTCAAGGTTTTTGGTTTACTAAATTGGCTGGAAATCGGACATTGTTAGGGAAGAAAGGTTACGCACCAGAGGAACAGTTGCGTCAAGGAAAAGCTTTCCCTTCTAGTGATTTATATTCCTTAGCAGTGACAGCGTTGGTATTGTTAACAGGTAAAGAACCACAACAATTATATGATAGCTACGAGGGAAATTGGCAGTGGGGTGAGGATATTCAAGTTAGCACTAATTTAGAAGCTGTCTTGAAAAAAATGCTCGCTCATAAACCAAGCGATCGCTATAAAAGTGCAGATCAAGTCTTAAAAGATTTAGCTTCTTCTGATCCAGTCAAGACAACTAATCCTTATGTTACCAAACTTAAAACAATGGTAGCTGCACCTGGGCGAAAAGGTGGTCGCGCTTTAGTTAGTAAGCTTCATGGTAAAACTCAAGTAGCAGTACAAGCTTTACCTATGCCTGTTTGGCTGCGTCCTTTTGCTGTTAGTTTGATAGGGTCAACAGTAATTATCTTAATTTTCGCTGGTACTTGGGCGGTAGTAACTGCGGTAGTTCGTAGTGTATCATCAATTTCTGTCCCAGCAATTTCTTTACCACAACTTCCCCAACCAGGAACTCAAACATCAACTAATGATCGCAGTAGCAAAATTTTAAACCGTGCTAAACAATTAGAAATTCCCGATGGATTTTTTAATACGACAGTTAACGATGGATTTTATACTAAATATCCAGAGAATAGAGGACGTAATTTAACTGGAAGAGATGAAGATAGGGAGTTAAGAAATCAGTGGTACGGTATTGCAGAGGACTTGCTAAATAAAATAGAACAAGCTAATCTAAGTACGGAAGTGCGTCGTCAGCTGGGAAATTACGGTGGACGAAATTATAATATTTGGCGAGACCAAGCCAGATCAGGACAGTTGGGTAATTATAGCCTTGACCAACTCAATAGAGATACCAACCAGAAATTTTACCGATTGTTTCCTGACCAACCACGTGGGAAACTGAATCAACAGACATTTGGTCAAATTTGGTATGCGATCGCTGCTGAACAAGTTAGTAAAGTACAATCTGACAATAGATAAAGTTAAGAATGAGGCGTAGATTGTTACTAAGTCTGAATCATAACTTTTAACTCTAATTTTACCTTTACGTCTCTTATATTTATAACTTTATATGAGTTCCTTATTTTGCCCCAACGGACACGAAAATCCTCCTGGTACTGCTTACTGTATGCACTGTGGTGCGAAATTATTAGACACACCTCCATCTTCTGGTATCAAGGTGGGGCAAATTTTAGGCGATCGCTATGCAATTGTGCGTCAAATTGGCCAAGGAGGATTTGGACGCACGTATTTAGCAGAGGATGTTAACCGCTTCCGTGAACCCTGTGTTTTAAAGGAATTTTCTCCCCAAATTCAAACTCCTTACGTTTTACAAAAAGCTGAGCAATTATTCCAAAGAGAAGCAACAGTTCTTTACAAACTTCAACACCCCCAAATTCCCCGCTTCCGAGAATTGTTCCGCATCAATGTTGGAGGTAAAGAATACTTATTTTTAGTACAAGATTTTGTCGAAGGAAAAACCTACAGTTCTTTATTAAACGACCGTGTTCAGCAAGGTACACGGTTTAGTGAATCAGAAGTCCAAACCTTTTTACAGCAAGTCCTACCAGTACTAGATTACATCCATTCCATGGGTGTAATTCACCGCGATATTTCTCCAGATAATCTGATTTTAACTCCCACTTTACCAGGTGGGGTAGGGGGATTGCCAGTCTTAATTGACTTTGGTGGGGTCAAACAAGTTGCTGCGGTGGTTGTTTCCCAGTATTATGACCCTGACGCAAGTAAACCCCCAATACCTACCTTACTAGGTAAAGTAGGATATGCTCCTCCAGAACAGATGCAAACTGGAATGGTAGAAGCTCACAGTGATTTGTACGCATTAGCGGCTACAGCAGTAGTTTTACTAACAGGAAAACATCCAAACCAATTAATTGATACTTATAATTTAACTTGGCGATGGCGACAAGAAGTTAGCGTCAGTCCCAATTTGGGAGCAGTATTAGATAAAATGCTGTCTTCTGTACCAGTGCAACGGTATCAAAGCGCTCGTGAAGTTCTGCAAGCACTCAACAACTCACCTGTAGTCATCGCTCCGACTGTACCTGTTAGTTATCCCGAACCAACATCTGCGACTGTCTCTGTAGCACCAGCTGCACAATCTCAACCAGTACCCCCACCTCCTGCTCCTGTCCAAACCTCCAGAGGAAAAATTCTTGTTATCTCATTAATAATTGTCGCAGTGGGTGGTACAGTTGGGTATGGTACATATAATCTGATCAGAAATCGTACGATAGCAGATAATCCTTCAGAACCGACTGAATCACCAAGTCCCATCCCATCTGTCACAGTACCAACTGACCCACAAGCAAATTATTCCCCAGCAGAACAAGCCAGAAAAGAAAGATTACGCGATCGCCGTCGTCAGTTGGGTGTTGACTATAATTTTTACCTCAACTTAGTGAATCAAGTTTTTTGGGATAGAAATCCTAGTTTACGGGGACGTACCTTAACTGATAGTAAAGAAGACGAAAGTTTGCGAGCAGATTGGGATAAAACTGCTGCGGAAGTATTAGAAAAACTCGCTCCACTGAGTACAGAAGCCCGTAGTCAACTTGGTACATATACTAGCGCTCAACGCGATCGCTGGAAAATCGAAGTAAATAATATTAATGTTGGTAGCCGTTCTTTATATGATTTAGGTGATGCACCATTTTTTGCCGCTTTTCCACAACAACGAGGTAAAAATTTTATTGAGCAGCCTGTAGGACAAGTATGGCATGGTTTTGTTAGCGATAAACTCAGTGCCATTCTAGCTGGTAGCTCATTTAAGAAGCTGGAATTTGCACCGGGTAGCACGAGTAGAACAGTCAATGCGAATATTAAACCCACAGATGGGAGAGTTTACATCGCCAAACTTTCCCAAGACCAATTAATGGAAGTGAAATTACAAGCTAATTCTAAAGTTTTACTTTCTATATATACTCCTTCTGGAGCTAACCCTTTATTAGAAGATTCTACACAACGCACTTTTTCCACAACTTTACCAGAAAGTGGCTTTTATGAATTTGTTGTAGTTTCCACCGCATCATCAGCAACAGATGTCCAATTAACAATCAGTGCAGAAAACCCAACCCCTGAACCGACGTCGGAACCAACTCCTGAACCGACACCGGAACCAACAACACCAACTCCTGAACCAACTTCTGAACCAACAACACCGACACCTGAACCAACCTCTACTCCCTAAATGATTGGGGGAGAGAAAATTATATTTATTAAAAATAGGTAATTATTTATGCAAAAATTAATTAGGGCTTGCTTAATAAAGTTATAAGTTAACCTAGATAAGGGTTTTTAGCCTTTTTACCAAAAAGTTCGTGCAAGGAAATAACATCCAGAGGTTCAAAAGC